>JAANMV010004334.1_pt1 | contig 11271 bp, 6 predicted proteins | sample 7279661 | NCBI WGS metagenome assembly JAANMV01 (sample SAMN14094540, study PRJNA606508) | bioreactor metagenome | isolation source: A lab-scale SPAN reactor treating ammonium-rich wastewater day 121 | place: Ireland: Galway | collected 2017-05-16 | reverse complement strand
GATGCCGTACTGAACGAGTTCCTTTTCTGCCTGCACCTGCGCCTGTTTCGCCTCTGCGATCCGGCGCTCCAGGTCCTGCAGTTTGCCGTTTACCTCGTCCAGCCGCTTCATGAGTTCGCGCACCTCGCCGTCAGCCGGGCCCAGGCGCCGCAGCAGCGGCACCAGCTCGACCTCAATGCGCGCGCAGCGGGCCCTCAGTTCGGCCAGGTCGCCCGCGGCCGCCAGGCCCTCGAGCACGGCTTCCAGCCGGGTCATGGCTTCGGCGCTGACCACGGGCCTGAGTTCGCCCAGTCCCGCGGCATCCGGCGGCGTGCCGGAGACAGCCACGTCCACGGCCAGCAGCGCCGTCATCTGCTCGCCGCTGGTCACGAGATCCAGCATCACGGCCTGGGTGGCGGCGGCCAGAGAACCCATGGCGCGCCGGCGCAACACGGAAAGGGCAAAGGTCGCGCGCTCGGGCAGGGGGCTGCGGGCCAGGGCAAGCAGCAGGCGCGAGTCGCCCTTGAGCATCTCCGCCAGATGCATTTCCGCCAGGGTCCGGTCCATGGCCCCGGGCTGCGCCAGTTCCGACAGCGCGGCGTGCAGCACCCGCAACTCCACCTGCGGCGCCTCCTTGCGCCGCCGCTGGTAGCGCGTCCAGGCCGGCTGGGAGAACTCTGCCGCGAGCAGCGAGCGCAGCAGGGCGTCTTCGGCGAAAAACTGGACCAGGCTGTCCGGGGGCGCGGCTTCCCGCTCGCGCTCGGCCAGTTGCTGGGCTTCGGGCAGGGCAAGCTCGCCCAGCGCGCGGTAACACTGCACTCGCTCATAGGCGCTGAGGTTGCCCTGGGCCAGGCGGGCCTTGACGGCTTCAAGCACGCGGGGTTCTTCGAGCGTCCGCAAGGCGGCCGCCGCGCTGATGCGCTCGCGCCGGCGCGCATCCTGTCGGCAGAGGGTATCCACGCACAGGCGCACGCGGCCCGGGGCCTCCGTCTGGACGAGGATGGCCAGCAGCAGCTCGCGGCCCCGCGGCCGCTGCCCGTTGAGCAGCTCGACCAGGCGCTCAAAATGACGGGCAGCCCCCAGCCGGAGGCGGGCCTCGGCGCTGTTGCGCTGCTCGGGGATGTCGGAGTTCAGGTAAGCCAGCAGGGGCTCGAGTTCGTCTTCACCCGGAATCTCGGCGCTTGCGGCCTTCGGGGCATCCTGAGCCGCGACGTAGCCAAGCCAGGCCACGCCCAGCAGCGCGAGCAGAATCAGAGGAGTCCACTTCATGCCCCGGCTCCTTGCCGCCGTCGGCGCCAGACCTGGAAGCGGCCGTGGCCCATCAAGGCCATGATCAAAACAATGACCGCCAGCGACAGATAGCCCGGCAGGCGGCCCACCCAGGCCACAAACAGCGTCGGGCCGGGGTTCTCGAGCACCGGCGGGCGGGTGACGAGAATGCCCTCGACCTCGCGGTCGCTGCCGTTGACCGTCAGCCGCTCGGTCACGCGGCCCGTGGCGTCGATGGTGCAGGTGATGCCCGTGTTCGTGGCGCGTACCATGGGCAGGCGCGACTCGATGCAGCGCAGACGGCAGTAGTTCACGGCCTGGTCCAGCTCGGCGCTCTGGCGAAACCAGCCCTCGTTGCTGATGTTCAGGTGAAAGTCGGGGTAGGCGCCGTCATCGCGCCGGTGCAGGTCAATGTAGGCCTGGGGCCAGACAAATTCGTAGCAGATGCTTGTGGTGAAGCGCCAGGCGCGGCCGCGCGCGGGAAGCGTGAACAGCGTGCGCTGCACCCCGGGCTCCAGCGTGCGCGCCCGCCCCTGCAGCGACTTCGAATACTCCTCAACGATGCGCCGCACGAGGAAGTTCTTCTCCCGGGGAATGTACTCGCCGCCCGGCACAAGGTAGCGCTTGTCGTAGCTGGCCAGGGGCAGGCCGCGCTCGTTGAGCAGTATAGCCGTGTTGTAGGCCCTGAAGTCGTAGTCCTTCCAGTCGCGGTCGAACTGTTCCTCGGGCGGCACCGGCGTCAGGGCGCCCACGAGCATGGGGGTCTTGAGGTTATAGTGGATCTCCGCGCGCAGTCGCCCGATGTAGGCCGTGTAAGCGTTGACGGGTCCCAGCAGCGTGACGGCGGGCTTGTCGCCCTCATAGTAGCGCGCCGAGATCTCCGGAAAGCGGAAAGAGTGCCCGTCGCGCGTGGCGCCGCCGAACAGCATCGTTTCCGGCCAGGCAATCAGGTCCACGCGCGCGGCCTGGCACTGGCGCGAAAGCTCCATGTGCTTGGCAAAGGAGCGCGGCAGCAGCTCCGGGTCGTTGCTGACCTTCACCTCCTGCTTGAGGTTGGCCTGCACGCATCCGATCAGCGGCCCCTGGCCGGTCTGGCGTGCCTCGATCTGCCCCTGGCGGATGACGCCATAGATGCAGGCCAGCGCCAGCACCCCAAGCGAAAAGGCGGGCAGGGCCACGCGGTTGAAGCGCGCCGGCGAAAAGCGCAAGCCGGCCGCGGGCCCCGCAAGCTCAAAGGGCGCCACCAGCCCCAGGGCCACGGAAACGACGATCAGCACCAGGCCGTAGCTGCCCCAGAGGTCCGCGCTCTGGATCAGCGGCGTGACGGAAAGCGTGCCCTGCGACAGGCTCATCCATGGAAAGGGGGCCGGCGTGTCAAACTCGTGGGCGAACTCGAAGCCCAGCCAGATCCAGGGCACCAGCCACACGGGCCAGGTAGCTTGACGCGTCAAGACCCAGCGCATGCACATGGAGCACAGGCCGTAGTAGGCCGCCATGGCCGTGGCGACAAAGGCAAACATGGCGAAAATGGCCGGCTCGTTGCCCGGCGTCGTGCCCATCTGCCCCAGCCACCACAAATTGATCCAGAAGTAGCACATGCCCACGGCAAAGCCCGCCACCCACGACCCGCCCGTGGAAAGCCGCGGCAGCGCCAGCAGCAGCGGGCACAACGCGATCAGCACCAGGCCGGGGACTTCCCACGGCGGCAAGGTCAGCGTCAGCAGCGGCGCCGAAGCCAGCGCCAGCAGCCAGACCTTCAGGCGCGGCCTGCCCTTGAGTTGCTCGATCTCGCGATGCTTCAACATGGCGCACAAGCCTATCAGCCCGCAAGGCGGCTGGCACCCGCCTGCTGCGAAGGCGGCCGACCTGGCCGGCGCAGGACTCTCAGGCGCTGCGCGACCATGAACAGGGCCAGCACAAGATTCAGCAGCGCCGCGGCATAGCCCGGCAGCCCGCCGACCCACTGCACAAACACCGTGGACTGCGGCTCAGCCAGCACGGCGGGCCGCGTGACCAGCACGCCCTGCACCTCGCGGTCCTGGCCCTGCACGGTCAGCACGTCGCGAAGACGCCCGCAGGCGTCAATGCTGCAGGTGACGCCGGTATTGGTGCAGCGCAACTGGGGCACGCGGGTCTCAATGGCCCGCAGACGGGTGTGAAGCACCGCCTGGTCCAGCTCACTGCTGCGCTTGAACCAGCCCTCATTGCTCAGGTTGACGTGAAAGTGGGGCGCCTGATCGCGGCTGAGGTCTGCGTGCGTGCGCGCAAAGGCAAACTCGTAGCAGATGCTGGCCGTGAACTGCCACTCAGAGCCGGGCAGCGTGAAGCGGGTGTCGCGGCGCCCCGGCTCCACGAGGCTTACGCCGCCCTGCAGGGTGTCGGCGTAGCGCGTGGTGATCCAGCGGATCAGGAAGTTGCCCTCATGGGGGATGTTCTCGCCGCCCGGCACGAGGTTGCGCTTGTCGTGGATGTCCAGCACCTCGCCCCGGGGGCCCAGCAGCATGGCCGAGTTGTGACGGCGCGGGGTGTAGTCCTTCCAGTCCTCGTTGCGGTGCTCCGGCGGAATCTCGGTGAACACGCCGACCAGCATGGGCGTCCTGAACTCATGGAAGATCTCCGCGCGCAGCCGCGCCATGTAGAACTCGCGGAACTGAAGCTCGCTGCGCAGGCGGCTGGAGGGGGTGCCGCCGGCAAACTCGCGGCGCGAAGAGTCCTGCCCCCAGTAGTAATGCCCGTCGCGCGTGGCGCCCCTGAAGACCATGGTCTCCGGCCAGACCACCAGTTCGGCGCCTTGTTCAAGCGCGCGGCGCGTGAGGGCCAGGTGTTCGTCAAAGCTGCGCGGCAGGAGGTCCTGGTCTTCGGCCACCTTGACCTCCTGCGCCAGGTTGCCCTGCACCAGCCCCACCGCGGGCCCCGGCCTCTCCAGGGCGGCAAAGCGATCCATCTGAATCACGCCGTAGAGGGTGCCCAGGACGGCCAGCAGCGACGCGGCTGCCGGCAGCACCAGTCCCCGGCGCCCCTCACGCCGGAACCTTAGATGCAGGCCGGGACCCTCCAGCACAAACAGGCGCGCCACGGCGAGGTTGAAGAACACCAGCGCCATGGAAAGCCCATAGGCACCCCAGAGGTCGGCCGTCTGGAGAAAGGGTTCAAACCAGGCCAGGCCGGAGGCCACGTTCAGCCAGGGGTAGGGGCCCGGCAGGTCGAACTCGTGCAGAAACTCCAGCCCCAGCCAGCAGGGAGGCACCAGCCAGACCGCCCGGGAAACTTGACGCGTCAACAGGTAGCGGCAGAGCACCCCGGCCAGCGCGATGGAAAAGGCCCGCACCAGCACCGAGAGTACGTACATGCCCACGATGATGTACTCGTGGCCCGGCTCCGTCGTCAGGTCCGCCAGCCACCAGGTGTTCGCCCCGATGTAAATCGCCCCCATGGCGTAGCTGGCGCCCCAGGCCGACCAGGTCCCAAGGCGCGGCAGGGCCAGCAGCCAGGGCACCAGCGCCACAAGACCCAGCCCCGGCAGATAGTGAGGCGGCGTGGAATAGGCCAGCAGCAGCCCGGAGAGCAGGCACAGGCCCCAGAGCTGCAGGCGCCGACGCCCCTTATCGGGCGCGGGGGCAGCCGCTGCTGGATTTCCGGTGGCGGTGTCCAAGGTTCAGTCGCGGGTCAGGTCTTCAAAGGCGGCGTTATTGGCATCGCGTTCGGCCGCCAGCCGCGCCAGGCCCTGGTCGGCCGCTTCGAGACCCGAGGCCTGGGCCAGCTTGAAGAAGTGCCAGGCCGCCAGAGCGTAGCCGGTGCGCGACCGCGCGCCATCTGCCGACTGTCCCGCTTCAGCCTCAAACAGCCTCAGCGCCGCCTGCCCCATGGCCAGCGGCAAAAGGATGCCGGGCAGCTCAAGAATCCAGGCCTCGCGCGCGACCTTCAGCGCCTCGCCCGCGCGCGGGGGGCTTGCTCGATTGAGCGTGAGCGAAAGCAGCGCCGCCAGGTCTCCGTTGCCGGGGTCTTCCTCCAGGGCTTGCGCCCAGTGATCCTGCAACTCAGCACCATCGTTGCCTCCTCCCAACCAGCGCTCCACCAGCCTCAGCTTCTGCCGCGCCGTAAGTTTCATGGACAGCAGGGCCTTCAGCGCTCGAATGTCTTCCTCGAGGTCAGCCGGCCGCTGGAGAAACAAAGCGGCCTCGATGCGGTCGTGCTCGGCCTTGCTTTGCGCGGGCTCGGCACGGGCGGCCCAGGGGCCAAAGCCGCGCTTGATCAGAAGCGGCCGCAGGTGAAACCACAAGGCGTCGCCCCGGGGCGCGCGGGTATAAAGGTCGAGGTACTCCTGGTACAGCGCCGCGGCCTGGCCGCGCTTGAGCTCGACATCCTGATACAGCCTGTTGGCCTCAGGGTGCCAGCGGTCGCGCCGGAAGATCTGGTGCAGGGTAACGCGGGCTTCATCGTAGTCCGCGACTTGCGCCTGGCGGCGGGCTTCCGTCAGCAGGTTCTGGACGCTGTCAAGGGCCGGTGCCGGGCGGTCCGGCGCGGGCTGGACCTCGAAATCAGGCTCTTCATGGTCCGGCCGGCGCTGGCTGGTGCAGGCGCAAAGCAGGCCAAGCAGGAGCAGGCTCAATCGCTTCATGGCAACCCCAAGCGGCGGGGGCAGGGGGCTGAAGTCTACCAGAGACCGGGCCGGCCGCGAGATTACTTCGCGCCCTGCCAAGCCTCAAAGCCGCCGGTGAAGTAGAGCACGCGCCGGTAGCCTCGCGAGGCGGCCAGCTCGGCGGCGTCTTCGGCGGTGCGGTCAAGGGGGCCGGTGCCGTAGAAGAGGATCAGGGCGTCGAGGTCGTCGGGCAGGCCGCGACCGGCGCGCAACTCATCGAGCGCGATGTTCCGTGCTCCGGGCAGGCGGCCCCGGGACCAATCGGAGGGGCTGCGCAGGTCAAAGGCCAAAGCGCCTTCACCCATGGCGGCGTGGGCCTGTTCGCGGGAACTCAGCAGGCCGACAACGCTGTGCCCGCCGCCGCCGCCGAGGTCCGTGGCGCGCCGCACGCCTCCGCAGGCCGCCAGGGTCAACGCCATCAGAATCAGGACAAGCCGTTTCACGTAAAACAACCTCCGCTTCGGGCGCGAAATGATAGCAGCCGCGCCTGGGCTTCCAAGGCCGCGCACAGGCGGCCGCTGCCCGCAAACCCGCTAAGTTAGCAGGCGCTAGACCTGTGCCCTCCCCGCAGGCCCATAAGGCGTCGCCCGGCCTGCTATCATGGGGCCATGGCGGACTCTCCTGCAGCCCTTCACGGCCGCGGCGCGGCATTCAACCCTGAAAATCGCTTCACGCGTATCGGGGTGGAGTGGCAACCCCAGGAAGAAGACGCGCCGGCGCCTGCCACGCAGTTCTTTGAAGACGACAGCCAGAGCATCATTTCGCGTAACGACAGTCCGGACATCCCCTACGAAGCCAGCGTCAATCCTTACCGGGGCTGCGAGCACGGCTGCATCTACTGCTATGCCCGGCCCTACCACGAGTATCTGGGGCTATCTGCGGGCCTGGATTTCGAGACGAAGATTTTCGTCAAGCTGCGCGCCGCCGAACTGCTGCGCCGCGAGTTCAGCCTGCCGTCATGGAAACCGCAGAAACTGGCGCTCTCCGGCGTGACAGACCCGTACCAGCCTGTGGAACGCAAGCTCGAGGTAACGCGCCGGGTGCTTGAGGTCTGCGCGGAGTTCCGCAACCCCGTCATGCTCATCACCAAGAACGCTCTGATACTGCGCGACCTCGACGTTCTGGCCGAGCTGGCGCGCTTTGACTGTGTCAGTGTCGCCCTCAGCGTGACCACCCTCAACGAAGAACTGCGCCCCCTGCTCGAGCCCCGCACCAGCACGGGGCTCAAACGCCTGGAGGCTCTGGCGCGGCTGAACAAGGCCGGCGTTCCCGCCGGGGTGATGGTGGCGCCCATTATTCCGGGGCTCAACGAGACCGAGGTCCCGGAGATTGTCGCGCGCGCGGGCACCGCCGGCGCTCGCTTTGCGGGTTTCACGGTACTGCGCCTGCCCCATGCCGTGGGCCCCCTGTTCACGCAATGGCTCGAGAGCCACTATCCGGCGCGCCGCGAAAAAATACTCAAGCGCATCCGCGAGGCGCGCGGCGGCGAACTCAATGACTCCCGCTTCGGCAAGCGCATGAAGGGCGAGGGCTTCACGGTCAGGGCCGTGGAGCGCATGTTTGAACTCGCGCGCCGCCGCGCCGGCATCGGCCAGCGACGGCTGGAGTTGAGCGTGGCGCACTTCCGTGTTCCCGGCACCACCCGCTTGATGTTCTAGAGCCATGGGAAAGGCGGGGTGCTTTGGTCTCCGGCTGCATTTCCTGGCGGGTGCTGTCGGCGTGCAGGCACATGGGCAGGGGTGCCGGGGCCAAAGAAGCAGCCCCGCCGGTGAGGGCGGGGCGCTTTTCTGCTTGGGGTGCCTTGAGACGCGGGCTCAGGCGCGGCGCAGGCGGGCCAGGGCAAACGCCGCGGCGCTCAGGGCCAGCAGCGCCAGCAAAGCCGCCCAAGGCGAGCCGTCGGCCTTTGCGTCGCAGCCCGAGCCGCCGCCGCCTCCGCCGCCTCCCGCGCCGCCGCCGATGAAGCTGCCGCCGAAGTAGCTGAACTGCACCGGCGCGGCCTTGGGCGTCAGCGAGCCGCTGGTCACCACGATGGGCAGGTTGTTGCCCGCGCCCGCGGGTGTCATCAGGCCCGTGATCTGGGTGTTGCCCGCGCTGATCGTCGGCGTGCCCGTGCACAGCACGCCGCCGATCGTCACCGTCAGCGGCGCCAGAAAGCCCGAGCCCGTGATCGTCAAGGCCGTGCCGCCGCTCTGCGGGCCCGTCACCGGCGTCACGCCCGTCACCGCGAAGATCACCACGCTCAGGGAGTTCGTCGTGGGCGAGGGCGTGCCCATCAGAACCGCCGGGCTGCCCACCACCGCCACGTCCGTCGTGTTGGCGATCATGGCCGTGAACGTCTCCGGCACGCTGCCGCCCGCCGTGCCCAGCACGTTGAGCCGCACCCAGATGTCGCGGCTCTGGCCGTTGTTCACGGTCACGCTGGAGGTGAAGTTGCACACGTTGGCGCTGCTCACGCCGGGCCCGCTGAACAGCAGGCTGTCCGTGGGGGCGCCGTCAAAAGTGCCGTTGCCGTTGTCCAGGTACAGCTCCAGGCCGTTGGCCGCCGCCAGGTCCGTGGCGAAGTCGCCCGTGCCGCCCGGCGTCAGGGTCAGGCCCGTGACCGTCACGTTGTTGTTCGTCGCGCTCAGGCGCAGCAGGCCCAGGGAGTGGGCAAAGGCCGCGCCGCCCTCAACCACGGCCGCGCCCGGCGCGCCCGGCGCGCCGGCCACCGTCAGCGCCGGCGAATCAATGATGAACGACGTCGTGTAGCTCGAGGGCACCCCCGTGGTCTGGCCGCCCGAGGGCGGCGTGGCCGTCACGCTGTCCACGCGGGCATTGAAGGTCTGGCCCGTGACTGCCGTGCCGCCAAAGCGCACCACCAGGAAGAAGCGGCGCGTGGTGGACGCGGCAAAGGCCCCGTTGCTGAGCGTGGCCGTGTAGGTGCCGTCGTTGGCGTTGAAGGACGTGCCCGCCGAAGCCACGGCCAGGGCGTCGCCGCCCGAGGGACCGTCATAGGCGCCCGAGGCGTTGCTGTCCTCGTACAGCGCAATGTTGCTGTAGGCCGTGGCGTCATCGCCCGTGCCGGAGGCGCGGAACGTGATGCTGTTCAGCGTCCAGGCCGCCGAAATCGTGTTGACCGTGACATCCAGCAGCACCAGGCCCTCGTTGTTGGGACCCTGGGCGTTGTTGTACACGGTGGTCGCCGCGCCGGGGCCGTTGAGGGTGAAGACGAGATTGTTGGCCAGCAGCAGCAGGCCCGGCGCGGGCCCGGCTGCCGGGGCGGGCAGGCCCTGGGCGTTGGCGCCCAGGCCCATGGCGGAGGCGGCGGTGACCTGGCTCTGGAAGGTGGTGTTGTTGGCGCCGTTCATGTTGAAGGCGGCGACGACATAGAAGCGCTTGGTCTGGGCGGCGGTGAACTGGGCCTCGGCGCCGGAGAGGGTGAAGTTCAGGGTGCCGTTGTCCGCGTTGAAGGAGGCCACGGTGTCGACGAGAGCGTCCACGCCGATGTCGTAGGTCGTGTTGGAGTTGGCGTCGCGGTAGAGGCGCACGGACGCGTAATCATTGAGGTCGTTGCCGCTGCCGGCGGCCGTCAGGGTGATGGTGCCCAGGGTGTTGTTGGGGCCCGCGGCGTAATTGACGGTGAAGGACTGGAGCAGGAAGTCGCTGCCGCCGAGGTAGGCGTTGGCCTGCGCGGCGGGGCTGGCGTCGGCAAACGTGAAGCTGAGCTGGCCGATCTGGTAGCCCGCGGTGAAGCCGCCCGTGGGCGAGGGCACGTTGGTGCCCGTCGTCGTCGTGTAGCTGCCGGAGACGGCGGTGATGCGGGTCTGGAAGGTCTGGGTGGCTGTTGGCGTGGTGTTGAAGGCCACGACCACGAAGTAGCGGCGCGAAGGCCCGCCGGCGGTAAAGCTGTTGCTGCCCGTCAGGGTCAGGGTGGCCGTGCCGTTGTCTGCGCTGAAGGCGGCCGTGGTGGCAACCTGGGCGTCGCCGCCGGTGTAGCTGCCGCTGGAGTCCGTGTCGAAGTACAGCGCCACGGAGGCATAGGCCGTGGAGTCATTGCCGCTGCCCTGGGCCGTGAGCGTGATGCTGGCCAGGGCGTTGTCCGGACCGGCGGGGTAGGCCACCGTGAAATCCTGCATCACGTAGCCGCCGCTGGAGGGATAGGCCGTGCCCTGCGTGGCCGACGTGTTGTCCGTGAACGTGAACGCGGGCGACAGAATCGTCAGCCCGTTCATGGTGCCCGACGGCACGCCCGACTTGCTGGCCGGCGCGGCTACGCTGATATCTCCGACCTGGAAGTTGAAGGTCTGGCCTGAAGTGGCCAGGGTGCTGCCGTTGAGCTTGACGACGATGAAGTATCTTCGGGTCTGCGAGGCCGAGAAGTTCTGCGACTGGGTGAAGGTGAGGGTGCCGTTGTCGGCGGGGAAAACCGTGGCGGCCGCGCCGTAGGGCGTGTCCACGCCGGGGTCATAGACGCCCGCCGTGCCGCCCGTGTCTTCATACAGGCGCACTTCGGAGTAGGCGTTGGAGTCGTTGCCCGTGCCCTGAGCCGTGATGTTGATGCTGTTCAGCGTCGCCGCGCCGGAGCTGTTGGCACTGAGGGTGAAAGTCCCGGCGGAGATGCCGTTGCTTCCGGTGCCGGTGCTGTTGGCGTAGACGTTCTGTGACGTTCCCGCCGTGGCCGCGACCGTAATGCCCGGCCCCGTGGTGTAAGCGAAGTCAGCGGGGCCCCAGTGCCACTGGCTGCTGGTGCTGGCGGGAAAGGTCGTGACCGTAGTGCTGCTGGCCCAGCGGTCGCGGATGTGGGTGATGGCTCCGGAGGTGGGGTGCCAGGCTGCGGGGGCGCTGGAGTTCACACCGATGTAGCCCTGCGTAGCGCTCTTGAGGGAGGCTACGACATAGTTCTGGCCCTGGGTCAGGACCACGGGCGTGGTCAGGGCGCCGGAACGCCAGGCGCCGGAAGTCGCGGCCGTGGAAGTCGTGACCTGGGCGATCAGGGCCTGAGTGGTGGCGTTGAAGAGGGCGCAGGGGTGGGCCTCGGTGTCCGGCCAGGCGCAGCCCAAGTGGGTGACCGTGACGTTGGCGACGTTACATGTGAACTCATAGCCCATGTTCCACTGGCTGGTGGTGGCGCCATACCAGGTGATGCCCGTGCCCGCGGCCGTTGAGGGTTGCCCCAGCACCCAGGTCTGGGCCTCTGCAGCGCCCGCGAAGCCGAGAACGACCAACATCAGTGCGATAAATCTGTCGCGGCACATGGAGAAGTCTCCTGCGTTTCGTGGTCGGATGAGCTGATTGAGATGAAAATAAGGGCGATTATGCACTTGACGGACCATGCCACAAGCTGTAGAATTCGGGCGTCGAAAGGAAAGACGCCATGTCCACGCAATACATCGCCAGTCTCACCG
>JAANMV010004330.1_pt1 | contig 11280 bp, 12 predicted proteins | sample 7279661 | NCBI WGS metagenome assembly JAANMV01 (sample SAMN14094540, study PRJNA606508) | bioreactor metagenome | isolation source: A lab-scale SPAN reactor treating ammonium-rich wastewater day 121 | place: Ireland: Galway | collected 2017-05-16 | reverse complement strand
AAAGCGGGGAAACAGACCGTCTGGAAAGGAAAACTGCACAAAGCGGACCAGGCGCTGGTAGCGGGCCGTGAGCGACCCTGGCAACGCCACGTGGGTTTTCAGGGTGTACAGCACGACCGTGCGTGCCTGGATGACCGCCAGGACCAGGGCCGTGAAGACCGCCAGGCGGCGGGCATCAAGCGGAAAGGCAGACCGCAGGGCGGTCTGCAAGGGATCGTGAAGCGGTCGGCTCCGGGATTTCATCGCAGAAATACCGTACAGGAGCCGACTTTCTGCTGCCCGTTACGTGTTTTGAAGAGTAGTCAGCACGCTGCGTTCGTCGTACCAGACGTGAATGGACGCTGCATGTGAAGCGGTCACTGTGATGTCGGTCGTGGCTGGATAGATGGGAAGACCGTGCAGAGGAGCGAGCGGCCGACGTTCAGCGCCGAAAACGTACTCCAGGTCCGAGAGCGTCAGGTCAGGCAGCAGGGTGAAGAGTGCCGGACCATGCTCAGGACCAACCGCGACGACAGAGTTCGCGTCATCGTTGTTGCCCACACTCGAATACACGTCAAGGCGTGCAAGGTTTGTCGAGGTGTACGCGAGGAAGGCGCGGCAACGAGCGGAGTGGGGCCATCGAACCTTGAGCATCGGCCTTCACGCTACTGGTTTGCCGGTCGTTACGCTTTTTGTTCTGCGGTCTTAGTGACCTGGGACAAGCTCTTCGACGCCCGCTGAATGTCGTCAGATCTGCACTGGTCTTCTGTGAACTCCTCTTCCGGGTGACGGCAAGGACACCGTTGCCTTTGAATGAACGGCACGCCCCTTTAGGAGGGGGAGCACGCCCGACAAAAATGCCGGAGTCCCGGCATCATCACCTTGGGTCAAGATGGACGCATGGACGTCATCCTCAGCGCCCTGTCGGACCTGCTCACACCTGAGGGCGGCTGGCGCGTGCAACTCCTTGTCCGCATCGTTCTGAGCACCGTGCTGCTCTTTGCCTACGTGCTCCTGCTGGCCCGCACCTTCGGGGCCCGGACGTTCGCGAATTTTACGAGTTACGACTTCCTCACCAACGTGGCGGCCGGTTCCCTGGTGGCGAGCGCCATTCTCGGCAAGAGCGTGGTGGAATCGGGACTCAGTCTGCTGCTCCTGGTGGGCCTGCAGTTCCTGGTGTCCACCTGGAGCGCCCGGTCCAGAGCGGCCCAAGGCGTGTTCGACAATGAGCCCGTGGTCCTGGTCGAGCGCGGGGTGATGCGCGAGCAGGTGATGCGCAAAGCCCGCGTGTCCCCAGCGATCCTGGAGCAGTCGCTGCGCGCGGCCGGCATTCAGGACGTGTCCCAGGTGAAGTTCGCGGTGCTGGAATCCGGGGGGGCCATCAGTGTGATTAAGGCGTAAACGGAGCCTGCCAGCGTGCCGCCTAGACTGCTGGAGTCATGAACCTTGAACTCTCGCCGATCCTGATTCGGTTGCAGAACATGCTGCAGGGGCTCATAACGGCCATTCCGAACCTGCTGATCGGCCTGCTGGTCTTCGCCTTATTCGTGTTTTTGGGCAACGTGGTGCGCCAGGCCGTCCAGGGGCTCGCGACGCGCGCGGGACAACCCCACGGCATTGCGATGGTGTTTGGCCGCATCGCGTCCTGGGCGGTGTTGGCTTTTGGGGCGCTGGTCGCGCTGACCATCATCATCCCGACCCTGACCGCCGCCTCGCTGTTCGGCGCGCTCGGGATCAGCGGAGTGGCGATCGGGTTCGCGTTCAAGGACATCTTCCAGAACCTGCTGGCTGGTCTGCTGATTCTGGTCACCCGTCCATTCCGGCTCGGGGACCAGATTGTGTCCGGTGACCACGAGGGGACCGTCGAGGACATCCAGATGCGGGCCACGATGCTCCGCACGTATGACAACCGCCTGGTGGTGATTCCCAACAGCGAGCTGTACACCAACCGGGTGGTGGTGAACACGGCGCTGGACAAGCGCCGGTTGAGCGTCATGGTGGGCATCGGGTACGGGGACGACATTGCGCTGGCCAAGGAGTTGATCCTCCATGAGCTCGCGGGCCTGGAGGTCGTGCTGTCCGATCCCGAGCCGCAGGTCCTGGTGCAGGAGGTCAATGAGTATTCCGTGCGGCTCGAGGTGCGGTTCTGGATCAACCCGCCCGTCCGCCGGGAAGTCGTGGAAGCCCAGGACCAGGTACTGGAACGGATCATGCGGACGCTCCCCAGTCACGGGGTCAATCTGCCTTACCCCACCCGCGAGGTCCTGGTCCATGACTTGACCGGGGAAAGGCCTGGGGGCCCGTCCCGGCCAGGCGTCAGCACGGAGGGCGAGGCGTGAACCGCCTGGAATTCCAACTGCGGGAATGGACGCGTCAGTTCTGGTTCATTCCCGCCGTGCTCACGGTGCTCGCGGTCCTGCTCGCCGAGGCCGGCATCACGCTCGAGGAGCGGAACGGCATCCCGGAGGGTCTGGCGTTCGTGTACTCGGGCGGGGAGAGCGGGGCCCGGAGTGTCCTGAGTGCCGTGGCCGGCAGCGCGATCGGTGTGGCCGGTACGGTCTTCTCCATCACCATCGCCGCGCTGTCGTACGCCGCGGGCAGCATGGGACCGCGGCTGCTGGACCACTTCACCCGGGACCGCGGGAACCAGGTCGTGCTGGGCGTGTTCATTGCCACGTTCGCGTTCACGCTGTACACGCTCCGCGCCGTGCAGGGGGGTGAAAACAGCCCGTTCGTGCCGCACTACAACGTGACCGTGGGGATGCTGCTGGCGCTGCTGTGCGTCGCCGCGCTCGTGTACTTCCTGGCCCACGTCACGGGCACCATCAACATGACGACGGTGGTGAACCTCCTGCGGGATGACCTGCAGGGCGCGCTCACCCGGGCCACCCACCCGGTCGGGGACGCCGTTGAGGGACCGTCCAGTCCGCCGCCGGACGCGTTCTGGCAGGGCGGGGAGGTCCTGCGCGCACCGGCGGGCGGGTACCTGCAACTCCTGGACGTGGACCAGCTGCTCACGGCCGCGAAGCAGGCGAACGTCGCCGTGCGGCTGAACGTCCGGCCGGGCACGTACGTCTTTCCGAATACCCCGATTGCCGTCGGCGTGCCTCACCTTCCGGAGGGGGTGATGGACGCCCTGACCCTCGGTCCCCGGCGCGTGGAGGGGCAGGACCTGGAGTACAGCGTGCGGCAGTTGACGGAAGTGGCGGTGCGTGCGCTGAGCCCAGGGGTGAACGACCCGGTCACGGCTATGGACGTCACGGACCGGTTCGGTGACGTCCTGTGCCGCCTGCACGGCCGCCGCTGGCCGAGTGGGGTGCTCGTCGACGACGGGCACCTGCGCCTGGTGTACCCCGTCACGACGTTCGCCGGGCTGATGGACGCCATGTTCCACATGATCCGCCAGTACGGGCACAGCAGTCCGGCGGTCACCCTTCGCCTGCTGGAAGTGCTGATCCGGGTGGCCGAGGCGCTCGTGGCGCCGGACCGGCACCGCGAGATCCGGCGCCACGCCGACCTCATTTATGGCGATGCCCTGCACGCGACGAGGAACGTCAGTGACCGGCTGGAGATCGAGGAGCGGTACCGGCGGCTGCAGCAGGTGCTGACCCCTGATGCCACGAGCATCCCGGAGGGTTGAGCCAGCGCCTGAGGTCCGCAGCCGCCCGGGCTACCGGGTGAAGGCGGGCGGCGAGGGGTGTTCCCCAGGTCGGCTCCAGGGCCGTGCCGAATCCTCCTGGGAGGACAGGACGCGCCGGACCGTCAGCACGGGAATGTCCGCGTCACGGATGACCTGCCCGGCCACCGACCCCTGGAAGAAGCGCTCCAGCGCACTGCGGGCCTGCGTGCCCAGCACGAGCAGGTCGTACTCCCCATGCTGAAGTGCCTCGAGTGCCACCACCGCCGGGTTCCCCTGCACCGGATGACCCCCCGACGCCCACTCCCTCTGCTGCGCCCGTCGCCAGGCCATCTGGCGCTCGTGCAGGAGGGCCACGGCGGCCGGGTTGTGCAGGGCAAACACCATGGGGCCAGGCTCCGGCGAGAGGGTCGTCACGTCGACGGCCGCTTCAGGAAAGGTGTCCCGGACGTACCGTTCGGCGGCTGTCCCGGTGTCGCTGGCGTCCCGGATGAGCAGCAATCGGCGGAAGGGCGCGCGGCCGCCGTCCCGGCTCGGGGTGGGGGCCGTCCGGACCGTCATCACCGGCACGGGCGAATCCAGGGCCACCCGGTGGGCCACGGAACCGAGCAAAAGTCGGTCAAGGCCCCTCAGGGCGCGGGTGCCGATCAGGACCAGGTCGAACGCCGGCGCGCGCCGCAGGATTTCCGCGGCCGGGTCCGGGGTGGTGACCACCTCGTACCCGCCCTGATGTCCGATCGCGGCCAGGGCCGCCCGGCCGTCCAGGCGGGCGGCCTCTTCCGCCCCGAGCTCCTGCTGCGTGAGGGCGAAGTCCGCCAGGGCCACTTCGGGCGAGGTGATGACGCGGTGGGTGAGGGTCGGCAGCAGGTGAAGCAGGTGAAGCTCGGCGGACCCGAAGCGTTGCCAGGCCAGCTCCAGGGCGTACTGATCGGTGTCCAGATCGCGGATGGGAATCAGGATGCGTCGCATGAATGAACCTCCTTCAGGGTCGACCCCGGAGACCGCCGCCTGCGTGCTCGCCCGCGCTCCGCGCGGCGCCGCGGAGCACGGCCGGCCGCCCCCCGGCCGGGTGAGCTGAACGGTAGGGCGCGGACCGGGACCGGACCGGGATGAAACCTGAGTCCAGGCTGGGTGGGGTCTTCACGGTCCGCCCAGCTCACGTCCTGGTTTCGTCCTGCGGGGATCCTGCCTGGGCACCTACCGTGCCGGTATGACCACCACTTCTCATTCGGCGGCGTCCGCTCCGGTGCGGGTGACGGACCTGCGGCGCCTCAACGTGAAATTTGCCGGCCAGACGGTCGAGACGGTCGAATGCCTCGCGTACGACCATGCCGCGGCCCAGGTCGTCGGGGTGCACCTGCGGTCCACCCGGGCGGACGTGGGGCGGCAGGTGCGCTTCGAAGCGCTCGACCTCAGCCGCCTGAGCGAGGGCGAACTGCGCCTGGAGCCGCCTGTGCTCTCCTCGGCACCGGAAACGGACCGCCGGCCCATCGAGTCCGTGTCGGTGCGTCTCCCGTCCGGCGCAACCGCCTCCGTCCGCGACGCCCTGATCGACCGGCACACGGGCCGGATCCTGCTGTATGAACTGGGGCTCGAACACGGCGACGGGCCGGTGATTCAGGTGAAGCCGGACGAGATCGCCCTGACCCTGAACGGGGAGCCCTGGCAGGTGGCGGCGGACGTGGAAGCGCGTCTTCGCGCGGCCACCGGTTAGTCACCCCGGCCCGGCGCCATGCATGGCGTGGGACTCGGCCATTCGCTGGCGTGCCCCCAGACGGTCCCCGGGGGGCCGGGCAGGCCTTCCGGGACAAGCAGCACCGGGACCGGGGCCGTGCGGGCCACCCGGGCGGTGACCGACCCACCCAGCACCCGCTCCAGGGCACCTCGGGTGGACGGTCCCCGGCCGAGCACGATCGCGTCGAAGGCGCCGGTCTCGGCGTATTGCACGATGGCCGGCGCCGCCTGGTCCGCCAGGATCACCTCGCCGTGACCCAGCCAGCGCAGGGCTTCTCTCACCTCGATGGCCCGCATGACGGATGACGCGGCCGTGCGGGTCGTCGACAGGGCGCTGCCGTAGGCCATCATCGGAAAGGGTGTCAGTTCCCGCCGCTCTGGGACCAGGACATGCAGCAGGCAGAGGTCCACGTGCGGAAATGCCTGCCGGGTCCAGTGCAGCGGCCAGGGGTCACCGGTCAGGTCCTTGAGCGGCAGCAGAATGCGTTGAATCATGCGCCTCCAGAAAGGTCGGGGCCGCAGAGCAAGGCATGGTGGCGGCCCGGCACCAGGCGCCAGGGGTGCGGAGGCACGGTTCAGGCCAGGTCAGGTGGCGCGTTGATCAGGTCGTCCACCAGGGCGGCGTACGGTTCGGGCAGGGTGAACCCGCCCTGCGCGGCGCGGCACAGGTGCCCGCCGGTCAGCACGCTGCGTGCACTGCCTGACGGCTGCGGGGCCGATCCGATCCGGTACTGCAGGAGCGCGCCGGTGGCACAGTCGAGGAGCGCGTCCCACAGGAACCCCAGGCACCGGCCATCCGGGGTCAGGACGGGCGCGCCCAGGAGGTCGGAGCGGCGGGCGGTGAGGTGGCCGAGCAGGGTCGGCAGCTTGAACGCGGGCACCACGTCGTCCGCCGACACCACGCGCACTTCGCCCGGGGCGTACCCCAGCGCTGCGTCGAACGGCAGCAGCAGGGCCGCGGCCTGATCCGCAGGTGGCGTGCCGTCCGGACGCGGCTCCACCTGCAGGGCCGCGACGTCGCCTGCGGGCGTGACGACCAGGCCCGTGACCTGCGCGACCGGTGCCTGGGTGGCGATGACGGACGCGCCGAGCAGGTCACTGGCCCACACGCTGGTCGGAGAGGCATGGGGGGTGGTCATGCCGGCACCGTAAGGCGCGAGTCGGGACGGAAACGGAACTGAAGCTGAATTTCAGCTGAGTGACTCGCTTGGCCTCAGGGCAGGGCGGGGGCGCCCAGCCCGCCCGCGAGTACGGCGGTCAGGCGCGCGATGAGGAGCCGCGGCGCGAACAGGTGGCCGTCCCGGCATTCCAGGACCTGCGCCGGCACGCTCACCGTTCCGGTCCTGGACGCGCGGCGGGGCAGGGCGCCCAGCTCGTAGCTGGTGATGTCGCCGGAGCCCGGCTCGAACCACGCGTCGTGCACGAACGCCACCCCGTCCCCCTCGTCGGCCTTGACCATCAGACGGTCGAGGGGCAGGCCGTCCCCCGGCGCCTGAGGCGCGCGGGGCCAGGTGCGCAGGCGCAGTTCGTCCCGGTTTACGGCCTGGAAATCCACGCTGGACAGCGGAACGGCGAGGCTTCCCTCCCCGCCGGCGAGGGTCACGCGCAGGTGCGTGACGCGGTGAAGGGCGTGGTCGTACACCAGGCCGGTCACCTGACCGATCCGGAAGACGCTGCGGGTCAGGCGCAGCCCGAGCACCGCCGTGACGCGCAGGCGCAGGCCGCCGGGCCTGGGAGGAGCAGGGGTCATACCGGGCACACAAGCAGGGGGAACTGGACGAAACCGGAACTGAAGCTGAATCTCACCTGAGTGGTTGCTCGGCGCCGGAATGGCGGGCGTTTACACTGCCGGTGTGGCGTACCGCATTCTGGTCATCGAGGACGACCCTGGCGTTCGCACGCTCCTTGAACGGGGCCTGGCGTACGAGGGGTACCTGGTGGAAACTGCCGGGGACGGCGAGGGCGGCTTGAGTGCCGCCCGGGACCGGCCGGCGGACCTGGTCGTCCTGGACGTGATGCTGCCCGGGCTGAGCGGCCTGGAGGTCCTTGGGCGGCTGAGGCAGGTCAACGACGACCTGCCGGTGATCCTGCTCACCGCCCGCGACCGGCCTGAGCATCAGGTGGAGGGCCTGGAGGCCGGCGCGGACGATTACGTCACCAAGCCCTTCAGTTTCGACGTGCTGCTCGCCCGGGTCCGCACGCAACTGCGGCGCCGGGAGCGCACACCTGAAGTGCTGCGGTTCGAGGACGTCACCCTGGACGCCGCGACGCACACGGTCACGCGGGGCGCGCGGGACATCACGTTCACCGGGCAGGAGTTCCGGCTGCTGCAGGCCTTCCTCGAGCAGCCTGAGCGGGTGCAGTCCAAGTCGGTGCTGCTGGACCGGGCGTGGGGCGTGGATTACCTCGGTGACCCGAACATCGTCGAGACGTACATCAAGCAGGTCCGGCAGAAACTCGAGGCCGGCGGGGAATCCCGCCTCATCCACACCATCCGGGGCGTGGGGTACGTCCTGCGGAGCGGGTAGGTGCGCAGGAGGCCACGGTGACCGTCCGGTGGCGGCTGAGCCTCTGGTACGGCCTGATGTCCAGCCTGACCCTGGTCGCCCTGGGCTTCACCGGATACAGTCTCTCGGTCCGCCAGCAGTACCTGAACATCGACCGGGTGCTGATCGCCAGTGCCCGCCTGGTGGAAAGCGGCATCCGCGCAACGGGACGCTCCTACGCCCTGGAGGCCGACACCTCGGGACCCGCCAAGGACGGCATCGTGATGGTCCTGCGGGCGTACACCCCGGACGGGCAGCTGGTGTCGCGCTCCCCGAGCGACCCGGGCCTGCCGGCCACGGACCCGCACGCGCCCCTGGACGCGCCGGCCGTGCCCGCGTACTACAAGGTGCTGCCCCTGCCGTTCGGGGGCGTGGACGACCCGCGGGCGAACACGGCGTTCGGGACGCTGTCCGTCAACGGGCAACGCTGGCGGCGGTACGTGATCGAGGTCACGCAGCGCGGCGCGCCCCTCGGGTACGTCGAGGCCCTCACGCCCCTGGAACGCCTGGACTCCGCCAGCGGCCTGCTGTTCCGCTCCCTGCTGCTCGTGACGGGCCTGTCTGTCCTGGCCGTCTTCCTGTTCGGGTGGTGGCTGGCCGGGTCGCTGCTCCGGCCGGTGGAGCGCATGATGGACACCGCGCGCCGCATCACTGCCAGCCGGGACCTCGGCCAGCGCATTCACACCGCCGAACGCCGGGATGAGTTTTCCCGCCTGGCCGGGACGTTCAATGAGATGCTCGCCAGCCTGCAGACCGCCTGGGACTCGCAGCAGCGGTTCGTGGGCGACGCCTCGCACGAACTGCGCGCGCCGCTCACGGTGCTGCGCGGCAACGCGCAGCTGCTGCGGCGGCACCCGCACCTTGACGCCGGAGAGCGGGACCTGATGCTCGCCGACATCGAGAAGGACGCGGCGCGCATGGCCCGGCTCGTCGACGATCTGCTGCTGCTCGCCCAGAGTGACGCCGGGAGCACCCTCCGGCGCTCGCCGGTGTCCCTGCGGGCCACGGCCGCCGAAGCCATCCGTGATGCCCGCCGGCTCAGCGCCGCGCACACGGTTCACCTGCAGGCGCCCGAGGAGGCGTTCATGGTGGCGGGGGAGAAAGACCGCCTGCGGCAACTGCTGCTGATCCTCCTCGACAACGCCCTGAAATACAGCCCGGCCGGCACGGCCGTCACCGTCGGCATTCACCGCGATGGGGAGCGCACCGTCCTGACGGTCGCTGACCAGGGGCCTGGCATTCCCCCGGAGGCCCTGCCGCACATCTTCGAACGTTTCTACCGGGTGGACCAGGCCCGCACGCGCACGTCCGGCGGCGCGGGCCTGGGGCTGGCGATCGCGCAGTGGATCGCCGGGCAGCTCGGGGGCAGCCTGCACGTCGCCCAGACCGGCCCGGACGGCACGCGCTTCGCCCTGAACCTGCAGGCCATGCCCGGGAGCACGCCACCAGCGTCGTCATGATTCTCATTTCTGTCCGGTAGGGTGAAGGTTCATCCGGAGGTCACGGACCTCACGGCCCGGTTCAACCCCGAGCTCGGCCCTCCCACCCCGGACGCGCACGCCCGGGAACGCGCTTTCACCCACCATGCCGGAGGTTCACCATGGTGCTTTACCTGTCGGTGGCGGTCATCGTCACTTTTGTCCTCTGGGGCCTTCTGAGCCCTGCCGGCCTCGGCGCCGCCACCAGCACGGCCGTCGCGTTCGCCACCACCACCTTCGGCTGGTACTACCTTCTGGCTGTCCTCGCGTTCCTGCTGTTTTGCGCCTACCTCGCGCTGAGCCGTTACGGCACGGTGAAACTCGGCCGGGACGACGAGGAGCCGGAATTCACGACCCTTTCGTGGTTCGCCATGCTGTTCAGTGCCGGCATGGGCATCGGCCTGGTCTTCTGGGGCGTGGCCGAACCGGTCTCTCACTTCCTGACCCCGCCGGGCGGCCTGGCCCCCGAATCCCCCGAGGCGGCCCGCGCGGCGCTCAAGTACGCGTTCTTCCACTGGGGCCTGCACCCCTGGGCGATCTACAGCGTTGTCGCGCTGAGCATCGCGTACTTCTCCTTCCGGCGCGGTGAACCGACCTTGATCAGCCGCACCTTCCGGCCCCTGCTGGGCGACCGGGTGGAGGGGCCGGTCGGACAGGTGATCGACGTGCTCGCCATCATCGCCACCGTGTTCGGGGTGGCCGCCTCCCTGGGCTTCGGGGCGGTGCAGATCAACAGCGGGCTGAGCAGCGCCTTTGGTCTGCCCGTCGGCACCGGGCCCCAGCTGACCATCATCGGGATCGTCACGGTGCTTTTCCTGCTCAGCGCCAGCACCGGGCTGAACAAGGGCATTCAGCTGCTGTCCAACACCAACGTCATCCTGGCCGGGCTGCTGATGGCGGCCGTCTTCGTGCTCGGCCCGACCGTCTTCCTCCTCGACACGTTCACCACCTCGGTCGGCGGGTACGTGCAGGACCTGATCACCCTCTCCACCCGCCTGACGCCCTTCACGGGCGACACCTGGGTGGGCAGCTGGACGATCTTCTACTGGGCGTGGTGGATCGCGTGGGCGCCGTTCGTCGGCCTGTTCATCGCGCGCGTCTCCCGCGGCCGCACCATCAAGGAGTTTGTCACCGGGGTGCTGCTGGTGCCGGCCCTCGTGAGCTTCCTGTGGTTCACCGTGTTCGGCGGCAGCGCCGTGAGGCAGGAACTCAACGGCGACGTGGCCATCGCCCAGGCGACCAAGGCCGACGTGTCCACCGCCCTGTTCGCCCTGTTCGACACTCTGCCGTTTGGGGGTGGCCTGGCCATCCTGGCCACGCTGCTCATCTCCTCGTTCTTCATCACCAGCGCGGACTCCGCCACGTACGTCCTGGGCATGCAGTCCAGCCGCGGGCACCCCAACCCCAGCACCCCGGTGAAGCTGATGTGGGGCGTCCTTCAGGCGCTGATCGCCGCGGCGCTGCTCCTGAGTGGCGGCCTGTCCGGCCTGCAGTCGGCGAGCGTGCTGGCCGCGCTGCCCTTCAGCGCCATCATGCTCGGCATGTGCGTGTCACTGTACCGTGCCCTGCGACTAGAGTTTCCCCGGCATCAGACTCGGTCAGGAGGTCGGAACCAGCGTCCCCCTCTTCCCGGCCAAACCGGTGCAGACCAGGGCCTATAAGACCGGCACGTGCTCCGGAACGCCCAGACCGTTGGCGCACACACCCGACCGGGGTCAGTAGTCCGGACTTGCCCTTGAGGACGTCACCAAGGTGCTGGTCACCTTGATATCCCTCACTCACCTGCCCTTCACACATTGGGAACGCACCTGGGCTTGCCCCGACACTGCGTAGCTGAAGTTAAGCGGCTGTAGCTTGCCGTTCGAACTCGTGGGGCGTCAAGTAGCCCAGGGTGGAATGGCGACGC
>JAANMV010004329.1_pt1 | contig 11281 bp, 11 predicted proteins | sample 7279661 | NCBI WGS metagenome assembly JAANMV01 (sample SAMN14094540, study PRJNA606508) | bioreactor metagenome | isolation source: A lab-scale SPAN reactor treating ammonium-rich wastewater day 121 | place: Ireland: Galway | collected 2017-05-16 | reverse complement strand
GGCCGCCGGCGATGGTGGTGCAGAGGAGCGTGACCGGTTCACCCTTTGCCCGGCCGAGGAGTCGGCGGAGTTCGTCCGGCTCGACCGGAAAGGCGCGGCGGCGGATTTCGCCGGCGTGCCAGCCGCGGGTAGCGAGGAGCTCCTTGAGGCGGCGGACGGAGAACGGCACCACTTCCAGCACCTCGAAGGTGGCTGCGAGGGGGTCGAAAGCGGGTGTGTCCGTCGAGAGGTAGGCGACCTGGCTGTCGAGCATCCATGCGCCGAGGCGGTGGGCGAGGTGGCGGACCAGCCCCGCCCGCGTGACACACGATTCTGGATCGAAGAGGTAACGGCCGATGGGGGCGGGCTCCTCGGGGCATTCGGGGGCGTCGGAAGTGAGATCGGCGCCCGCGGGCAGGAGCACTGCGCGGCGGAGGCCGGGTGCGACCCCGTCGCCGGCCCAGAGCGTCACCTCGCGCATGCCGGCGCCGAGCTGGACCGCCTCCATCTCCGCCCAGGCTGGCACTCGCTCGCGGTCGAGCCCGGGCGGGGCCTTCAGCGCTCCGGCCCGAGCCGCCGAGAGCAGCCCGATGCAGGTGTCCCACGGGGGCGAGAAGGCGGCCGGGTCGAAGGTGCGGCGGGCGGCGTCGCGCCGGGAGGGGTCGAGGATGATGGCGAGGCTCCCCAGGTGCAGCGGCGGCCGGGCAGCTTCGCCGAGGATGATGTCCGCGGTGGGGACGTTCGCGCGGGCAAGGATGGCGGTGGCGGGGTCGCGCTCGATGCCCGCGGCGCCAATGCCGAGCTCGGCACAGGCTCGAAGGTCGCCACCAAGGCCGCAGGTGAGGTCGGCGACGGGAAAGGCGAGGGAGGCGAGTCGCCGCGCGCGACGTTCCGCGACCAATGGGTGGGTCATCATCTCCAGGCCGGGGGCGGTGAGGAGCATGGCTGGGTCGTGGCCGAAGCGGCCGGCCGCCTTGCTTCGGAGCGTGGCCTGTTCGGCGAGGGCCGAGGCCTCGGCGGGCGGGTGAGCCTTGCGCAGGCTGGTGACCAGCCGGTTGGGATCGTCGCGGCCAGCGTCGAGGGGCATGGCCGCGAGGGCAGCCCGGCCGGCGGGGCTCACCAGGTAGCGGGCGCGCTCGATGTCCACGTCACGAGCGTGCGGCAGCGCGGGCAACGCGCAACGTGCGAAACTCGATCGGTGGCCAACATCATCTGCCTCGACTTCGACGACACGATCGTGCTGGACAACACGGCCAGGCAGATCCACGAGCGATTCGCGGCGCCCGGATGGCTGGCGCTCGGCGAGCGGAAGGCACGGGGCGAGCTGACGGTGGAGCAGTACAACGCGGCCACGCTGGACCTGGTGGAGGCGACGCGTGAGGAGATGATGGAGTTCGTGGTTTCGGTGGCGCGCCCGCGGGCGGGATTCGGCGAGCTGTTGGACTGGGCCCACTGGAACGGCTGGATGGCGGCGGTGGTGAGCAACGGCTACGACTTCTATGTTGACGCGGTGCTGGACCACCTGGGGTTCGACCGGATAGCGCGGCATGCGGGCCGGACGAGCAAGGACTACCGCTGGCGCGTGCGGTACTACAGCCCGCGCGGCGTGGTGCTGGAAGACGGTTTCAAGGTGTCGTACGTGGCCGCGTTCCGGGCGGCCGGGGATTTCGTGGTGTACGTGGGCGACGGCGAGAGCGACGTGGAGGCAGCGAAGCTGGCGCCAGTGGTGTTCGGGCGGAGCACGCTGTTGGAGCGGTTAGACGGCCGCCACGAGCGGCTCTACGCTTTCGAAACGTTCGGCGACGTGCGGAATGTGCTCGAACGGGAGGGCACTGGATGGCTCGAATCCTTCTCCTCTACGACAGCCGCGGAGGGCTGACCGAGCGGCTCGCGGACGGCGTCGAAGCCGGGATCGTGGCAGCCGGCGCGGAGTGCATCCGCAAGCGGGTGGATGACGCGGCCCCGGAGGCGCTCCTGGAATGCGACGGGATCGTTCTGGGTTCGCCCAACTGGAGCGGCGTCACCGGCAAGATGAAGGAGTGGTTCGACCAGTCGGGCGACCGCTGGGAGAGCGGCGAGGTTGGCGGCAAAGTGGGCGGGGCGTTCACGGCGGGCTACTCGCGTTCGGGTGGGAACGAGGCGACGCTGTTGCAGTTGCTGCACCTGTTGCTGGCCCACGGGATGGTGATTGTCGGGCTGCCGTGGACGGACACGATGCGCCGTTCGGGTTCGTACTATGGCGCGACGGCGCACGGGAGCGTGACCGAGGAGGACCTGGCCCAGGCGAAGGTGCTCGGGCAACGGGTGGCGGCGACCGCTTTGCGGCTCTTCGGGTAAGGGCTTCCGTTCGTTCGTCTATGCAGTCGTTGCGCAGCCGGGTAGTATCCGCGTGTCCGAATTTCTTGCATTGAGGAGGCGCACACTTGGGAGACAAGAGCCCGAAAAACACCCAGAAGACCACGAAGCAGAAGGCGGTCGCGAAGACCACCAAGAGCGCCGCCCCGGTGAAGAAGTAAGGACCAGGTAGCGTGAACGAGCCAGCGCCTCCCCGAGCGGGAGGCGTTCGGTTTTGCGGCCATGTACAAGGAACTCGGCCCCGGCGACCACCTCGCGATGCTCGGCCTGCAGCCGGAGCAGTTGCCGTCGGTTGTTTTGCTACTCGGCGTCTTCGACGTGCACGAGGGGGCAAAGCGGTTCGCCGGGTACCTCGACGACGCGCACTTCTCGCGCTCGGAGACGAGCCGGAGCGGCATCCCGTACTACATGGGCCAACACGCCGGGGTGCGGGTAGCCCTCAGCGCGTGTTTCGGCGGGCCGATGGCGGCCTTGTTCGCGCACACCTGGTGCGGGGCGGGCGTGCCCGCGGTGGTGCAACTCGGCTGGTACGGGGCGCTGCAGGAGGGCACGGGGCTGGGCGACGTGGTGGTGCCACGGCACGCGGAGCGTCAGGACGGGGTTTCGGACTGGTATCTGCCGAAGGGGATCCTCGCTGACGCGAGCCCGGACCTGGCGCACGCCATCGTCGCCCGGCTGCGGGCACGGGATATCCCCGCGGACCAGCACGCGATCTACTCAACGCCGGCGCTGCTGGCGGAATCGCGGGACGTGATCGCCGACTGGTCGCGGCACGGGTACCACGGGGTGGACATGGAGACGGCGGCGACGTTCGCGGTGGCGAAGAACCTGGGCGTTCGGCGGGCGGCGGCGCTCCTGCGGCTGGATGACCTGGTGACGGAGGAGCATTCGCTCACCCGGGGCCTGCCGCGCGACCTTCGCGGGTTCATGCGGGAGCGCGAGCGGGAAGTGATGCACGCGGCGATCGAGGCGGTGGGGGACCTGGGGTGAATTGTGGTGAGGCGGAGCGGCCTCCGGTCAGCCACCCGAGTTGGAGCAGATTGCGACAATCAGAAAGAATGCGCTGAGCCCGGTCACCAGCACGGGGAAGATGAGCCTGCGGTTGACCAAGAGACGCCATTTCATGCATCACCCGCCATGTGGGCTTCCCGGGAGAATCCTCGCCCGGGGACCCGGCGTCAAGCCCGGCCCGCGACGGGCTTTGTGGCGGCACCGCTGACGCTCTAGGATTCGCGCACGACGTTTCCCGAGGAGTCAGACGTGGCATTTTGCAAGTACGAGAAGACGGGCCACGTGGCCAGGATCACGGTCACGCGGCCAGAGGTGATGAACGCGCTCCACCCGCCCGCCGGGCGCGAGTTGCAGCAGGCGTGGGACGAGTTCGCGAACGACGACGACGCCTGGGTGGCGGTGCTCACGGGCGAGGGCGAAAAAGCCTTCAGCGCGGGCAACGACTTGAAGTACACGGCCGAGATGTCGCGCTTGCCGCGCGAGCAACGGCCCGACCTCTCGTGGCCGGCGGGCGGGTTCGGCGGGGTCACCAACCGGTTCGACCTGTTCAAGCCGACGATTGCACGGGTGAACGGGTTCGCGCTCGGGGGCGGGCTGGAGATGGCGCTCTGGTGCGACATCATCGTGGCGGCGGACCACGCGGAGCTCGGGCTGCCGGAGCCGCGCCGGGGGCTGATCGCGGGAGCGCTGGGGGTGCACCGGCTGCCGCGGCAGCTGAATCTGAAGCAGGCGATGGGGTACATGCTGACCGGGCGGCACATCCCCGCGCAGCGCGCGTATGAGCTGGGGCTGGTGAACGAAGTCGTGCCGCTGGCGAAGCTCGACGACGCGGTGGACGCGTGGGTGGCGGACATCGTGCGGTGCGCGCCCCTTTCGGTGCGGGCGACGAAGGAGGCAGCGATGCGAGGCATCGACATGCCGCTGCAGGAGGCCGCCGTGGCGCGCTACGAATGGGAGATGCGCCGCCGGACGAGCGACGACGCGGTCGAGGGGCCGCGGGCCTTCGCGGAGAAGCGCGCGCCGAACTGGCAGGGCAGGTGATCCGCTAACGCAGCCCCGGTGGGAGCGACCACAGCCCATCCGCGGCGGGCGCGATGAGGGTGTCCTTTTCGAGCGCCTCGAGGTAGTGTCTGATGCGCTCCGCGTGATGCGCCGGGAGCATGGCCGCGAGTTCGGCGGCCGTTGCCGGGGCGGCGCGGAGCGCGTCGACGATGCGTCCGCGGGCGAAACGGGCGGTGTGCTCGAACCTGGGAGCCGGATTGCGGGCCGCCTCGCCAGGTGGGTAGCCGGAACCCCTCCAGGCGCAGACCCGGGCGACCGGGCATTCCCCGCAGCGGGGAGCGCGGGAGCTGCAGACCAGCGCTCCCAGGTCCATCAGCGCGAGGTTGTGGTGGCGGACGTCGCGGGAGGGGAGGAGCGCCTCGGCCGCCTTCGAGAGTGACCGGGCGGGCACGTCGTGCGGGGTGGGTGTGCCGAAGAAAGCCCGGGCCAGCACGCGGCCGATGTTCGTGTCGGCGACGGTGGTGGGCTGTTCACGGGCGAAGGATTGGACGGCGGCGGCAGTGTAGGGGCCGATGCCGGGGAGCTTGCGGAGGGCGGCGGGCGAGGCGGGGAGTTCGCCGCCGTGTTCGCTGATGACCGTCACGGCGAGCCGGTGGAGGTTGAGCGCGCGGCGGTTGTAGCCGAGGCCGCGCCACTCGCGGATGACATCGGCCGGGGTGGCTGCGGCGAGTGCCGTGAAGGAGGGCCAGCGTTCGAGCCAGGCAGCGTAGTACGGCAGCACGCGCTCGACCTGGGTCTGCTGGAGCATGACTTCGGAGACGAGGACAGCGTAAGGATCGCGGGTGAGGCGCCAGGGGAGGCCGTGACGCCCGTTGTCGCGATACCAGGCCATCAGGCGGCGGCGGAAGCGGGCCGCCTCAGGCGTTGCGGATGTCGAGCTCGCCAGCATTCATCCGTGACATCAGGTCGAGGGCCTCGTCCGAGACCAGGAGGTCGAGGAAGAGGGTGCGTTCGAGGGCGAGGCCATCGGCGAGGGGCGTCTCCGGGGTCATGCGGACGAGGCGCTTGATGTGGGCGACGGCCTGCGGAGAGCGGGTGGCAATCTCGGCGGCGAGCTGCTGAGCGCGCGCCACGGACTTCCCGGGCGGGACGACCTCGTGGACTATGCCGAGGGCCAGTGCCTCGGCCGGGGAGACGGTGCGGCCGCGGAGGGTCATTTCAAGGGCGCGGGGCATGCCGACCAGGCGGGCGAGCTTCTGTGTCCCGCCCGCGCCGGGGAGGATGCCGACCTTCACCTCCGGCAGCCCGACCTCGTAATCACCTTCCTCGGCGATGCGAAGGTCGCAGGCGAGGGTGAGTTCGAAGCCGCCGCCCATCGCGAGTCCGTTGATGGCGGCGATGACCGGCTTCGGCATGGTCTCCATGCGGCGAAAGACGCGGTCCAGGTCGCGCTCGGGGAGCGGGCGGGCGGGATCGGCCTGGATGCCCTGTTCGCGGAGATTGCGGGAGAGCCGTTCGAGGTCGTGGACGGAGTAGTGGCGGATGAAGACCCCGGGGAGCCCGCCGGTGATGACCACCGCGCGGACTCCCGGGTCGGCTTCGACTTCGCTGGTGGCGGCGTCGAGCTCGGGGACGGTGGCCGAGTCCATGTAGCCCATCGGCGGGTTGGTGATGGTAATGGTTGCCACGGAGCCGTCACGCTCGATGCGTACCTGGGGCATGGCTATTCGTCCTCGTGCTCGTGTTCCTCTTCCTCGTCGGCGGCCGCTTTCACCGATGGGACGAGGGCCATGTCGTTGCCGCCGTCGCGGCGGCCCTTGCGCGGCGGGGGGACGGCCTTCAGGCGGGTGACGATTTCCGCGAGGTCGGCGGGGCTCGAACTGGCAGGCGCGACGACGGCGACCACGCCGGAATCGCGGAGGACGCGCAGGTCGGTGACGCTGGCGCCGGCGTCAACAGTGGCGATGATGCCGGTGTTGGCGAACGAGGCGATCCGGACGAGACCGAGTTGGCCGGCGAGCTTCATTGCCCCCTGGGGGCGTTCAACGTAGAGCCCAGCGAGGCCGAGCGGCCCGAGCGAGCGAAGGATATTGTCCTCCAGGGACTCGCTGGCGATGACGATGTGTCCCATCTTCTCGTTGTCGACGGCGCCGGAGTCGGTTGTCTCCAGGGGGCTGATGACAAAGTCGCAACCGGCGGCGCGGAGCGTTTCGGCGTCGGTTTCGGAGAGGGCGCCGAGGAGGACACCGGCGGCGACTTTGGGCCCGGCCACGCCATCGAGGGCCTTCGCGGCCGTTGCTGCGTCGCCGAAGTGGAAGAGGACGGCGTCGGCGCCGGCTTCGAACGCCGCGCTCGCGTCGGCAGAGTTGCGGACGCGGGCGATGAGCGCCACGGCTTTGGGCTGTTCGCGGTTGACGGGGCCGAAGCCGATGGCGGGGCCGTCGCGGCGCTGGAGTTTGGCGATGGTCTTCTGAAGCTGGCTCATGTGTTTCCTTCGATTTCCGGGAGGGACGAGCGGACGATGGCGCCCGCCTGGATCACTGCCCGGATGGCTGACTGGTTGGCAAGGACGCCGATATCCGCGAGCGGATCGGTGTCGAGGACGAGGAGGTCGGCGGCGAGACCGGGGCGGATACGCCCGGTCCGGTCGCTGATGCGGAGGAGTTCGGCGGCCCAGGCGGTAGAAGCGAGCAGCGCCGCTGCCGGTGAGAGGCCGAGGCCGGCGAGGCGGATGATCTCCTGGGCGTTTTCGCCCGGGTGGTTCATGGGGGTGCCCTGGTCGGTGCCCATGGCCATGCGGACGCCGGCCTTGATAGCGGCACGGATGCTCTGTTCGTGCGAATCGAGGACCTGCCAGCCCTTGGCGACCATAAAGGCGGGGATGCCGGCTTCGGTGCCGCGGTGGGCGATCTGCCACGGGGCGGTGAAGGTGGCCACGAGGTAGGTGCCGCGGTCGCACATCATCTGGATGGCTTCGTCATCGAGCCAGACACCGTGCTCGATCGAGTCGACCCCGGCGCGGATGGCGTTCTTGACGCCCTCGGTGGCCTGGGCGTGGGCGCCGACGATGCGGAAGGCCTTGTGGGCCTCTTCGACGCCGGCCCGGAGCTCGTCCTCGGTGAAGCTGGGTGAGCGAGGGTCGACCCCGGGGGTCATGACGCCGCCGCTGGCGAAGAGCTTGATGGCCGTGGCGCCGGCGCGGAGCTGCTGGCGGACGGCCTTGCGGACCGCGTCCGGGCCGTCCGCCTCCGTGGCGATGAAGCCGCTCCCGTGGCCGCCAGTCATGGTGATGCCGAGGCCCGCAGCGAGCATGCGCGGTCCGCGCAGGAGGCCCGATTCGATGGCGCTGGCGAGGTGGATGTTGAGCTGGTCGGCGGCCCCGAGGTCGCGGACGGTGGTGAACCCGGCCATCAGGGTTTGTTCGGCATAGCGGGCGGCGCGCCAGGCGCGGGTCGCGAGCGGCGTCGTGTTGGCGGTGTTCAGCTCGGTCGGGTCGCCGCTGCCGGTGATGTGGACATGGCAGTCGATGAGCCCGGGCAGGAGGTACTTCCCGGAGCAGTCGATGGCCAGGGCGTCCTGCGGGGCGGTAACGCTTTCGGCGAGGGCCTCGATGCGGCCTTCGCGGCAAACGGCATCGGCGCGCCGGAAAGTGCGGGCATCGTCGTCGAAGACGGTGCCTCCGATGAGGACCAGCGGGCGGGTGTCGGGGTTGGGGGGAGCGGTCACGTACTCGCCATTGTCCGGGGGCGGTGCGCATGGGGGCAACCAGCGCGTTTACGCCCCGCGGGTTAGTCTGGAGGGAAGAACCACGCAGGAGGCCCCATGGCCAAGCAGTACCCAAACGCGCCCGAAATGGTGATCGACCCGGCGAAGACCTACACGGCGACGATCGAGACCTCGGCGGGGACGATGACAGCCGAGTTCTTTGCCGCGGATGCGCCGAAAACGGTGAACAACTTCGTTTTTCTTGCCCGCGATGGCTACTACGAGGACGTCATCTTCCACCGCTGCATCAAGGGATTCATGATCCAGGGGGGCGACCCGACTGGCACCGGCCGGGGCGGGCCAGGCTACCGCTTCGACGATGAGCCGGTGGGCCGCCAGTACCTGCGGGGCACGCTGGCCATGGCGAACGCTGGACCGAACACGAACGGCAGCCAGTTCTTCATCATGCATGCGGATTACCCGCTGCCGCCGAGCTACACCGTTTTCGGCAAGCTGACTTCCGGTGAGGACGTGCTGGACGCCATCGCGACGGCGCCGACCGGAGCGCAGGACCGCCCGGTGAACCCGGTGAGCATCTCCTCGGTGACGATCAGCGAAGCGTAACCTGGCTGGAGAGCGGTTCGCCCATCCAGAGCGCGACCCCGATGTTATCCACCCCTCCGCGGGCGTTGGCCGAATCGACCAGCGCCCGCGCGGCATGTCCGGCGTCCCCGGCGCCCATCAGGATGCGGGTGATGTCGTCGTCCGGCAGCATCTTGAACAGGCCGTCGGTGCAGAGCAGGAGCGCGTCACCTGGTTCGAGGGCGACGGGGGTAACGGTTGGTTCGGCGGTATCCTCCACGCCGATGCCGCGGGTGATGACGTTGCGCCAGGGGTGGGTGCCGGCCTCTTCCGGGCTGAGGCGGCCAGCCCGGACCTCGCCAGCGACCCAGGAGTCGTCCTCGGTGACCTGGGCGAGCTTGCCCATGTGGAAGAGGTAGCCCCGGCTGTCTCCGGCGTTGGCGACGCTGGCGGTGGCGCCCTCGATGACGGCGACGACGAGCGTGGTCGCCATGTTGCCAAACTCGGGCTTCTGTTCCTGGAGCAGGCGGACGCGCTCGTTGGCCAGGTTGACGGCGGTCAGGAGCAACCCGGCGTAAGGCGCGCTGCCGGCGAATTCTTCGAACACCTCGCGGACAACGCGGGCGGTTTCCTCGCTCGCGAGGGCGCCCCCGGGAGAGCCACCGACCCCGTCGGCGACCAGCAGGAGGACGGCCCCTCCGGGGAGTTCCAGCGCGAGGGCCCGGTCCTGGTTTTCGGGGCGGACCTGGCCGGTGTCGGTGAGGGCGGCCCATGCCGGGGTCATTCGCACTTCCAGACGGCTGAGGCGACGCGCAGGAAGTTGCCGTTGCAGATGCGCTCGAGCGTGGACTCCGAGTAGCCCTTCGCCTTCAACGCACGGAGCACCACCGGGAGCCCGGCCGCGTCGCCGACGACGGCCGGGATGTCGGTCCCGTCGAAGTCGGTGCCGAAGGAGACATGCTCGTCGCCGGCGAGGTTCACGATGTAGTCGAAATGGCTGACGATGACGTCGAGGGCGGTATCGGTGTTCCCCTGCAGATCGGGCCTGAGGAAGATGTTGGCGAAATTGATGCCGATGGTGCCGCCCTTGTTCGCGAGGGCTTTGATCTGGCCGTCGTCGAGGTTGCGGACGTGGGGCGAGATCGCTTTCACGCTCGAATGGGTCGCCACGATCGGGTTGCGCGATTCGGCGAGCATGTCCCAGAAGCCGGCGGGGTTGATGTGGGAGACATCGAGGATGATGCCGAGCTGGTCGCACTCGTGGACGAGCTGGCGGCCGAGGTCGGTCAGGCCGGTCTCGGGCAGGTTACCGCCAAAGGCGACCCCGTGGGCGAAGACGGTCGAGCGGCTCCAGGTCGGTGCGAGGCAGCGGAGTCCGGCCTCGTAGAAGACGCGGAGCTCCTTGAGGCTGGCCGAGATTGGGTCGGCGCCTTCGAACATGAAGACCGAGGCGAACGCATCCGCCGCCCAGGCGGCGCGGATTTCGCTGACGGTGCGGCAGATGTGGAAGCGGCCTTCGGAGCGGTCAGCGATGCGGAGGGCGTCGTTCATCTCGTCCATGGCATAGGCGAGGGCGTTGTACTCGGCGCGCTCGTTCGAGAGATAGATGGAAGTGAAGCAGCCGCCGAGGCCGCCGCGCATGGCCCGGGGGAGGTCGACGTGGCCGCGTTTGGACTGCTCGATGTGGTCGTCCCCGGCCGGACCGCTGCCGTCTTCCAGGAAATCGCGGCCGCCGGCCGGGCCGAAGATGGCGCGCCGAGGCTTGATCTGGGTGATGAAGTCCTCGTGGCCATCGAAGACGGGCGGGAACTCGCGGTTCAGCGGCGGGATCACAGGCAAGCCTCGCTCGAGTGTGTGGCATGAGTGTACGCCGGGGGGCGCGGCTGCCGCGATTCGTCTACCATCGCCGCGATGGTTACTTCGCCCGCGGAAGCTCCGCGTTCACCCCGGCTGGCGTGGCTCGTACCGGCCGCGCTGGCGCTCGTGTTCGCGGCGGTGGTGGCCGGGGTGTTGCTGTTCGCACGGCAGGCCGCGGAGCCGGATGCGCCGCCCCCGGCCGGGGGGTTCGTGCCGCCACCGGGGCTGACCTACGTTGCCTTCGATGTCGAGCGGAACGACGGTGGCGTGCTGCGGGTGGTCTCGGGCGGCGGACAGCAGTCCAGCGCCATCGCCGTGACGCTCGGGGCGGAGGCGCGGGTGTGGCTGCTCGAGCCCGCGACGCTGGAGGCCCTGCAGGCGCCGCTGGTGGTGAACGTGATCGCCATCCCGAACGAGGTGCGCAACTTCTCGATCCATCTCCTGGCGTTCGCGCCGGCGAACGGCTCGGAGGTGCTGGACGCGGAATTCGTGCCGCTGGCTGACGGGTTCGGTGGGCACGAGACTTCGCGGGATGTGCGGGAGCGGCCGGTGGTCTCTGGGATCGTGGAGCGCTTCGACGAGAACATCGGCGTGGTGAAGACCGAGGCCGGCCAGGCGACGATCGAAGTCGACCCCGGCGCGCCCGTGCGCCTGCTGCGAGCGGGGTCGGTAGGCGAGGTGCGGCCCGGCGACCGGGTGGCATTCCACCGGGCGGCCGACGGGAGCCCGGACGTATCGCGCGGCGTGCTAGTGCTGACGAACGCCAACCCCGACTGAGCCTATTCGGTGC
>JAANMV010004328.1_pt1 | contig 11292 bp, 10 predicted proteins | sample 7279661 | NCBI WGS metagenome assembly JAANMV01 (sample SAMN14094540, study PRJNA606508) | bioreactor metagenome | isolation source: A lab-scale SPAN reactor treating ammonium-rich wastewater day 121 | place: Ireland: Galway | collected 2017-05-16 | reverse complement strand
GATGGCGGCGCCGGCAGGCCGGCAGCGGCGGCCTCCTTCGCCGCCGTGTCGCCGCTCCGCTCCGCCGGATCTCCGGCCTGGTCCACCACGCCCGATCCTCCTGCGTACCGCCAGCCGCCGGGCAGCCACGCGCCACGCCGCCACCATTGCCCGGCGCGCTGTCGCGTGCCCCACCCGACGTGGCGATGCTTGCCGACGGACTATCCTGCCGACGAGCCCGAGCGCGGCACATTGACCGGGATCAACGCGGCGGAAGGCGGCGCGTTTATGGAGGTGGGAGCGGCACCGCCCTCGTCGCGCCCCGGCGGACCCGGACCGCGCCCTGCGGTCGGCAAGGAGCATGCGCCATGCGTCCCCCGTCGTCGTCATCGCCCACCCCCCCTGACCGCAGCCGGGCGGAACCGGTCGTCATCCCGCTCGCCGCGCTGCCCGGCACGCTGGAATTCCCGGCCACCGGGGCCGCCGAGGGGGTGGTGGTGTTCGCCCATGGCAGCGGCTCCGGCCGGCACAGCCCGCGCAACCGCCAGGTCGCGGCGGCGCTGCGCCACGCCGGGCTGGCGACGCTGCTGTTCGACCTGCTCACCGAGGAGGAGGCGGCCGACCGGCACAACGCGTTTGACATCGGCCTCCTGTCCCGCCGCCTGGCCGCGGGGGTCGAGTGCGTCGCCGCGCACGAGGCCACCGCCGGCCTGCCGGTCGGGCTGTTCGGCGCCAGCACCGGCGGCGCCGCCGCGCTGGTCGCCGCCGCCGAGCGGCCGGAGACGGTGGGCGCCGTGGTCTCGCGCGGCGGCCGGCCCGACCTGGCGGGAGAGGGGCATCTCGGGCGCGTCCGCGCGCCGACGCTGCTGATCGTCGGCGGCGCCGACCGCGAGGTGCTGGCGCTCAACGAATGGGCGCGGGCGCGCATGAGCTGCCCGAGCGAGCTCAGCGTCGTGCCCGGCGCGACCCATCTGTTCGAGGAGCCGGGGGCGCTGGAGCAGGTGGCCCACCTCGCCGCCGCCTGGTTCGTCCGCTGGCTGGCGCCGGAGCCCGGCCATGTGGCGGCCTGAGCCGGCGCTGTTCGCCGACCGCGCCGAAGCGGGGCGGCGGCTCGGCGAGCGCCTCAAGGGCCTCGGCCTCGACCGGCCGATCCTCTACGCCCTGCCGCGCGGCGGGGTGGCGGTGGCGGTGGAGGCCGCCGCGGCGCTGGGGGGCGGCGCGCCGGTCGATCTCGTGCTGGTGCGCAAGCTCGGCGCGCCCGGCCAGCCGGAACTCGCGCTCGGCGCGGTGGTGGACGGCCCGGAGGCGGAGACCGTGCTCAACCCGGAGATCGTCGCGGTGACCGGGGTCGACGCGGCCTATATCGACGCGGCGCGCCGGCGGGAACTGGCCGAGATCGAGCGGCGCCGCGGGCTCTACCTGGCCGGGCGGCCGCGGCCCGATCCGAAGGGGCGGGCGGCGGTGGTGGTGGATGACGGGCTCGCCACCGGCGCCACCGCCCGGGCGGCGCTGCACGCGCTGCGGCGGCGCGGGCCGGGGCGGCTGGTGCTCGCGGTGCCGGTCGCCCCGCCGGCGACGCTGGCGGCGCTGCGGCACGAGGCGGACCTGGTGGTCTGCCTGGAGGAGACCGAGCTGTACTGGGGCATCGGCGGCTGCTACCGCGATTTCCACCAGCTCGACGACGCCGAGGTGGTGCGGCTGCTCGACGCGGCCGCGACCGGCCGCGCGGCGGCAACGGGGTGATACCGGCTCCGCTTGATCGGTTCGGCCGCTGGCATGCCCGGCCATGACGGCGAAGGCGTTGACCGGGCTGATCAGCCGGATTCCGTATGAGAGCCGCCGCCGCGTGATGCCCTGACCTGCGGCCGGGGCGCGGATGCGCGCCCCGCGCCGCCGCCGCCGGGCATCTCGCCCTCGCTCTCGCCGACCACCCAGAAGCCGCCGAGCGAGCGCACGCGCTCGATGCCGGTGGCGCGGGCCGGCGGCTGGTCCGGGCCCATGCTGCATTCCACCTCGTAGCGCCAGGTGCCGAGCAGCCGGTGCAGCCAGCCATGCTCGGGCTCCGGCGCGGCCTGCATCGGGCAGGCGGCGTTGGGGGGCGGCCGCAGCACATGGGCGGTGAGGCGGTCGAGCGTCTCGCCCCAGCCCTTCACGAAGCCCATCCGCTCATGCGCCTCGCGCGACGCGGCGGAGCCGTGCGTCCAGCGCACGCCGAGGCGCGTGGTGCACGCCCCTTCCTCCTCCTCGAAGGCGATGGTGGCGACGGCGCCGGCGAGCGGGCCGCCCTTGCCGGCGGGGACGCGGACGACCAGCCGCGCGGGCGGCGTGATCGCGTCGAACACCACCTCGCTCGGGTATTCGGCGCCGGCGGCGTCGCGCATGAGGGTACGGAAGGTGCCGCCCGGGCGCAGGTCGAGCTCGCAGACCGGCGTGGTCATGCCGTAGGGGCCCCACCATTGCCGCACCTGCCCGGGCTCGGTCCAGGCGGCGAAGACCGCGGCGGGCGGCGCCGGGATGCGGCGCGTCATGGTGAGGTCGAGCGTGCCGGCGGCGCCGGTGCTGACGGGTGCGTTCATCGGGGTCTCCTCCCTTCTGCGGATCTCGGAGTTGCGGCCGGCCGGCCGGCCGGCCCGCCGGTTGCGCGCGCCGCCGTCAGCCGGATGGCGCCGGCGCCGTCGCGGGGAAGAAGGGCTCGCGCCAGGCGGGCAGGGCTTCGAGCCGTTCGAGGGATTCGGTCCAGCCGCGGCGGTGGCGGGTCGCGGTGTCGGCATCGGCGAAGCGGTCGTGCACCAGCATGACCTCGGTGCCCTCGGGCACCGGCCGGAAGGAGACGGTGACGCGCGACACCCGCTCGGGCGAGGCGGTCCAGGCCCAGCTGAACACCAGCCGCCGCTCCGGCTCGATCTCGGCATAGCGGCCGGAGACCTCGTGCCGCGCCCCGTTGTCCTCGCGCAGCACGGCGCGGAAGCGGCCGCCGACGCGGAGCTCGGCCTCCGCCTCCTCGGCCCGGGTGTGGTGCGGGCCGAACCACAGCACGAGCAGCTCCGGCCGCGTCCAGGCGTCCCAGACGCGCGCCGGCGGCGCCTTGATGCGGCGGACCAGGGTGAGGCTCGGGACGATGGCACCGGCGGTCATCGCGGCTCCTGCTGCTCCACCACGGCGGCGAGGCGGTCGAGGCTCTCGGTCCAGAAGCGCTGGTAGCGGGCGAGCCAGGCCATGGCGTCCTCCATCGGCCCGGCGGTCAGGCGGCAGGCCACGCTGCGCCCGGTCTTGCGCCGCGCGACCAGCCCCGCGCCCGCCAGCACGTCGAGATGCTTCATCACCGCCGGCAGCGAGATCGGCAGCGGCTTCGCCAATTCGCTGACGGTGAGGCTCTCCGCCGCCGCGAGGCGCTCGATCAGCGCGCGCCGGCTCGGATCCGCCACGGCGGCGAAGACGCGATCCAGCGCTGCGGGCTGATGGTTAACCATACGGTTAACTATACGGGCGGCGCCTGCGTGGCGTCAACGCTGCGCCGGGGAGGATCGCGCCGGCGTGATCGACAGCCCCGCCATCGGCTGTCCCGCTCGCGCCCGCTTGCCGGCCAGCCGGCCGGCCGGCCGGCAAGCGGGCCGAAGGCTAGGACGGGTGGCGGTCGTCCGGCGGCGCGTCGAAGTCGATCGCGGGGCCGAGCGGCACGACGCCGGTCGGGTTGATGGTCGCATGGCTCTGGTAGTAGTGGCGCTTGATGTGGTCGAAATCGACCGTGCCGCGGATGCCGGGCATCTGGTACAGCGCGCGCGTGTAGGACCAGAGGCGCGGGTACTCGACGAGCCGGCGGATGTTGCACTTGAAGTGGCCGACATAGACCAGGTCGAAGCGCAGCAGCGTCGTGAACAGCCGCCAGTCGGCCTCGGTCAGGCGGTCGCCGCAGAGGAAGCGCCGCGTCGCCAGATGCGCCTCCAGCCAGTCCAGCGTGGCGAAGAGCGGCACCACGGCCTCCTCGTAGGCGGCCTGGGTGGTGGCGAAGCCCGCCCTGTAGACGCCGTTGTTCAGCGTGTCGTAGATGCGCGCGTTGAGGGCGTCGATCTCCGCGCGCAGGTCGGCCGGGCAGTAGTCGCCCGCCCGCGCCCCGGCCCGGTCGAAGGCGCTGTTGAACATGCGGAGGATGTCGGCGGATTCGTTGCTGACGATGGTCCGCCGCCGCCGGTCCCACAGCGCCGGCACCGTCACCCGGCCGGAGTAGTGCGGGTCGGCGCGGGTGTAGACCTGATGCAGGTAGCGCGCGCCGTTGACCGTGTCGGGGATCACCCCCGGGCCCGGCTCGAAGGTCCAGCCGTGCTCGGCCATGAGCCAGTGGGTGACCGAGAGCGACACCATCCCCTCCAGCCCCTTGAGCGCGCGCAGGATCGTGGTGCGGTGCGCCCAGGGGCAGGCGCGGGAGATGTAGAGGTGATACCGCCCGGGCTCGGCCGCGAAGCCGCCCTCGCCGGTGGGGCCGGGCGCGCCGTCCGGCGTCACCCAGTTGCGGAACCGGGCCTGGCTGCGGACGAAGCGCCCGCCGGTCCGTGCCGTGTCGTACCAGCGGTCCTGCCAGACGCCATCGACCAGCATGCCCATCGCTGCACCCTCGATCGGCCCGGGAGGGGCCGCTGCGATCCCGGCATGATGGCATCCTGCGCCGCGCCGGCATCGGCCGGAAACGCAGCATCCGCGCCCGGGTCGCCGCCCGGCCGCGACGCGGCGGTTCCCAGGCCGCCGCCGGCGCCCCGGATTCCGCCCGGCATCGCAGGAGGGAGCAGCCGCAGGCCGATGCATCACGGCACCGCGACCGGTGGCGGCGGCGACGCGGCCCCTTATCGGCGCCCGGTCGAGGAGGTGCTGGCGGCGCTCGGCACCGACGCGCAGCACGGGCTGGGCGAGGCCGAGGCGCGGGCGCGGCTCGAACGCCACGGCCGGAACGAGCTGGCGGCCGAGCGGCCGGTGCCGGCGTGGCGGCGGTTTCTCCCCCCCAGTTCCGCAATGTCCTCGTGGTCCTGCTGCTCGCCGCCGCCCTGGTCTCGGCCGGGCTCTGGCTGGTCGAGCGCGATACCGAACTGCCCTACGAGGCCCTGGCGATCCTCGCCATCGTGCTGCTCAACGCGCTGATGGGCGCGCTGCAGCAGGCGCGGGCGGAGCAGGCGGTGGCGGCGCTGCGGCGGATCACCGCGGCGCAGGCGAGCGTCCTCCGCGACGGCGTGCCGCGCACCATCGCCGCCGCCGGGATCGTGCCCGGCGACATCATCCTGATCGAGGAGGGCGACACCATCCCCGCCGATGCGCGGCTGATCGAGTCCGTCGCGCTGCAAACGGCGGAGGCCGCGCTGACCGGCGAGAGCCTGCCGGTGCCGAAGGACACCGCGCCGATCGCCGGCGAGGCCGGGCCCGGCGACCGCGGCAACATGGTGTTCAGCGGCACGGCGGCGACCCATGGGGGCGGGCGCGCGGTGGTCACCGCCACCGGGATGCGGACCGAGATGGGGCGCATCGCCGGGATGCTGCAGGCGGCGCCGGACCAGGCCACGCCGCTGCAACGCGAGCTCGACCGCGTCGGCAGGCTGCTGGGGACGGCCGTCGTCGTCCTCGCCGCGGTGATGGTCGCGGCGATCCTGCTGGTCGAGGAGGTGCACGGCGCGCGGGCGGTGTTCGACGTCTTCATCCTCGGCGTCGCGCTGGCGGTCGCCGCGGTGCCGGAGGGCCTGCCGGCGGTGGTGACCGCCGTCCTCTCGCTCGGCGTGCAGCGCATGGCGCGGCGGAAGGCCATCCTGCGCCACCTCGCGGCGGTCGAGACTCTGGGATCGGCCGATGTGATCGCCGCCGACAAGACCGGCACGCTGACGCGGAACGAGATGACGGTGCGCCGGATCGTGACCGCCAGCGGCAGCGTCAGCCTGGGCGGCACCGGCTACGCGCCGGCGGGCGAGGTGCGGCGGGACGGCGGCGGGGAGATCGGCGGCGCGCTCCGGGCGGAGCTGGTGCGCGCCCTGGCCGCCGCCGACCGCGCCAGCAACGCCGTCGGCGGCCGCACCGTCGTCCCCGCCGCGCGCGCTCAGCTCCCGTCGCGCCGGACCGGCAGGCCCGTGGTGTCGAGCGCGGCGAGCCAGGCCGGGCCGCCCTGGGCGACCCACAGCGCGGCAGCGAGGCCGGCGAAGGCCTGGTGGGCGACGAGGTCGCGCTCGGAGAAGCTGCCGCGCGCGGCATTGGCGCAGATCAGCACGCCGAGATAGTCGCCGTGCCAGAAGAGCGGCGCGAACAGCGCCGAGCCGGCGCGGAAATTCTGCAGGATCTTGACGAAGCCGCTGTGCAGCGCGGTGTCGTGCAGCAGCAGCGGCCGGCGCGTGCGCGCCACCTCGCCGGGATGGCCGAGGGTGATCTCCACCAGCTCGTGGTGCTGCGCGGCGGGGAAGTTCACCGGGGCGGCGATCAGGTGGTGGCGGCCGTCCGGCATGCGCAGGAAGGCGGCCGCGGCGACCCCGATCGGCGGCGGCGGCGTCTCGCGGAAGGCGTTCGGCCGCAGCGCCGCGGCGGGATCGCCGAGCAGCGCCGGCAGGCTGCGGGTGATGGTCCACAGCGCCTCCTCCGGCCCCGCCGCCGCGCCGCCGTCGAGCGCGAGGCGGCCAAGGGCGAGCAGGCAGTCCTCGGCCCGGGAGTTCCGCCCTTCAGCCATCGCGCCGGTTCTCCCTCTTGCGGTGCGCCGCCCGGTCCGGGCTCATGGCGGCGGCACGGTCGCGGCGAAATGCTGCGCGATCTGCGCGCGCGTGGCGATCCAGGCGCCGCCGCCATCGGCGCGGATGTGCTCCAGCACCCGGGCGAGCGCGCCGATCCGCCCGGGCCGGCCGATGATGCGCAGGTGCACGCCGATGGAGAGGAGCTGCGGCCGCTCCGGCCGCTCGCGCTTCATCCACTCGTAGGAGTCGATCGCGTAGCGCGCCCAGTCCGCCGGCGTCAGCGCCGGCGCCTGCCACAGCTTCATGTCGTTGGTGTCGAGCGCGTAGGGCAGCACGACGATCGGCGGCCTCGTCGCGGCGTCCCAGGACGGCGTGTCGGCGCCGTAATCGTCCATGTGGTAGAGGAATCCCTCCTCCGCCAGCAGGCGGCGGGTCTCGGCGGTGTGCAGGTAGCGCGACAGCCAGCCGACCGGCGGGCGGCCGATGGTGCGCGCGATCGACTCCCGCGCCTTGCGGATGAAGCCGCGTTCCTCCTCCGGCGCCAGGCGGTGCTGCGGCACCCAGCGCCAGCCATGCGCGCAGACCTCGTGCGCGCCGCTGGCGGCGAGCCGCGCGGCGAGCGCCGGGGCGCGCTCCAGCGCCAGCGCGGCGGCGGTGAAGGTCGCGGCGACGCCCATCCCGTCGAGCAGCCGCAGCACGCGCGGCGCGCCGGCCTCGATGCCGTAGCGGTAGTTGCTCTCGTTGCCGAAATTGCGGAAGCCCGGCTTCAGCGCCATGCCCAGCTCATCGACCGGCTCCGGCGCGCGGTCGCCGTCCGTGGGCAGCAGCTCCGCGCCTTCCTCGACATTGACGACGAAGGAGACGGCGAGCTTCGAGCCGTTCGGCCAGGTCGCGGCGGCGGCGCCGCCGCTCATCGCGCGATGCCCGCGACGTCGCGGCGGTCGAGCAGGCGGATCGGCTTCTGCCGCGCCTCGACCTGGGTGAGCGGCGCGAGGCTGCCGATGGCGCAGAGCTCGACCTCCGCCGCGATCCCGAGGCGCTCGCGCAGCAGCCGCCGGATGGCTTCGGCGAGCGCGGCGTCGGCCGGGCCGGCGGCGGTCTCCACCATCACGGTCAGCGCGTCGCGGCCCTCGGCGTCGCGCTCGACGCGGCAGAGGAACTCGCCGGCGAAGGCCGGGGAGGCGGCGAGGATCTCGCCCACCGCATGCGGGAAGACGTTGATGCCGCGCAGCTTCACCATGTTGTCGCTGCGCCCGAGGAAGCCGTCGATGCGCCGGAACGGCAGGCCGAGCGCGGAATCCCCGGGCCGCCAGCGCGTCACGTCATGGGTATTGAAGCGGATCATCGGGTAGATGTCGTCCTTGAACAGCACCGTCACCACCATGTCGCCGGGCTCGCCCGCCGGCGCCGGACGGCCGGAGCCGTCGATGTCGAGCAGTTCGAGGTGGTGCGCGTCCTCCATCACGTGCAGCCCGTCATGGTCGGGCCCCTCGCAGGCGATCATGCCGGTGTCGGCGACGCCGTACCAGTCGAACAGCTCGGCCCCGCCCCAGGCGCGCGACAGCGCCGCGCGGTCCTCGCGCCCGATATGGCCGCAGATCATGCGCAGCCGCAGGTCGCGCGCCGGATCGACGCCGAGCTCGCGGGCGACGCCGGCCAGGTGCTTGATGTAGTCGGCGAAGCCGACCAGCACGGTGGCGCCGAAGCGCCGCAGCAGCGCGACCTGCTGCACCGAGCGCGTCTCCAGCCCGGTGCCGGCCGGGATGAACAGCGCGCCGGTCCAGTGGGTGACGGTCTCGCGGATGTAGTGGCCGCCGTTGATCAGCCCGTGGCCGTAGACCGAATGCACCACGTCGTCGTCGCGCAGCCCTTGCAGCAGGTAGCCGCGCGCCAGCATCAGGTTCTGCACCTCGCGCCCGCGCGGGCCGTAGGGGATGGTCTGCGGCTGCCCCGTGGTGCCGGAGGTGGTGTGCAGGATGACCGGCGGCCGCGCCTCGGCGGGATGGCTGTCCTGCCCGTGGAAGTCGCCGAGCGGCGGCGCCCGCTCGATCGAGGCCATGATGTCGGACTTGTCGAACACCGGCAGCTTCGGCAGGTCGTCGAGCCCGGCGATGTCGCCCGGCGCGATGCCGCGCGCGCCCCAGAGCCGGCGGTAGAACGGGATCTGCCAGGCGCGGCCGAGGCAGCGGCGGAACAGCGCCTCCTGCCGCCGGCGCAGCGCCTCGCGGTCCTGCGCGCCGCGCCACCGGGCGAGGAACGCCGGGCCGATCGGGAATTCCCGGTGCAGCGCGGCGGCGTCCACCGCGAGCATGTAGGGCGGCGGCGGCGGCGGCGGCGCGGTCACGATGCCGCCATCCGCGCGGCCGGGCCGATGCTCCCCGCCGGGCTGCGCGCCTGCCGTGCCGTTGCGGCGCTGGCTTCCATCGCGGCCGTCTCCCTTGCGCCTGCGCGGGGCAGGATGGCAGCGGCGCCCGGCACCGGCAATCGGCCGCGTCGCGGACGGCCCGTGCGCCGGCGCCGGCGGGCGCGAGCGCGGCATGGTTGACACTGCGCCGCGCGCTGGCGACCATCACCGCTTCCCCCGGCGCGCCGGGGACGAGGCGCCCGCCGCAGGAAACGACGGCGACGGCTTCCGGGGAGGATGGGTTGATGGGTCCGAATGGATCGCGCTGCCGCGGTTCGGGCTTCGGTCCGCGGTTCGTCCGCCGGTCGTCCGGATGCGCGGCGGCCGGCAGGAAGGCCGGCGCCTGCGCATGACCGCGGCGCCGCATCTCCGTCTCGGCTGCGACATCGGCGGGACCTTCACCGACCTGGTGCTGCTCGACGAGCGCACGGGGGCGGTGCGCACCGGCAAGCTGCTGACCACGGCCGAGGATCCCTCGGTGGCGATGCTCGCCGGCCTCGCCGGCTTCGAGGCCGGGCTGCCGGGCTATGCCGCCCGCGCGGCGCGGCTGGCGCATGCCACGACGCTGGTCGCCAACGCGGTGATCGAGCGCAAGGGCGCGCGCACCGCGCTGCTCTGCACCGCGGGCTTCCGCGACGTGCTGGAGCTGCGCCGCTACGTCCGCGTGACCACCTACGAGCTGTTCGCCGACCCGCCGGAGCCGCTGGTGCCGCGCCACCTGCGCCTGCCGGTGCGCGAGCGGGTGCGCGCCGACGGCTCCGTCCTCCGCCCGGTCGATCCGGCGGAGATCGACGCCATCGCCGCGGTGCTGGAGCGCGAGCGGGTCGGCTCGGTGGCGATCTGCTTCCTGCACGCCTTCACCAATCCGGCGAACGAGCGCGCGGCGGCGGCGCGGCTGGCGGCGCGGCTGCCCGGCGTGGCGGTCTCGCTCTCCTCCGAGGTGCTGCCGCAGATCAAGGAGTTCGAGCGCAGCTCGACCACGGTGGTGAACGCCTATGTGAAGCCGCTGGTCGGGCGCTATCTCGGCCGGCTGGAGGAGGGCGTGCGCCGCGCCGGCTTCGCCGCGCCGCTGCAGGTGATGCTGTCCAACGGCGGCATCGGCTCGGCGGCGACGGCGGCGGAATTCCCGGTGCGGCTGGTGGAATCCGGGCCCGTCGCCGGCGCCATCGTGGCGCAGCGCCTGGCCCGGCTGCTCGGGCTCGACGAGGTGCTCGCCTACGACATGGGCGGCACCACGGCGAAGGCCTGCCTGATCCGCGACGCCGCGCTGCCGCTGACCGACGAGCTGGAGGTGGCGCGCTCGCGCCGCTTCACCAAGTCGAGCGGCTTCCCGATCGCCACGCCGGCGGTGAGCATGATCGAGATCGGCGCCGGCGGCGGCAGCATCGCCAGCCTCGGCGCGCTCGGCATCGTCGCGGTGGGGCCGGAGAGCGCCGCCTCCGCGCCCGGCCCGGCCTGCTACGGCCTCGGCGGCGCGGCGCCGACGGTGACCGACGCCGACCTGCTGCTCGGCTATCTCGACCCGGCGCGCTTCGCCGGCGGGCGGATGGCGCTGCGGCCGGATCTGGCGCAGGCGGCGGTGGAGCGCGCCCTGGCGCAGCCGATGGGCGTCCCGGCCGCCGCGGCGGCCTGGACCGTGCACGACGTGGTCAACGAGGCGATGGCCGCGGCGATCCGCATGCACGTCACCGAGCGCGGCGGCGATCCGGCGCGGCCGGTGCTGATCGCCTTCGGCGGCGCCGGGCCGGTGCATGTGTGCAACCTCGCCGCCAAGCTCGGCATCCGCCGGGTGATGGTGCCGCTGCGCGCGGGGGTGCTGTCGGCGCTCGGCCTGGTGCTCGCGCCCGCGGCCTACGACCTCGTGCGGACGCGCAAGGCGCCGCTGGAGCGGCTCGACCTCGCCGCGCTGGCGGCGGAGGCGGCGGCGATGCGCGCGGCGATCGCGGCGCGGCTGGCGGAGGTGCAGCCGGGGCGGACGGTGACCTGGTCGCTCGCGCTCGACCTCGGCTACCACGGCCAGGGCTACCAGGTGCCGGTGGCGGTGGCGGAGGACCTGGCGGCGCTCACCGTGCCGGCGCTGCTGGAGCGCTTCGCCGCGGTCTATCGGGCGAAATACGGCTACTACTACGACGACGTGCCGGTGGAGATGGTCAACCTCCGCGTCACCGGCGAGGTGGCGGAAACGGCGGAATTGCTCGCGCCCCTGCCGCCGCCCGACGGCCC
>JAANMV010004327.1_pt1 | contig 11300 bp, 8 predicted proteins | sample 7279661 | NCBI WGS metagenome assembly JAANMV01 (sample SAMN14094540, study PRJNA606508) | bioreactor metagenome | isolation source: A lab-scale SPAN reactor treating ammonium-rich wastewater day 121 | place: Ireland: Galway | collected 2017-05-16 | reverse complement strand
CCAGTTGTTGGAGCGGTGCAGCAGCGGGGACGTTGAGGGATGCTTGAACGAGCTTGGCCCGGGCTCGCTACTGGGGCCTGAGTATAGCCAGCCATTGAACGTCGTCGGAATTGACTCACTCTCCGAGCCCGCCCCAGTTGACGGCCCAGGCTTGCTTGAGTGGATTCGCGTGCGACGGGCGCACATGGCGCTTTCCCTGCTTGCCGCGATCGACCACGAAATGAGCATGTGGCGCGAGCGACAGGTTGGCGACGACGAGTGGAAGGGCCTACCACGTTTTACAGCCCTGCTACTTGAGCCCAGGAGCCACGCACTGCAGCGCCAACGACCAGACGATCCGATCGCACGACTAGTCGATCTCGTCGGGTCACAGGCGGCGTATTTCGAGAGCGCGCGCTGGCCGGCAGGTCCGCCTTCGCTCATTGAAATGGGTCGGCGCGTGGACGCCTCTGGCGACGTTGATGGTCTGGGCGAAGTCTTCATCAAGAAGCTTCGCAGCGGCGACATGAATATGACCGGCCGAAATTTCCGGACGCTGGTCGTCTCGCAATTCAAGGGTGCTAGCAAGCAGCTGACGTTCGATCCACTTGCCATGGCAAGCATGCTTTCCCCCTATCTCTTCGCTGCTCACCTTCTGACCGAGCTGATCCCGTTCGATCCACGAGCTCGTCGGCTTGATCGCACCGGATGGCGATCGGCGTACCTCGCGTGGTGGCAACGACACGCGATTGCGCTCGGACGCCCAGCCGAGCGTGTAACCGACGCGGTCCCCCTTTGGCTCACCGGGCCTGTCAGGTGGCGGACTTAGAAAGCCTAAAAGAGCAACGCCGTTACGCCTCGGTGGAGTCCCTTCGCGGAGTTCCTGTTCCCTATTTATGCTCCTGGACGAATAGAACCATCCCGAGGCTGTCGTTAACTTTAAGAGGTGGCGTCTCCGTTCTGGGGGTTTACTAAAATGCGGCCCGACGGCTTGTTCAAGCTGACGCAGCTTCTCGCGCGGATTAGCTCGGGTGTTCGTTGTTGCCCGACGTCCGCTTTGGGTCGTAAGCAGCCCCCTCACGACCAACTGCTATTCCCCCGGCCATCCTCGCGCCTGCAGCGCAATCCAGCACAGGCCCACCGTCGTCGCATCCCCCAGCGCGCTGTGCCGCTCCACCATCGGCACGCCCAGCTTTTCCGCGATGTGCGAAAAGTCCAGGTCCACCGGGGCGTTGGGCCGCTGGCGGCGTTGGTGTCGGGCGACTTCATCGCCGAGATCCTCCACCGGATTAGGCAGGTCGAAACCGGTCAGCGCGCGCACGTGCGGGCGCAGCATGTCGAGGTCGAAGCCCAGGTAGTAGCCCAGCAGGCGGCGGCTGCCCAGCCAGTGCAGGAACTCGCGCACCACGTCCGTCACCTGTTCGCCTTCGCTGGCTTCATCGGGGGTGATGCGGTGGTGGCGGATGGATTCGATGCCGAACGCGCGCGCGGTGTGGACGCGGCGTTCGAAACGCTCCGACAGGCAGACGCGGCCGTCGCGCACGGGCACCGCGGCCAGGCTGAGGATGTGGTCGCGGGCGGGGTCCAGACCGGTGGTCTCCAGGTCCAGGCTGACCCATTCGCCGGGCGGCGGCGGTTGCCACAGCGCGGCCCATTCGCCGCCGGCATGGCGCCTGCGCAACCACCAGCGGGGCAGCGGCACCACCTCAGTCGCCCAGATGGAAGGCGATGCGCAGGTGCTGCTGGAACGCCTTGACCACGCGCAGCGCGTCGCGCAGCAGGTCGCGGTCCAGCCGGCGCAGCGTTTCCGGGCGCAGGTAGTTGCCCGGCGTTTCGCCGGCGTCCAGCGCGGCCAGCTGCGCGTCCAGCCGCATCCGCTGCAGCACCGACAGGGTCTGGGCGAGGTCGCGCCCCAGCGGCGCGTCCAGCGCACCGGCCTGCACCAGCGCCTCGCAGCGGGCGAAGCTGTTGCGCCGGCCGATGCCGTGCTGCAGCGCCAGGCAGCGCAGCCCGTGCACGATCGGGAAGATCCCGCCGCGCTTGATGTCCAGCCCGCGCTCGTCCTGCCGCAGCTGACCGAAGAACGACAGCGGGTTGTCGAACTGCAGCGCCGCGCGCGCCATCGCGTGCAGCAGGCGCTCGTCGCCGCCCAGTGCCTGCAGCTGCGCGTCCAGCGGCGCGAACAGCGCGGCGTCGCCGGCCACCGGCCGCGCATCTAGGGTGATCGACAGCGCCATCGCCGCCTGCGCATCGTAGTTCGACCGCCAGCTTTGCAGGCGCGCGCGCCATTGCGCCGCGCCCATGCGCCAGTGCGGGTTGGACACCATCACCCCGCCGGGACAGGGCGGGTAACCGATCTCGCCCAGCGCGCGGCTGAAGCCGGCCATCGCCGCTTCCAGCGCCGTGTCGTCGCAACCGTCGGCGACCACCAGCGCGTTGTCCTGGTCGGTGCGCAGCAGTTGCTCGCGGCGGCCCTCGCTGCCCAGCACCAGCAGGCAGGCCTGGCGCTGCAGTTCCGGCGGCAACAGCAGTTCGTACAGGCGCGCCATGATCCGGCTGTTGAGCGCGCTGACCAGCTCCATCAGCGCCGGCATGCGCACGCCCTGCGCGTGCAGGGTGCGCACCAACCGGTGGATGCCGCGCGCGGCTTCGGCCACCTCACTGATGCTGCGCGCGCGCGCCAGACGCAGGGTGATGAGGTGGGAATGGCTGGCGTAGTGCGCCAGCACTTCGGCCATGCCGAGGGTGCCGACGATGGCGTCGCCTTCGCGCACCGCGACCCGTTCGATGCGGCTTTCGGCCATCGTGGTCAGCGCCTGGAACAGCACGTCGGTGGTCTGCTGCGCCACCAGCGGCCGGCTGGCCAGCGGCCCCACCGGCGCGTCCAGCGGCGCGCGCGCGCGGGTCAGCGCGTCCAGCAGGTCGGTGCGGGTGACCACGCCGGGCTCGGGATGCGCGGGGTCATCCACCAGCAGGCAGTCCACCCGCTCCTCGCGCAGCCGCGCGCTGGCATCCGCGATACTCATCGTTGCCGGCACCCGCACCGCCGGCGCCAGTTCCGCGGCGCCGACCGGGGCGGCCATCAGTTCGGCCAGCTCGGAATCGCGGCCGCGCCGCGCCAGCTGGCCCTTCACCGCCAGCCCTTCCTGGAACCACGCGGCGAACGCGGGGTAGTCGGCCAGTAGTTGGCGGAACACCGGCGCCGGGATCAGGTAGCTGACCACGTCGGTGTCGGCGCGATAGCTGTGGCGCGCCCGCCCGGCCATCACCGCCCACGCACCGAACAGGTCGCCGCTGCCGTAGCCGGCGAAGCGCTGCTCGTGGCCGGCTTCATCGAGGTCGAAGGCCTGCACGCGGCCCTTGAGGATCACCACCACCCGTTCGGACGGCGTGCCGCCGCTGATGATGATCTCGCCGCGCGGGTGGAAGCCCATGTCCACCCTGGCGGCCAGGCGCTGGCGACCGGCCTCGTCCAGCAGGTCGAACGGCGGCTGGCTCAGGTCCAGCCCGGGCAGGCTCTCCATGCTCGCGCCTCCTCGCGCGGCGGCATCATCCGGATCATGGCAGCGCCGCGCGGGCGCCACAACGCGACCTTCGGCGCAGCCAGCTGACTTCCTGCACATGCCCGCCGGGCCGATTGGCGCAGGATAGGCGGGCATTTCCACCGAGGCCTGCCCATGCACACCCGTTCCTTCCGTCGCGCGCCGCTGGCGCTGGCCCTGCTGTGCGCCTTCGCCGGCGCCACCCTGTCCGCCTGCAAGCCGGCCGGCGACGACGCCCCGAAGGCCACCGCGCCCCCCGCCAGCGCACCAGCCGCCGCCGGCGTGGGCATCGACCTGGCCGGCATCGACAAGTCGGTGGCGCCGGGCGACGACTTCTACGCCTATGCAAACGGCAACTGGCAGAAGACCACCGAGATCCCCGCCGATCGCGCCAGCACCGGCGTGTTCTACAGCGTGTTCGAGAAGGCCGAGAAGCGCCTGGCCGACCTGGTGCAGTCGCTGCGCAAGCAGGACCCCGCCGCCGGCACCGATGCGCGGCGGATCGCCGACTACTACGCCGCGTGGATGGACGAGGCCGGCATCGAGGCGCGCGGCCTGACGCCACTGCAGCCCACGCTGGATAAGGTCGACGCAATTGCCGACGGCAAGGGGCTCTCCGCCTACCTCGGCGCTGGCCTGCGCGCCGACGTCGACCCGATCAACGCCACCAACTTCTACACCGAGCACCTGTTCGGCCTGTTCGTGGCGGCCGGACTGGACACCCCGGACAAGAACACCGGCTACCTGCTGCAGGGCGGCCTGGGCATGCCGGACCGCGAGTACTACCTGTCCGCCGACAAGGACATGGCCGCCAACCGCGCCGCCTACCAGGCCTACATCGCCGCGCTGCTCAAGCAGGCCGGCAGCGCCGACGCCGACAAGAAGGCGAAGGCGGTGTTCGACCTCGAGATGCAGATCGCCAACGCGCAGGCCAGCGTGGTGGACACCCAGGACATCCACAAGGCCAACAACCCGTGGCCGCTGGCCGAGTTCGGCAAGCGCGCGCCGGGCATCGACTGGCCGGCGTTCTTCGACGCCGCCCAACTGTCCGGGCAGCCGACGCTGGTGGCATGGCAGCCCGACGCGATCAAGAAGCTATCGGCGCTGGTGGCCAGCGCGCCGCTGCAGGCCTGGAAGGACTACCTGCGCTTCCACGCGCTCAACCGCAGCGCCACCCTGCTGCCCAAGGCCTATGCCGACCTGCGCTTCGGCTTCTACGGCACCCAGCTGTCCGGCACCACCGCGCAGCGCGACCGCTGGAAGCGCGCGTTGGCCGCCACCGACGGCGCGCTGGGCGACGCCATCGGCCAGCTGTACGTGAAGCAGTACTTCCCGGCCAGCTCCAAGGCGCGGGTGGAGGCGATGGTGTCGAACATCCTGGCCGCGTTCCGCGACGGCGTGGACCAGCTGGCGTGGATGAGCCCGGAAACCAAGCGCCTGGCCAAGCAGAAGGCCGAAACGATGAAGGTCGGCGTGGGCTATCCCGACCACTGGCGCGACTACGCCGCGCTGGAAGTGAAGGCCGATGACGCGCTGGGCAATGCGCAGCGCGCCGAACTGGCCGAATACCGCCACCAGCTGGCCAAGCTGGGCAAGGCGCCGGACCGCGGCGAGTGGTGGATGACCCCGCAGACCGTCAACGCGGTGAACCTGCCGCTGCAGAACGCGATGAACTTCCCGGCCGCGATCCTGGAGGCGCCGTTCTTCGACGCCAATGCCGACGATGCCGCCAACTACGGCGCCATCGGCGCGGTGATCGGGCACGAGGTCAGCCACGGCTTCGACAACCTCGGCGCCGAGTTCGACGCGCAGGGCAGGCTGCACAACTGGTGGACGCCGGAGGACGCCGCCCACTTCAAGGCCGCGGCCGAACGGCTGGTCAAGCAGTACGACGCCTACGAGGCGCTGCCGGGGCTGCACATCAACGGCCGGCAGACGCTGGGCGAGAACATCGCCGACGTGTCCGGCCTGCAGGCTGCCTACGTGGCCTACCACAAGTCGCTGGGCGGCAAGCCGGCGCCGGTCATCGACGGCCTTAGCGGCGACGAGCGCTTCTTCCTCGCCTTCGCCCAGGCCTGGCGCAGCAAGGCGCGCGATGCCGCGCTGCGCTCGCAGGTGGTGGGCAACGAGCACGCGCCCGGCCAGTGGCGCGCGCTGACCGTGCGCAACATCGACGCCTGGTACGACACCTTCAAGGTGATCGAGGGCCAGAAGCTGTACCTGAAGCCGGATGAGCGGGTGAAGATCTGGTAACTGCAGGAACCGGCGCGGCTCCACGGCGCCCCGCAGCAAGAACGCCGGCAATGCCGGCGTTTTTGTTGGGCCGCCCGTTGCTTCGCGCGCATAAAAAAACCCGGCGCTAGGCCGGGTTTTTCGAATCACGCGTGGGCGTGGCTCAGAGCGGGCGGACCTGCTCGGCCTGCATGCCCTTCTGGCCCTTCACGGCCACGTAGGAGACCTTCTGGCCTTCCTGCAGGGACTTGAAGCCCGAGGATTCAATCGAGCGGAAATGGACGAACAGGTCGTCGCCGCCGCCGTCCTGGGTGATGAAGCCAAAGCCCTTGGCGTCGTTGAACCACTTCACGGTACCGGTTTCGGTCTGGGACATGTCAATGCTCCTTGTAACGGATGGAATGCCGCGGGTGCGGCGGAAACGCTGGCTGCAAGGAGAATTGAGAAGCGGGTGTAACGATGCAGGAAACTGCAACATCAGGCCACGATTCAAGGTGACCCTTGTCATTCAGCCCCGCCACGGTAGGCGTATTCGATCCGAAAAGCAAACCGGCGCGAAGCCGCGGTTCAGGCGGGGCGTCCCGGCGGCGGCCACGGGCACCGGTTCAGCGCGGCGGCGCGGCCAGTTCGCGGGCATCCAGGAAGCCGTCGCGATTGGCGTCCTGCCGATGGAAGCGGGCGGCCAGCAGAGCGCGGTGGGCCGCGCGCGTGATCGCCTTGCCGCGGCCGCTGGGCTGCTCGTCCGCGGACAGCACGCCGTCGCCGTCGCGGTCCATCTGCGCGAACGCATAGCCCATCCAGTCTTGGTATTCCGGCAGGGCGACGCGGCCGTCGCCATCCCGGTCCATCCGCGCCAGGTAGTCACCGGCCCGCTGCACCTGCGCCGGCAGCGCCGTCGACGCCACCAGCAACAGGACGGCGACGGCGGAATTCATCCGCCGGCGCACGCCTGCCAGCGGCGCGATGTCAGGCCTGCACCAGCGCATAGCCGCGCAGGCGCGCCGCGTAGTCCTGCAGCGCACGCACGCCGCTGGCCTCGGCCTCGGCGCACCAGGCCTGCAGCTGGCGCAGGCGCTCGGCGGCATCGTGGCCGCGGCTTTCCAGCACGTCGGCCAGGCGCTTGCGGTGCTCGACCAGCGCCTGGATGCGCGGGCGGGCATCGATCCACGCCTGCAGCTGCGCACGCGCCTCGGGATTCAGCCAGCGGCCGTCGTCCACCATGCCCTTGCGCAGCTGGCGCGGCAGCAGCGCGCGCAGCCGGGCGCCCGCGGCGGCGGCCTCTTCCTTCAGCGCCGGCTTCAGCACGTTGCGCTGGTAGTCGGTCATCGCCTGGAAGCGGTGCGCCAGCAACGCCTTCAGCGTCTCCGCGTCGGGCATGGCGATGTTCGGGCGCAGGTCCAGCGATGGCGCGACCCGCAGCACCTTGGCCAGGCGCAGCGTTTCCAGCAGCTTGATCGCGGCCCAGCCGATGTCGAACTCGAAGCGGCGCAGCGCGAACTTGGCCGAGGACGGGAACGCGTGGTGGTTGTTGTGCAGCTCCTCGCCGCCGATCCACACCGCCCACGGGGTGAGGTTGGTGGCGGTGTCGGTGGTCTCGAAGTTGCGGTAGCCCCACCAGTGGCCCAGCCCGTTGATCACACCGGCGGCCCAGAACGGGATCCACGCCATCTGGATGGCCCACGCGGCCACGCCCTTGGCGCCGAACAGCACGAAGCTCAGCGCCAGCAGCAGTACCACGCCGGCATTGGAAAAGCGGGTGTAGAGATTGCGCTCGATCCAGTCGTCCGGGCAGCCCTTGCCGTACTGCTCGATGTCGGCGCGCGCCAGCCGCGCTTTGCGGTACATGTCCGCGCCCTTCCACAGCACGTTGCCGATGCCCTTGTGCATGGGGCTGTGCGGGTCTTCGGCGGTCTCGCACTTGGCGTGGTGCTTGCGGTGGATCGCCGCCCATTCCTTGGTAATCATCGAGGTGGTCAGCCATGACCAGAGGCGGAAGAAGTGCGCGATCAGTGGGTGGAAATCCACGCCGCGATGGGCCTGGCTGCGGTGCAGGTACAGGGTGACGGTGAAGATCGTGACCTGGGTCACGACCAGCAGGTACAGCAGCATCTGCCACCAGCCGAACTGGAGCAGGCCGCCAGCGAGGAAATCGAGCAGGGACGCGGACATCGGTGACTCTTGGGGGAGAAAGGGCGCGCGGATTCGCGCCAAGCAATGATGCCACGGCATGGCTGTACGCCACCCCGCCGCGGCATCATGGGCGCATGCCAGAACTGCCCGAAGTCGAGACCACCCGCCGCGGCCTGCTGCCGCACGTCCAGGGCCAACGCGTCGCCCACGTCCGGCTGCGCCGCCCCGACCTGCGCTGGCCGATTCCGCGCGAGGTCGGGGAACTGCTGCCGGAGCAGCGCATCGACGCCATCCGCCGGCGCGCCAAGTACCTGCTGCTGGACACCGCGGCCGGCAGCGCACTGCTGCACCTGGGCATGTCCGGCAGCCTGCGGGTGCTGCCCGAGGACACGCCGGTGCGCGCCCACGACCACGTGGACATCGCGCTTGAGTCGGGGCGCGTGCTGCGCTTCAACGACCCGCGCCGGTTCGGCTGCCTGCTCTGGCAGGCGCCGGGCGAGACCCATCCGCTGCTGGCGGGACTGGGGCCGGAACCGCTGTCCGGGGCGTTCGACGGCGACTACCTGTTCGAACTCAGCCGCGGCCGCAAGGCGCCGGTGAAGACCTTCCTGATGGACCAGTCGGTGGTGGTGGGGGTGGGCAACATCTACGCCGCCGAGGCGCTGTTCACCGCCGGCGTCTCGCCGCTGCGCGCCGCCGGCAAGGTCTCGCGCGAGCGCTATGCGGCGCTGGCGGACGCGGTGAAGGCGATCCTGGCCCACGCCATCGCCCGCGGCGGCACCACCCTGCGCGACTTCATCAGCCCGGACGGCGCACCCGGCTACTTCGAGCAGGAGCTGCTGGCCTACGGCCGCGGCGGGCAGCCCTGCCCACGCTGCGGACGCGCGTTGAAGCAGGCCAGCATCGGCCAGCGCGCAACGGTCTGGTGCGGCCACTGCCAGAAGTGAGCCACCATTCGCTATAGTCCCGGCGTCCCCCGACGCCCTTGCCGACCCGAATGACCGATCCCGGCGACATCACCGTGCTGTTGGACGCCGCCCGCGATGGCGATCGTTCCGCGCTGGACCGCGTGCTCTCCACCCTGTACCAGGAGCTGCACGGCATGGCGCGTCGGCAGCTGGCCGGGCAGCAGCATGGCCATACGCTGGATGCCACCGCGCTGGTGCACGAGGCCTACCTCAAGCTGGTCGGGCGCGGCAGCGGCAACGCGCAGTTCGACGACCGCGCGCACTTCTTCGCCTACGCGGCCTCGGCGATGCGCTCGGTGATCGTCGACTACGCGCGCCAGCGGCTGGCGCAGAAGCGCGGCGGCGACCTGCACCGGGTCACCGAGCTGCCGGAAAACCTCGAGGGCGGACTCAGCCTCGACGAGGACATGCTGGGGCTGGACACCGCGCTGAACCGGCTGTCGTCGGTCGATCCGCGGCTGACCCAGGTGGTGGAACTGCGCTATTTCGCCGGCCTGTCCGAGCTGGAAATCGCCGCCCTGTTGCAGCGCTCCGAGCGCAGCGTGCGCCGCGACTGGCAGAAGGCGCGGATGTTCCTGCTGGCCTCGCTGCAGGAACCATCGCGCAGCTGACCGCAAGGTCGGCGGACGCGGGGGCAACCGCATGGACATCGAGCGCTGGCAACGCCTGTCCCCGCTGCTGGACGCACTGCTCGAGCTGCCCACCGACCAGCGCGAGGAACACCTGCGCACGCTGCACGACGAGGATCCGGCACTGGCCGCCGAGCTGGCGCGCCTGCTGACCCTCGACGCCGGCGATGCCAGCTTCCTCGACAGCCCCGCGATGAGCCTGCCGGCCGGCGCCATGGCTGGTGCGCGGCTGGGCCCGTACCGGCTGGAGCGGCTGCTAGGCGAAGGCGGCATGGGCCAAGTGTGGCTGGCCGAACGCGCCGACGGCATGTACGAGCGCAAGGTCGCGCTCAAGCTGCTGCGTCCGGGGCTGGCCAACCCGCAGCTGCGCCAGCGCTTCGACCGCGAGCGCGACATCCTCGCCCGCTTCGCCCACCCGCACATCGCCCGCCTGCTCGACGCCGGCATCGACCACAACGGCCAGCCCTACCTGGCGCTGGAATACGTCGAGGGCGAGCCCATCACCAGCTACTGCCAGTCGCGCCAGCTCGACATCCCGGCGCGGCTGGACCTGTTCCGCCAGGTCTGCGAGGCGGTCAGCCATGCGCATGCCAACCTGATCGTCCACCGCGACCTCAAGCCGTCGAACATCCTGGTGACGCCGGCCGGGCACGTGCGCCTGCTCGATTTCGGCATCGCCAAGCTACTCGACGTGCAGCCGCTACCGGTGGAGCAGACCCGCACCGGGGTGCGCGCGTTCACCCTGCACTACGCCGCGCCGGAACAGATCCGCGGCGAGCCGGTCACCACCATGACCGACGTGTATTCGCTGGGCGTGGTGCTGTACGAGCTGCTGACCGGCAGCAAGCCATACCGGCTCAAGCGGCAGACCGATGCGGAATGGGAGGAGGCCATCCTCGACGGCGTCCCGCAGAAGCCCTCGCAGGCTGCGCTGCGCGCCGAACCCGAGGCTAGCCGCCCGTATTCGCCGGCGCGGCTGGCGCGCGAGCTGGCCGGCGACCTCGACAACATCGCGCTGAAGGCGCTGGCCAAGTGCCCCACCCGCCGCTACGTCTCCGCCGAGGCGCTGTCGCAGGACTTGCTCTGCTACCTGCGCGGGCGACCGGTGTTGGCGCGCGGCGAAAGCTTCGGCTATCGCTCGCGGAAATACCTACAGCGCCACCGCTGGGCGATCGGCGCCGCGGTGGCGATCCTGGCGGTGCTCAGCGCAGCGCTGGCGGTGGTTGGCTGGCAGGCCCAGCGCGCGCTGCGCGAAGCCGCGCGCGCGCAGGCGATGCAGCGCTTCGTCACCGAACTGTTCCAGGATGCCGGCAGCTCCTCCAATACCCCGATCGACCTACGCAGCCTGCTGGACATGGGCATCCTGCGCGGCGAGCGCAGCCTGGCCCGGCAGCCGGAGGCGCGCGCCGAGCTGTACGGCGCGGTGGCGCAGCTGCGCCTGGGGCTGGGCGACTACCGCGAAGCCCACGACCTGTTGGAACGCCAGTCGCGGCTGCTGCCGCTGCTACCGGACGCACCGGCTAGCCTGCGGCTGGAAGCCGCCACGCTGGGCGGCAACGCATTCCTGCAGCTGGGCAATCCGCATGGCTGCGCCGCGCGGATGCAACCGCTGGAAACCATGGCCCAGCAGGAAGAACCGCGGCTACCGCTGCAGTCGGCCGCGTTCTACGCCCAGCTGGGCCGCTGCCGGCGCGACCTGGGCGACTTCGATGCGGCGCGCCGCCTGCACGCGCGCGCGCTGGAATTGCGGCGGCGTGAGAAGGACGAGGCCGGGATGGCCGAAACCCGCCTCGACATGGCCAACCTGGAGTCGGCGATGG
>JAANMV010004325.1_pt1 | contig 11303 bp, 10 predicted proteins | sample 7279661 | NCBI WGS metagenome assembly JAANMV01 (sample SAMN14094540, study PRJNA606508) | bioreactor metagenome | isolation source: A lab-scale SPAN reactor treating ammonium-rich wastewater day 121 | place: Ireland: Galway | collected 2017-05-16 | reverse complement strand
GGCCCCAAATTGCTGAATGTCTTTTGCAACCTTCAACAAGTCTTCTTTAGTTATGTCTTTTCTTTTTCCGTTTAAACTCAAATTGTGCTGGCTAACCCATGTGCTGTCAGGACTATATGCAAAGCATATATCATAGGCTGGAGCTAATTCCCATTCTGAATCCTTTTTTAATCTAAAAGCAAAATTTTTGGTATGATCATCACAATTTCTTGAGATTACGTTAAATACCATTCTTCTGTACATTTGCTCGGCTTGTGGATAAGGAAGTTGTAATATACGCATCGTTTGAAACAATTGTTCATAGCTGAAACTTGTTATTTGATTAAAATCGTAATGCTGCATGGCACACAAGGTTTGTATATGGTGTTTTTGGTCTCCATTTTCACGGTCAAAACGTTTTGTCATAAAATGGGCTCTTCCGTTTTCTTCCATAAGTCTACATTCCATCATATCAATTTCACATGCTTTAGCCATAAGATAGTATGCCATCTCAACTCTTCCGAAACCTGTACTCTCTCCAAACTGTACATCGCTAATTGTGTCTAATTTAATTAGCCAGTGTTCAAAACCTTTTGGAGCTATAGTTTGTCCTGATTTTACTTGCCCGGTTTTTTCATTATAAGCTATAATTGCTTTTGGACGAGCACCACCTGCTGATGTTCCTATTTTAAGAATATCTAGCATTGCTTTTTGTTCATCCACATTTAAGTTGGTTTCAAAACTTTCTTTTCTAGTAAGCATCTTTCTAGATATATTTACTAAACTATCAATTTCAATATCAAATGCTCTTTTATTTGGTTTCAGTTGTGATGGTTCAAATTCCAAAGCACCCATTCCACGTGTGCCTATAAAACACAAAAGTTCTACAGGATTCATGCTGTTTTCAGGACGACCATTTTGTGCTAACCAACTATTAATAAGTTGATTTCCATAATCATCGGGTAATACATCGGCTAATAGTCCAGGTAATCCTTTGAATGTTTTTACATCTCTCAGTTCTGGAAACGAAAAAATACGTTTATTACTATTAGTAATCGGCATTTTTATTGGGGCTAAATCAGATTTAGTGTTTATGAATTTAGGATCGTATTCAAAACTTGCTATACCTGTTGCTTTATCCCAAGCAACGGCACCAACGGTTTCTCCCCATATTTTTACAAAAGCGGTTGTAATCATTACCAGTCAGATTTTTTAGTAGTATCGTTATCCGTGTTTCTAGCACGTTGTCTTTTTTGTTGGGCTTTTTTTGCGAGTTCTATAGGGCTTATTTCTTGTTTGATTGAAAAGATATCTAGTAGTGGCAAAACACCTAAAGCCCTTAATATTTGAATTAATGAAAGTAATGTAATGGCTTCACCATTCTCAATTTGACCTAACGTCCATTTGTTGATGCCAGCTTCTTTTGCTAATTGAGCTTGCGTTCTGTTACTATTCAATCGTTCATTTTTAATGAATGCTCCAATTTGACTTACGATAGCTGAATCACTCATGGCAATCCAATTTATATTGGTATTTTCCATCTTTATTGAGTTAAATTATTATTATAATTGGTATTTCCCAACAAATATAGTAATTAATAATATATTATAGGTAAATATTTTAACTTTTATGTAGGTAAATACAGGTTTTAACGCTTTTTTTCTTTATTAATATTGGCATTTACCTGTTTTACTTCTATTTTAAATTTAGATCATATAGTAAATTTTTACTGCAAAAAATGCGGTGAATAATTATTTATTCACCTCATAATTTCATTATTTTTAGAGAAAAAAAAGTAATTATGAGAAAAGCAATTGTTTATGTTCACAATAATAGAGCAGGGGTGTTAACTGAAATTTCACCAACGGAATTTTATTTTGAATATGATGATAACTACAAAGGAGATTCAGTTTCACTAACAATGCCCATTAGTCAAAAAAAGTATAGTTATAATTCATTTCCGCCTTTTTTTGATGGGTTACTTCCTGAAGGATCCATGTTAGAAGGCTTATTGAAAAATACAAATATTAACCCTGATGATTACTTCTCTCAATTGTTAGCAGTTGGAGGTAATTTGGTAGGTGCAGTGATTGTTAAGCTTTTAAAAGAAGGCTAATATTGATAATAAAATTAAATTTTAACTCCAAGTGCCCTAAATAAATCTACCGTTTTAATACAAACAACATTAAAAGGATTTGCTGCATCAGGTAGCATTACTCTTTTTTTACTATTAGGACTACTAGTTTCATGGGTTACAATTTGATTGTTATGAGTCATAGCAAAAGCAATTAACCAGGCATCAGCCTCGTCTGCATCTAAAAACTCAGAAATAGCAGTGGCAGAATATTGTTCAGACTTAGAATATACCCAACCGGTAAGAGTTGCGTAGTTAGGAACTACAGTAGTAGTGTCTTTAAAAAAATCCTCAGGTAAATTCTCAATAATCCATTGTGAAAGATCATCTTTGTTTTGTAATAACTCTTTTTTTACCTTATCAATCGAAATTATCTTTCTTTGCTCAGCTAACTCTTTAACTTTCATCCAAAAAGATGGTACAACGTCAAATGGATAGCTTGTTCTGTAAGCTTCAATGAAAAAATTACTATCGAGTAGGAAAGGTGCTATCATACTCTTAATGTAAATGTTGTGTTACAAATTTCTGATAAGTATCTCCTTTTAAACCCGTAATTTTATAGGCATCACGATAAAGTAGTTTATTCTGATTAACTGCTTGATTTACATAAGAAGCAAAACTAACACTTACACGTTTACGAGCAGTAGCATAAAAATCACCGCCTCCTTTTTGGTTTTCTTTTTTCTGTTTAAAGCTCTCAATATAACCATTATAAAAGGTAAAAAAAGTACCTCTAGAAATTAACCCTAAATCTAATGCTCTTCTTGCTATTACAATTGGGCTAACTTTAAAATAACGTTTAGCGTAATCTATACTTGGTTTATCTTGCCAAATATCAATTAAAGAGCTTGCTGGTACTAAAAATTCAGCTGCAATAGCATCACATAACTTTTCTGTTGGATCGTCTGCAGGCATTAAATTTTGATTGTCAAAACCTGCGCTTTCACCTAACCAAATATGAGCTAACTCATGAATAATGGTGAACAGTTGAGCTGCTTTGGCATCAGCGGCATTTACAAACATAAATGGAGCGTAATGATTTACTAATACAAAACCCCTACATTCTTCAACACTTATTGGTCTGTGCGTATTATTTTCTACAATACCATTAAAGTTGATAAAAACACCAATTTCTTCAATTTTACTAGTAATGAAAGCTAATGTTTCTTCCCAAGTTGCAAAATTACAAGCCCAATTAGGTTGTAATTCTAAGGTATTTCGAATGTCTGCAACTACTTCATTTGCTGTTGCGTTTTCATTAAACCTACCCACAAAAGATAAAGGTTCTTGCTCATTATCTTGTAAATATTCTGTTATCCAATCTTGGCGCCTTTGTAGAATTTGAATCGTATCAAATACGTTTAAACTCACTTTATCAGTTTGTTGATTTCCTGTTCTAAAAAATGGGAAAGGAATCGTTTCTTTTGGAGGTTCTGGTAGAAACAAATAGCCAAAAGGAATGTGCACTTTATGAGCAAAGTTTTCTAATTGTTTAACAGTTGGTTTTTTAACCTCTTCTATCCATTTTTGAATGGTGGGATTATTGTCTAAAAACTTATCCACATCAAAACCTGCTCGGGTAATAGCCCAAGTAATGAGTGTTGGATTGATGGTGATTTCGGTTTTCATTGTATGCAAATCTAATTAAAATATTAGAAATATTTATTTTTGATTTATTTGTTTTAAGTTTGCATCCTCATTAAGATAAAAATCTTGATTGGTTTAGTTATTTGGATTCATTTCATGTACATGAAATTGTTGTTGTATTGCTTGCAGAAATTATTAATAATTCAATAAAAGATAACAGTATGAAAGAAACAATATTCAAAATCGGAACACACTTGATAATATCAAGTTTTTTAACAAATTTAGGTAGTATGATAATTAAAATTGGCGGACAGGCATTTCCACTCGGCAGGCTCTGTATCAATTATAATTTGAATTTACATGACCAAACTAACTGACTAATTCGGGAGTGAAGAGTTCGATTCTCTTGCCTGTCGCAAAATAAAGCCAATTTTTTGGCTTTTATTTTTTAATATTAACATCTTCCCAAAAATCTGATAATTTACTACCATTGTTTAAACCATCATGTTTTAATAATTCTTCAATATCTACTAATAATCTCCATGCTTTTGAGGCAGCTTGTTTAGAGTTTTTTGTTTCAACTAAAGTTATAATACCATGTTCTATACATAAGGGTATTACTTCATCAATAACCATTTCTGTATAATTACCTAAATATTTTAAACTATGCATACTTTTTTCATATTGAATGATAACACGATTGAATTTAAGGACAAATTTAATTAACGCTTTTTTGAACTCACTATTTTCATTTGATTTCTTATCATCATTAGCTAACTGATTATTTGCATCTATAACAGAAATTCCTTCAACATTTAAAAGCTCATAAATTCTTGCTGGAGAGAAAGCAACTTCAGTAACTTCTCCATTATTAATTAAAGAAATTGAGTTTACAACGCAGTTGTCAAAAATTACATTTCTAAAAATTATTCTAGAACTTTGATCAATTTTTATATCATTAAAATCACAATTTTTAAAGTTGATGTTTTCAAGTATTGTATCTCTTAAGCTTATGTTTATAAATGTACCATATTCAAAATTTACATTGCTGATTTTTTTATTTTCAAATATTAAACTTGAATAATTTACTTTGCAATCAAATAAAATTTGCTCTTTAAATTCTATTTTATCTATCATAAAAGGGAACAATGTCCCTATATTGAATTGCAAATAACTTGGTTTCCATTCAGAATTTATTAATTCTTTGAATCCGTTTATTAGTTTATGGACGTTTTCATTAAGATTATTTACATAATTAAAACAATACATTGCTACTGAATCAGGTAATTGTTCAATGTATAAGAATCTTTTCAAATTATTATAATTGTTTGAAGATAAACTATTATTGATTAAATCCGCTAATGCTCTCGCTAAAAAATAGTTTTTAAATTCTTCATGGTCGAATTTTCTAGCATTTATTTTTGTATCATTTATAGGTATTAAAAATGCATGGGATCCTGTTATTCTTAAAATTACACTTCTCAAGTCTTCTTCTATATCCCATTCATCAAATAATAAAACTGTATATAATTCTATTTCTTCAATTGAAACAAAATCTTTTTTTGCTTCCCACATTTCTTTTGCTATTGTTGAAAGTAAATGAATGTGTTGTTCAAAAGTTAAATATGGTTTACCAGTTTTACCATCAATTCCTTTCCATTTATCAACTTCTCTTTTAGTAAATGACTCCACAATAAAACTAACACTTTCGTTCGTATTACCATCTCTATTGAAAAATTTGGAGAGAAGCGATAAGTCATCTTCAATTGCAGAAGTTAATTTTGCTAATAGAAAAGGTCTTGCTAAAATGGGATGGTTTTCTTCATGAACTTCAGCAAGAATAGCATCATAGGTACTTAATGGATTTTCAAATTCTAAATTTTCAAAATATGTAATTACTTCATCTTTCGACCAATCCTGCAGTTTTAGCTCATTAAAATTTATATCAAAAGGAACATTACTTTTTAACATAGAAGTTCTCTTTAAATAATCGTGGGTATCAAAAAAGGTTCTTCTAGATGCAGCAATCAATGTACCTTGTCCTGCCATTTCATTAACAAAGTTTGATAATGAAGAAACAGCTTTTGTTCCACCAATTTCAGCTGCTAATTCATCAAAGCCATCAATAGCTAAGATTATGAATCTTTTCTGAATTAAATTTATTATTGAAGGATAATATAATCCTGGTAATCTTAACTCACCTAAATCGAACATTATGGCTTCACCTAGTCTAACTAGATCTCGACCTTGTAAGTCAACATGCCAAAAGATATATTTCGATTCACCATCAATATATCTTTGTGCTTGTATAGCTTGAAATTGTTTTAATAAAATACTTTTTCCATGGCCTGCATCTGCAGTAATAAAATTAATTTTAGAACCAAATTCTAAAAAATCATCACACTCTTTTTGAAGAAGTTCTAAGGCTTTTCCATTTTTAGTAGATAGTCCTGACTGAAGTATCGCCGGACTATCAACAAATTCTTTTAAACCTTTTCTCTTCTCTAATATTTTTCTTGCAAATAAATCTAATTTGGCAAGATGTTTAGCAATAAATGTTCTATAAGGAAATTTTTCACCTTGATATTCTACTGTAGTAATTCCATCATTACAAGTTATTATTTTGCATAATTGTTCTGTTCCGTTTTTATAAAACATTACTTCTCCTGTTGATTCGAATAAAACATCAGAATCATCATCAGCAAATGCTAAAAAATCCTTTTTTATTTCTTCTCTTGTCATGTTAATAATTGTGTTTTTATTTTTAACGGGTTTAACAAATCACTTATGTAATCAAAATTATAACTGTTTTTAATTCCTAGTATTATTGTTTCAATTTTGTTATCAAATTTTAATTCTTGTTTTTTCATTGCAAGCGCAATTGATGGAAAATGATCTTGATCATCAGATATTACAAAAATACCAGTAATGAATTCGTTCTCTGATAATGAAATAATATCACAAGCGATAAGTGTATCAACCATTTTTTGTTCCATACCTTTAAAAACATTTTTATTAGTATTGTTGCAATTTGATTGGGAACATTTTTTTATTTTTGTTTTTGTAAATTTAGATAATATAAATTTAGGACAAACTTCTCGATTTAATTCACAAACTGAATTATCGCATTCACTATTTATTTTTACCCTTTTTATACCATCAGTTTCTTTTAGCGTATGACTCCATATAAATCCTGGGATATCATGTAACTCAGAAATTATATCAATACTTCCTTTTATGATTTTTTTATTTTTTACTTTTGGAAAGACATTGACATTATATAACATTTGTTGTAAAGTTGAAGCCTGTTTAGAAAGTGTATTTTCAAAATACCATCCACCATATAATCTAATTTCAATATTATCAAATGAAGTAAATTCTTTTTCACATCTATCAACTATTTCACTAAAAGATAATTCTAATTTTTCTGATGTCAACAAATTGATATCAAGTCCAAAATAATTATCAAAATCTATAATTACCGCTATTGTTTTCACTGTAAAATTATTTTTTTAACGACCCTTTTAAAATCTACTATTTTAATTTCATTTTCCTTTTGCTCTATTAATATATTTACCCCAACCATCAGGAATAATATTTTCTTTTTTCATCCAAGCTAAAGCTGTATCTAAATAATCGGCGTATTTAACTTTTTGCTTATCCCACCCTAAGAAATCTTTTTTTAATAGAGCGTCCGTAATCATTTCATTATTTATTATTCGATTATTCCATACTGCAAATAGTGTCGATACAATTTCTGCCTTTTCGTAATTTTTAGATTTAAAGAGTGAAATAAATTGTGAAATAGATTCTTTCAATTCTGCAGAAAAATAATTGTATTCTACAAGGGATTTAGAGTGATTTTCACCTGGAACTATTCTCTTTAAACTTCCTAATTCTTCAATTTTGAACCATTTTGCTTTTAAAACTTCATCCCAATATAGTTTTGTAAATCCACCATCGTAAGGCCCAGCAGTTTGGACAGAATATTTTTGATTAAAATCATCTTTTACAATATGATACTCTATTAAATGCAATAATTTTTCAAATTTAGTTTTACCAAAACGTGTATCCGATAAAGATTGATTAACAATGAATGTTGCTAACATTTTACGGCGTAATTTTTTTTCTTGTAATGATAAATTTCTTATTCCTGGCTCCGCAACCATACCAAGTATTGTATCTTCAACTTTATAGATTTCTTCAGTTGAGTTAGTTGAAGCCACTGTAACCTGACCATTCATCAACATAGGCAACAACCAATCACGTAACGATACGAGTTCTTGGTTTTGTTTTAGATTTGTTCTTATTTTATCAAACTGTGGTTTAATAAGTTTATGAAAAGCATCTAAAACTTTTTCATTTGGAATTAAGCAGTTAGATTTTATCAAATCATCCTTTGTTATACCAACTATAATGCTACCCGTAGCATGAATTTTAAATCTCTCAATTTCTTGAAGTAAAAGAAAATATATTAATTCCGATAATTTTTTATCAATTGGTCTAACAGCCGCAACACCTCGTCCTAGACAAAACTCTTGCTCAGAATAAACCAAATTACCTATTGTAGCTCTGATACACAGAACTAAATCATCCTTTTGGCAAAGCCTTGTTGGTTCAGTTGTATACGTTCTCCCTTTTAAAACACCATTTTCATAATCAGCGGGTCCATTTAATAAAGGGATTCCAATTTTATCAAGATTATAGGACTCTCCTTTTGGTGATTGTCCCATTATGCATTTCGCGATTTTTTCTAGTTCTATCACTTTCCACCCCTGAGGAATCTCCCTTTTCAATACTTCATTCCAAACCATTTTGCCGCCTGATAACTTATATGGTTTTCCTTCCTCATTAAGAAAATCAAACTGTACAAACCAATAATCATACAGAGTCTTAGCCATTGCTTCTAACTCAGCATTGATTTTGTTGTTTAACTCAATTTTAGCATCTAGATCAGAAAGAACTTTTGCGATTTTTTTTTGAGTTGGTAATTCAAAATCAGGAATTAAAAAATCCAAAATTTGATTTTTATCTCCTCGAGGCATCTTGGTTCCTTTTGAACCTTTCATTACAAAATCAAAAAAATCATCTTTATTCTGTTTTCAATAAATTTGGTCTAAATGATATTAATATTTTGCCAGCTTATCAACTTAATCTTAATAACTCAGCCTTTTTAGTTAATCATGGTCATATGTTTGACACCTATACGACTGAACATAAATTAGCTTCTGATTGGTCAGATATTGGTTATCGTATTACAATAGCTTTTGATAATTTTTTAGGAATTGCCTTAACTGAAATATTTACTCGTTTTGTTAGACGTTATACTAAATGGTCAAAAATTTACGAGGGTCGGTGTCGTCGCTATTTACAAAAAAGAAAATACCAAGGTTTAATACTTGGACATACACACGAGCCAAAAATTTTAACATGGCATCTTAAACAAAAAGGTAAATTCAATTTGATTGACAATCTTGCAAATATTTTAGTACCACCGCCAACAAAACAAAAAGTGATTAAATTTTATTATAATTCAGGCGATTGGATAGAACCTGGTCACTGTACTTATCTGGTTATTTCAGACCTCGGCGAGGTAGAGCTAAGATACTATAATTAGAGATTTAAGATTTAAGTTGTAAGTTACTAATAAACTATTTTCTTTTTATTAAACTTTTTTCTAAACCAAATAACATTCTTGAACATTCTTCATATTCAGAGCTAAAATAATCTAATTTTATTTGGGTTAAATATTTTTTCATACAAGCAATTTTTAAATGGTGCTTTGTTTCACGTATTTCACCTTGAGCTCTACTAATGGTCTCTAAATAAATTTTAGTATGCTTATTACCAAAACCTTCAGCAATATTAGCTGGTGCTGAATTTGCTGAGCGTCTCAATTGTGAACCAAGTTCATATAATTCAAAACTAGGAAATTCCATTGTTAATTTACTTATTTCCAAAGATAAATTAAATAACCTACTATATACTTTTAGGTCTTCTACTCTCATCCTCTTTAATCTTAAATCTTTAAACTAATAACTTATTTATAATTTAAAATTCTTCTGTACTATTTCTTCAATATTGTAAGCTCCCAAGTTAGGTGCTTCCAAAAATCCCTCCACTGCCGCCTCAGCAAACCAACCCGAATCAACCAATTCAAATAACCATTCAGCTGTATACTCAACTGGTTTTTGTCTAATTGCTGAACCTATTTTTTCCAACCAACCACGATTACAAATTTCTTGACTACCAATTGGTTCAGTTAAAATAAAAGGCAGTCCCAAAGAAGTATAAAAAGATAGCTCCGAGGGCTTTGTCCAAATAATATCAGTGGCATGCAAAGCTTGATTGAACGCTTCAAAATAAGCCGGTTTATTGGGGGCATAAATAATATCTATGCTTTTACCGATTTCCGTTCGTAACCCCAATTCATTTATTTGCTGTCTAAAATATTTGCTGACATCATTGTGAATTCCGGCTACTAAAATTATTTTAACTTTATCGGCAACCAATTTTTTCTGCAAAGCTTTAATAATACCCACACCAATCTCCCGCTGAGCTCCGGCACCACCCACAGCAAACATAATAGTCAGTGGTCTAGTTGAAGTACGACGCAAATGGCCATCTAAATATTTTCGTAAAGTACGTTCATAAGTTTTAATATATTTACCAGTCGGATCTAAGTTAGCCAGTCTAGCTCCTAAATCTTTTTTCAATACAGTCAAACGTTTAGAACCGGTATTGGCTTTGGGCATAGGAAAACCAGTTAAATAAATATTTTCCTCTCTCACTCCATACATTTTGAGTCTAACCTTAGATCTTTCAGTGGGTACTAAATACTTAATCCGACTAACATTAGCTTTGTCTGTTGCCCAAGCTCGGCTAATATCAGCGTCACAAACAACCAAATAAATATCCCCCTTAAAACCTAATTCTTCAGCCATAAAGGCGGTTACAAAAAAAGTTGAAACCAAAGGTCTCGGATCTTTATTCAACAGGTCAATAAAATGCTGTCCCCATTTTTTTCTCCTAATAAGTTGTAAGGTTTGCGAAAGCTGTAAGGTTGGTTTAGTCATATCCCTAACCGGATAAAAATTTTCAATTTGCTGAAATTTATCAAAATAAGAAAAAACCTTATCGCCTAATAAGGGTACATTTTTAAATTTGGAAACGAATTCATAAAACTTACGGCTCTGTTCCCAAATTTGTTTATCTTTTTTAGGAATATGCGGGTAACGATTGACGCTATATACGTGTCCACCAGCCAGTCCATTTAAATTGTAAGCAGCGCGCAGGTGACCATAACCCATATCCACCGCTACCACATGAGCGTGATTATTTTTATTTTTTGTCATAATATTATTATAGCAAAAGTTTTTATAAATTAGTAATTGCTCTAATACTATTTTCGTGATACATTAAAATCAATTTTATCTATGTCTATCATTTTACAAATTATTCTAGCAACTTTTAGTGTGAGCATTGTCTCTTTTGTTGGCGTATTTTTGTTAGCTAAAGTAAAACATCAACTTTTTACTCGTATTACTATTAGTTTAGCAGCTGGTGCGCTATTGGGAGCGGTATTTTTTGGTATTTTTCCAGA
>JAANMV010004324.1_pt1 | contig 11306 bp, 8 predicted proteins | sample 7279661 | NCBI WGS metagenome assembly JAANMV01 (sample SAMN14094540, study PRJNA606508) | bioreactor metagenome | isolation source: A lab-scale SPAN reactor treating ammonium-rich wastewater day 121 | place: Ireland: Galway | collected 2017-05-16 | reverse complement strand
CCATAAGTAGCTGCCTTCCGAACAAGTTCGTTGCGTTCACCCAGAATTTAAGCGACTTCAAGGACTATCGCGCGGCGCGCGACTACGAATCGCGCAATCCTCTCCACAACGTTTTAAAGAATTCTGCGAGCGAATTTTACGACCTCAAAGAAAAAACTTACCCCGACAAAGTAATCGAATGGGCGATCGAGCGCGCAAAAAAATACGGACTCATAATCGGTAAAAGAGAAGCTTCGGAAATTGCGGAAGCCAGCGCAAGCTTGCCGCAACTCATCGATGGAGAGCTTTTGAAACTCGCCATTTTGAAAACGAGCGACAAACCACAGAAAATCGAAGGAAGAATTCTGAAGGACAACCTCACCGAAGTTCCGTCGGAAAAAATATTCGCATACATCGACTCGTTGTTCGAACGAAAAAGCCGGGCGATTTACCTTCTCGAACAATTATTCGAGTACGGCGCCGAAGGCCCGGCGGTCCTTGCCGCGATTTTCAGGCGCTTCGACCTTATTTTACGGGCGATCGAAGAAGGCGACTCCCGCCTCGACGAAGTAAAACGAATGCCTTACGACGCCAGGGCCAGATTCAAAACCCAAGTACGTTCTTGGGATCGTGAAAGGATTTCACGTGCTTGCGAACTTATTGCGGAAACCGACTTTGGGTTGAAAACCAGCCGTGCGCCGCATTATGATTTGCTTGCCGCCCTCACGGCGGAGGTGATGGAGCTGTGACCGGAATTTCGCACAGAAAAATACGCGAGCGCGAAGAATGGCGCACGCTTCTTCACATTATCTTATCCACAAACCACCCGGGCTAACCTCGGCGTTTTGCGGCTGCAGTTGTCATTCGTAAAACGCCTAATGGAGGTTTGAAATGTATCTGAGCATGAAAAACGAACTCACTCCGGACGAAAGGGAAACCCTTATTTCGGAAACGTTAGAAAACTACCGGGAATATCTAAATCCCGGCTTCATCGGCACGAAGAAAAGCGCGGGCGCGAAAGAAGTGGAGTGGCGCGCGGAAGGCGCGCTTATGTACGACGTCCACGGCAAGGAGTTCATCGACTGTCTTGCCGGCTACGGCGTTTTTGTCCTCGGCCACCGCCCGAAGCCCGTTTTGGACGCCGTTCTGCACGTATTCGAAAGAATGGGTCTTTACTCGCAGGAGCTTATGAACCCGCTTCAGGGCGAGCTTGCGAAAAAGCTCGCGGAAATCACGCCGGGAAAGCTCAAGTACACCTATTTCCACCTCGGCGGCGGCGAAAGCAACGACGCCGCGATTAAAATGGCGCGCGCATATCACCGTGCAGTGTACAAGGACGACCGCACGATTCACGTGACGTTCCGCAACGCGTTCCACGGCAAAACCTTCGGCGCGCTCGCCGCGACGAACCGCCCGATTCTCAAACACAGGTTTCATCCCATGGTGCCCGGCATCGGAGAGCCCGGAACGGTCGCGGAATACGGCAACCTCGACAGCCTCGCCCACATCCTCGAACACGTCGGCTGGAAAACCGCGAGCGTAATCGTCGAGGCGGTTCAGGGCGAGGGCGGCATCGTCGTCCCGCCGGACGATTTCCTTCCCGGCGTGCGCGCTCTCTGCGACAGGTACGGAATTCTCCTGCACATAGACGAAGTGCAAAGCGGCTTCTGCCGCTCAGGAAAAATGTTCTGTACCCAGCATTACGGCGTCGCCCCCGACATTATGACAATGGCGAAAGCGATGAGCGGCGGCGTGTTCCCGATAAGCGCGGCAATCGTCACTCCGGAAGTGATTCAAGGCATCGTCGAAAACCCGTGGTATCTGACGAATACGTTCGCGGGCAGCGCGCCGGGATGCGCGGCGGCGCTCGCCGCCATCGAAATGATGGAAAGTGAAAATATCGCCGACCAAAGCCGCGACAAGGGCGAGTATTTCAAATCCGGACTTACGCAAATCGCCGCGGAGTTTCCGCACGTCATTCGCGAAGTGCGCGGCAAAGGCCTGTGGATAGGCGTCGAGTTCAACTGCGCGGACTTCGGCGGAAAGGTTTCGAGCGGGCTTTTCGAGCGCGACGTCCTATCCGCACACACCATCAACAACCCGCGGGTAATGCGCCTCCAGCCGCCGGCGGTAATTTCGATGGAACAACTCGACACCGTCCTCGACAGATTCCGTGACACGGTGAAGCACGTCGAAAACGGCTTGTGAAACGGCGGCGCCGGTTAAGTGCGGTCAATGCCGCAAAACCTTGCGGATGTTGCACGCGCGTCCAAATGGTGGTATCAAATTGGGCGTGAACAAACCATCACAAACCGGCGAAAGCGGCTCGTTCGACCCTTCGAAGGCGGACGAGATTCTGCTGCGTTTCGCGGAACGCGAGCGCAAAGTGCGCCGCAGATACGCACGCGCGGGCTATGCGATGCTAGCGCTGTATGTCGCGCTCGCCGTCGCCCTCGGCTTGATGGTTTTCGTCTTTCACCCCGAAGGCCACCACTCCTCGCTTAAAAAGGAGCTCGGCACGCTTTTTCATTACATTCAAGTCGCCGGCATCGGATTCGCCATCTCTCTCGCAGCCGTCTTTCTGGGCATCCGGCGCGGGAAAAACATCTACAAGCGGTTTTTACGCGACCTCGGCTCCATCGACACCGCGCCGTTCCTCGAAGCGATGAAACATTTCGGGATTACGAAATTCGAGTCGCTACCCGTCCACTTTCGCGACGTAAAAAAGCTCGGCGGCGTGAAGCAATTCCTTGCGTACGTGTCGAAGCGCGTCGACCAGAAAATAGACACGAAAGCGCTTTTGTTCTGGCGTCGCGGCATCCTCTCCACGTTTGAAATCAATCTCCTGATGCTGCTCAGCGCGGCGATTATCCTCACCGGGTTCGTTTTTCTCGTCCGCGACGCGGAGTTCGGCTCGAAGTATTTCATGATCTACATTTTCTGCGTCAGCCTTCTCTTCTACATCTGGTATCCCACGATGTGCTTCGTCAGCCGCTATAAGGAAGAGATATTCGAGGCCGTGCGCTCCGCCGCGGGCCCGTCCGGCGATTCGCGCGATTAACCCGGCGGCATATTTTCGATTCCGTTTATCTTTCACTTTACCGGGCAACCCCGTTTTCCATATAGGCTTATGCTAGGATACGCGCGGGGAGGGGTAGCAATTTCCGCCGGTTTTCGGCGAGGAGTGAGGACTTATGACGCACGGAGTTTTTAGAGTACCTAAGCCGGTCAACGAGCCGATAAAGGGGTTCGCGCCCGGCAGCCCGGAGCGCGCATCGCTGAAAGCGCGGCTAAATTCGATGTGGAGCGAAGAAGTCGAAGTGCCGCTCTTCATCGGCGGCGAAGAAATCCGCACCGGCAACCTCGGCGACATTCGCGCGCCGCACGACCACGCCCATATCCTCGGCAAGTTCCACAAGGCGGGCGCAGCGGAAGTAGAAGCCGCAATCGACGCCGCGCGCGAAGCGTGGGCGGAGTGGAGCGAGCTTCCGTGGAGCTCAAGGCTGAGCGTTTTCCTGAAAATGGCGGAACTGCTCGCCGGCCCCTGGCGCGACACGCTTAACGCCGCAACGATGCTCGGCCAAAGCAAAAACGTATATCAGGCGGAAATAGACTCCGCCTGCGAACTCATCGACTTTTGGCGGTTCAATCCGCATTACGCGCAGGCGATTTACGAAGAACAGCCGCCATACAGCCCGCTCGGCACATGGAATCGCGTCGAACAGCGCCCGCTCGAAGGCTTTGTCTTCGCAATCACCCCGTTCAACTTTACGTCCATCGCCGGAAATCTTCCCACGAGCCCCGCAATGATGGGCAACACGGTTTTGTGGAAACCGGCGTCCAGTTCGATTTTGAGCGGCTATTACTTGATGAAACTGTTTTTGGAGGCGGGCCTTCCCCCCGGCGTAATCAACTTCGTCCCCGGCAGCGGCGCAACGGTCGGCGACCCCGTGCTCGCCAGCGGCGAGCTAGCGGGCATCCACTTCACGGGCAGCACGCCTACGTTTCAGAAAATGTGGAAAACCATCGGGAATAACATAGAAAACTACGCTAGCTATCCTCGCATCGTCGGCGAGACCGGCGGCAAAGATTTCGTTTTCGCGCACGCGTCCGCGGACGTAACCGCGCTCGCGGTCGCGCTCGTTCGCGGCGCGTTCGAATATCAAGGCCAAAAATGCAGCGCCGCAAGCCGCGCGTATATTCCCGAAAGCATCTGGCCGAAAGTAAAGGGCGAAATGCTGGGAATGCTCGAAGAAGTGAAAATGGGGCCGGTCACGGACTTTTCGAACTTCATGAACGCCGTAATCGACAAAGGCGCGTTCGAAACCATCAAGGAATACATCGAATTTACAAAAGCCTCGCCGGATGCGGAAATCATTTTCGGCGGCGGCTGCGACGATTCGACCGGCTATTACATCGAGCCGACCGTCATCCTCGCGAAATCGCCCGACTTCCGCACCATGTGCGAAGAAATCTTCGGGCCGGTTCTGACGATTCACGTCTATGCCGATGCGGACTACGAAGACGCGCTCCGGCTTTGCGACACCACTTCGCCGTATGCGCTTACGGGCGCGGTGTTCGCGCAAGACCGCTACGCCGTCGAAGTGGCATATCAGGCGCTGCGCCACGCCGCCGGCAACTTCTACATTAACGACAAGCCGACCGGCGCGGTTGTCGGCCAACAGCCGTTCGGCGGCGCAAGGGCGTCCGGCACGAACGACAAGGCGGGCAGCTATATCAACCTCTTGAAGTGGGTATCGCCGCGCACGATAAAGGAAAACTTCGTCCCGCCGAAAGATTTCAAATATCCGTTCATGATGGAACCGTAAGCCGCCCTCCCGCAGGAAAAAAGCCGCATAGCCACGGTTGCAATTGCGAATTTGCCATTCCATGCGGCGCGGCCGTTCTTGGCTTCGCAAGCGGACGAACTCGGTGCTATAATCCTCGCGTGTCCACGCGTCCGCACACGATGCAAAGGATCGAATTCGATCCGCATACGATTTACCGGGGCGATTGCCTCGAAATCCTGCCGCATTTTCCCGACGAATGTATCGATCTGATTTACATCGACCCGCCGTTCAACAGCAACCGCAACTACGAGGTTTTTTGGGGCGACACAGCCGAAAAACGGGCGTTCGAGGACAGATACGGCGATGCGCAGGCTTATATCGCATACATGCGCCCTCGCGTTGCCGAGCTATTTCGCGTCCTCAAAAAAACAGGCAGCTTTTATTACCATTGCGACTGGCATGCAAGCCATTACATAAAAGTGATGCTAGACGAAATCTTCGGCGCGAATTTTTTCAGAACGGAAATTGTTTGGAAGCGCGCAAATGCAAAGGGGCTTGCATTTACGCGCATGGCAAACAACCACGACGTAATTTTCTATTACACGAGAGAAAACGAATTCACTTGGAATCCGCAATACTCCGAGTTGTCTGTGAAATACATTGAAGATTTTTATAAATATGTTGAACCTGAAACTGGGCGCAAATACAGACTAAGCGATATAACAAATCCAAACCGAGACAGACCAAATTTAACTTACGAATTCCGAGGTGTTACGCGCGTTTGGCGATGGACCAAAGAAAAAATGGAGCAACTTGACCGCGAAGGGCGCATTTACCAAAGCAAACCAGGCGCAGTGCCATCCTACAAGCGATATCTGGATGAATCAAAAGGTACGCCTGTAGATAGCGTTTGGAATGACATTCCGCCAATCAGTTCGCAATCCGCGGAACGCCTTGGCTATCCCACTCAAAAGCCCGTTGCGCTCCTTGAACGAATCGTAAAGGCAAGCTCTAACGAGGGCGACGTCGTTCTCGACGCGTTTTGCGGCTGTGGAACGACTCTTGTCGCTTGCGAAAACTTGAACCGCAAATGGCTCGGCATTGACGTTTCGCCAACCGCATGCCGCGTTATGGGCGAGCGCATCGAGACGCTAGGAAGGCGCGAGCTTCCGGTTACGGGAATTCCGAAGGGCGCGCCGAAAAATGCGAAATATTTCAAATATTCGAATTTGCCTATGACGATTCCGCAGCTAAAGGAAATACCGCCGTTCGAGTTCGAAAATTGGGCTGTGCTTGCCACCGGCCAGTTTTTCAATCTTTACGCCCAGCCGAACCGCAGCAAAGTCGCCGACCTCGGAATTGACGGGCGGCTTTATCTGCCCGTGAACGTGGCTAAACACAAAAGCCGCGACAGCGAGCATACGCCGCTGTTCGAAGGCGCGGAAGGCGAAAAATACGTACCGATACAGGTCAAACAGCGCGATAAGGTTGGCAGGCCGGACATAGACAAGTTCGCGCACGCGATGGAGCGCGACGGCAGGACGACGGGCGTTTTCGTGGCGTTCGGATATTCGAGGGACGCGTATTCGGAGATTTCAAGGCTCGGAAGACAGGAAGAACACCGCCGCAAAATCATCCCGCTGACCGTCGAGCGCCTAATCGCCTCCGACTTCGCGGAGGAACTTGAAATGTGGATGGGAGGGTGATATTTAATGCTCAAGGAATTCAAAATTACTCTATATGACTTTTTCGGATACCTAATTCCCGGATTTGTATTGCTTTTCGCAATTTCGCTTAGGTTTTATGATTTAACCAATTATACTGAATTGTATGGGGCATTAGACTGCGCGTTGAAGTATTGGCCAATTTCTGTCTTACTTGCTTATTTGCTAGGACATTTTTCACATACTGTTTCCAGCTTCATTATCGAATATCTACCTACGTCGTATGATATTGTATTTGAGAAAATAAATAGCGGAACAGCATATGCACCGCAAGACAAGCAAGTAGATTTTGGCGGATGGATTAAAAATAGTTTGATTAGTAGAATCAAACACATTGTTGGAGGTCATACTCCATACGAAATAAATCAAGACACGCTATTCTACTTTGCCGATGAGCATATGCTGCAATTCGGAAATGCAGAAGAAAGGGAAATATACCAGTACCGGGAGGGATTTTATAGGTCTTGCATTTGCGCAAGTGCTCTTTTATCTCTGTCTGCCTTTGCAGAGATTATGCCTCCTGTTTTGGCAATTATCCTTTGCGGTCTAATCCCAATATTGTTATTTTGCTTATTACTCTTTTTCCAGATAAAGGAAGAAAAGGAGGTAGAAAAAAAAGGAAAAATACTAGAAAAGGAACGGGAGAGAAGCAATAAATCCAAGGTAGTCCTTTTCGGGATAATATCCGTCTGGCTGATTACAATGGTATTGTTAGAATTAGTATCACAAAAGCAATATATTTATCCGCTTTCATTGGCAATTGTTAGCGCGGCTTTTGCTTATTTCTCTTGGACCCGATATCTTGCATTTAGGGTTTATCGTGTAAAACGTGCCGCGGTTAGCATGCTTTTGCGAGCGGGTAAGGAAAAAAACAGATACAGCAGCTGCAAATATATGCAAGGGAAATGCGCCACGAAACAAATACCCAAGGGTTGGTAATAGGTTTAATCCGATTCAATCTTAAAAAACGAGCTGGGGATAAACCGGTCACTACATTTTTAATTGTAAATCTGGGTACACTTAGTTACAAGCGGTACCGCGAGACTTACAAATATAAGTGGATGCTGGCGCGCGCACTTCAGGCACTTAGCTCAATCCTGACAGCTTGGGGCGAATATTCCGTTTTCCACAAAAAAAATACGGTGCGTTACAGCTACGCATAGCGCTTAGTATGCGCACTTAAAAGATACAATATAAAAGACAGCTAATATATACGCGATAATCAGACTTCTGCTTTTTATTCCCATCTATTCTCTTCTAACCGCCTCCATTCCAAAAACAATATGCACGCGCGCGAAAATCGCCGCGCGTCGCGGCGGGTGGGGGCACCCATTTTTCGGCTAAAAATAAAGCTTTTGTGCACGAAAAAATGAGGCGTGACCGCGCCCCGGAAAGAGAAATATCTGAATTTGGATTCCTTAAATATGGAGTGCGGACTTTCCAGTCCGCCTGCTTGATGATTGCGAGGTTAGAAAACCCCGCCTCCACAACGGTTTTTCCTCTCCGTGTCTCTGTGCCCTCGTGGTTCTTTTCTTTCCTCTCCGTGTCTCTGTGCCTCCGTGGTTCTTTTCCTCGTCATCCGCATTGCGCTTATAATCCCCCCGTGCGTCCATCGGAATTTCACGCGCAGATTATGCGGCGGCTCGCGTTCATTCGGGACGTCGAGTTTCCGCGCTTCGAGGCAGACCGGATAATCGAGCACGTTTTCGGCGTGCGCATCGGCGAATTTTGGGCCGCACCTGCCGTGTCCGAGCCTTCGGGCTTCGAAACCGAAATCGAGCGGATAGTCGGCGGCCGCTCTCAAGGCGTCCCGCTCGCTTACGTTCTCGGTTACGTCTATTTCTGCGGCATACGCATTTGCGTCGCGCCCGGCGTGCTTATCCCTCGGCAGGAAACAGAGGGTCTTGCGCTCCTCGCTTGCGAACTTCTGCGTGATGCCGCAAAAGGCGAAGCCCGACGCGAAAACCCGAATGACGTTTTGCTTGATAGAAGCGGAAAAGCGGGCGGCGAGCTTAAAATTCTCGATTTCGGCACGGGCAGCGGCTGCCTCGCCGTGTATCTTGCGCTTGAATTTCCATTTTCGATTATCTGGGCAACCGACATTTCGCCGCGCGCAATCAAAATCGCCGGCGAAAACGTTCGCCGCTACGGCCTCGGAATGCGCGTCGTGCCCGTGCGCCGCGACGGATTGGAAGATTTCAACATCGCTGGCGGGCTCGACCTTATAATCAGCAATCCGCCGTACATCGCGCACGACGACGGGCGAATCGACACAAGCGTACGGCTTTACGAGCCCGCGGAAGCGCTGCTCGCGCCGGACGAAGGGCTCTACTTCTACCGGCATCTCGCAAGATGGGGCAGGCCGCTGCTGAAGGCGGGAGGCGCGATTGCGGTGGAAACCGGCGACGGTCAAGCCGGCGAAGTGGCGGCGATTTTCAGGGCGGCGCGTGCGATTCGCGTCGAAACCCGCAACGATTTGAGCGGCAAAGGCAGATACGTATTTGCGGTTTTCGATTGAATAAACGGACGATTCCGGCAGAGGCGTCAACTAAAGAATAATGAGCGAAAATTCATATAAAGGCAAAAAAATTGCGGTTGCCGATTCGATGCGGCCGGGCGATGCCGCATTCGACGTTTTGCCCGCGGTTAAATCGGGCGGCGTTTTGGTTTGCACGACCGACACGGTTTGCGGGCTTGCCACGCGCTCGCTCGCCGGAGTAGCGAAAATTTTCGAGATGAAAAACCGGCCGCCGGACGCGCGTATCGCGATTTTGCTTTCGCCCGGCCATCCGATTGCCGAATGGATAGTAAAGGACGTCCCGCTGAGTGATTGGATGCGAGAGCTTTTGCCCGGCCCGCTCACGGTTGTTTTGCCCGCCGCGCTCGTTCGGGAAAAACTGCCTTCCGACGTTCTCGAACTCGGCTACGACACGTACGGATTTCGCGTGCCGTATTACCCGCCGCTTTGGCCGGTCTTGCACGAAATGGGCGGAATGCTCTTCGCCACCAGCGCGAACCTGCACGGCGAAATCTCGCCTTCGCGCATCGCCGACGTATCACCCGAAATCCTGAGAGACGCGGACGCGATTTTGGACGGCGGGAATTGCCCTCTCGGACTTGCCAGCGTGGTGGCGATTTGGAACGGCGAGAGTTTCAAAATCTCCCGCCCGGCGGCGCGAGTTCCCAGATTCGATGTCGCGTGGACACCGTACGCCCCCACCGGCGAGAAAGGCGAAAATACGCTGCCGTACTGGACGGAGCCTCCGCTCGCCAGCCTGCGTGGGGTTTCGAGAATAATATACAAATGCCCGCCGGATATGCCGCCGGCGAGGCGCGATATGCTCACTGCGCTTTCGGCGTGGAGCGGCGCGCTCCGCGATGCGAATATCGTCTAGCCGCAGGGCAGTCCGCAATGCACGCACTTTTCATTGCAATTCGGCGTGGTTTTTCCGCGCAAAGATTTCGACGCCTCGCCCGCCATAAATTTTCGCGTCACGAAATGGTTGATATGACCCCAAGGCAGCGGCGCGCTTTTATCCCATTCTTCGTAAAGCGATTTTTCGCAATCTATGCCTTCCGCGCGGCAAAATTCGAACCACGGCTCGATATCCATAAATCCCTCCACCAATGTTGGCGGCAAAATTCCTGCCTTATGTGCACGAAAAAGCGCACCTGACATTCTGCGGTCTCCGCGCGACAATAGCGCTTCGAGCGCCGATGCTCCCGCGTCGTGCCAGTTGAACCTGACGCTCTTGATCGCCGACAGCATTTTTCGCAGCGCGATTTGCTTTTGGACCGTTTCTTCCGGTCGCTCCATCGCCTGCCACTGAAACGGCGTCACGGGTTTCGGCACGAGAACGCTTTGCGACACGTGAAATCTGGGCGGTTTTTTCGAACGCGCACCGGCATAGCCGGCCATTTTTCGTACGAGGGTGCCGATTGCTTCGACGTCTTCCATCGTTTCGCCGGCGAATCCGCACATGAAATAAAGCTTGAATTTGTGCCATCCCGCTGCTAGCGCGGCGTCGAGCGTGGCGAAAATATCGTCTTCGGTAATGCCTTTGTTAATCGCGTCGCGAAGCCGCTGGCTGCCGGCCTCGATTGCGAACGTTATCGATGTTTCTCTGCCGCCCCGCATGCCCGTGGCGATTTCCCTGCTCATCGCGTCCATCCGAAGCGACGGAAGTTGCAATGCGATTCCAAATTCGCCCAGCTCTGATTGCAGTTGCCTTACGAGCGTTCCGATTTCGGGATGGTCCAGACTGGACAGCGATAACAGCGTGGCTTCCCGATAGCCCGTGACAGCGGCTATTCGCCTGGCCGCGCCGATAATTTTATCCACGCTTCTTGGACGAGCGGGCCGGTTTGTGAATCCCGCCTGACAAAACCGGCAGCCCTGCGGACAGCCGCGCATTATTTCTATCCAAATTCTCGCCCCCGAAGCGGAAAAATGCGGAACGGGAAAGTTTACTGGAACGGGACATTCGTCCAAGTTTTCCGCATATACGCGATTAACGGTTTCGGGAATCGTGCGCCCGTCAGGCAAATTCGCCGCTGTCGAAATCCCCGCGAACTTGCCGTTTTTATATCCCGGCTCGTACAGGGACGGGACGTACACACCCGGAATTTCCGCAAGCGCCGTCAGCCTTTCGATGCGCCGCCATCCGCGCGTTTTCCCGACGCAGTCGAGCATCGGAATCAAAAGCTCCTCGGCGTCCCCAATGCCGAACGCATCGACGAAGTCCGCCACAGGTTCCGGATTCGCTGTGCACCCGCCGCCGGCGAGAACGAGAGCGCCATCGTCATGCCTGTC
>JAANMV010004323.1_pt1 | contig 11306 bp, 11 predicted proteins | sample 7279661 | NCBI WGS metagenome assembly JAANMV01 (sample SAMN14094540, study PRJNA606508) | bioreactor metagenome | isolation source: A lab-scale SPAN reactor treating ammonium-rich wastewater day 121 | place: Ireland: Galway | collected 2017-05-16 | reverse complement strand
GATAATAGCGCGCGTCGTGCGTGCGCTCCAATTCCTCCCGCAGCCGGCGCCGCTGAGCCACTGTCAAATGAAACCTGTCCATCGGCTACCTCCCAACGAGCAGGCTAGCCGATTCGACGCACCTGTCAAATTATTTTTGGTGACCCACTTAGCCTCCGCGTCGGTTTCGTGCGGTTCGCAGGCCACCATCCCTGGCCGTCGATGTCCGGCGCGATGCGGAAGCCGGGAAAGTCGCGTTCGATTTCCGCGCGGGACATGCTTGGGCGACCGACGATCGCCGTCCCCGTGTACCCGCGGTAGCAGCCGCCGGTTTCATGTAAGGCGGTGCGGACTTCCGGAGCCAAAGCGGTCGCATGCCCAATTGCCTGGGCAGTTTGCAGTGCGCGAAGAAACGGGCTGCTGATGACGCGGGTTAACTCCAGCGCGGGAATCCAGCGGGCGAGTCGCTGCGCCTGTTGGCGTCCTAGCAGCGTCAGGGCGGGATCCTCCACCCGCTATACCTCGGGTTGGGCATTGTTCAGCGATTGGGCGTGTCGAATCAGAAACAAGTGCATGCGTTGAGGCAAGACTTTCAGGAAGTGACGGTGTGATACCCCGGAGCCGGACGTAGGAGATTATACCCGCCGACGCAATGGTTGGGTCAACGCGATCAGCCGCCCGCCAGGAGCTTTTCCTTCGCCTGCGCTGACAGCGCCGCCTCTACTGACCTCATTGGGTATAGATGCCTAGAATCAGGCGAGCCGCGAAACTCATCTTCCCCCATTCACGTCGTACGTCTCTACTTGATTCCTGGGGAATTCGTTTCCGCCGTACTTTCTCAGGGATGGCCCATCGCCATGGACAATCACAGCCAAGTCCTCGAAAACCTCAACGAAGCCCAGCGCAAGGCGGTCTGCCACGGCGACAGCCCTCTCTTGATTGTCGCTGGAGCCGGCTCGGGCAAGACCAAGACGCTGGTGCACCGGGTGGCGCACCTAATCACCCAGGGCGTCCACCCACAGCGCATCCTGCTGCTGACCTTCACCCGCCGGGCGGCCGACCAGATGCTGCGGCGGGTGGATGGCCTGCTGCGGCAAACCCGGCCGGCCAGCGCTGGCGGGGCCGCTCTCAGCCACCAGTTCTGGGGCGGCACGTTCCACGCCACCGCTGCTCGCCTCTTGCGGATGCACGGGCAGTCTATCGGCCTTGATCCGGGCTTTACCATCCACGACCGCGGCGACTCCGAGGATTTGCTGGATGTGGTGCGGACAGAACTCAAGCTCGACAAGTACGATAAACGCTTTCCCAAAAAACGCACCAGCCTGGCGATCTACAGCCGTGTGGTCAACGCCCGCCGGCCGCTGGAAGAGACGCTCGCCAGCGTCTATCCCTGGTGCCTCGATTACGCCGAGCAACTCAAGCAGCTCTTCCAAGGCTATGTCGATCGCAAAGAGCGCTTGGGGGTGCTAGACTACGACGATTTGCTGTTGTTCTGGCGCGGACTGCTGGCGGATGCCGATGCCCGCGCCATCGAAGTCATAGTGCCGCTTTTCCGTGGTGAGCACTGCCGGAGCAAGGCAAAAAACCGACAAGAATCGCGCTGGATGCGCGATGCGTTCATGCCGAAAGGCCTTGAGCGATCGGCAGCGGAAATCGCCGAATGGGTCGACGGGTGTTACCGCGAGTTGGTGTGGTGGTAGAAAGAGGTTGCGGTAGGGGCGATACATGGGAAGAGGTACGTTGTGGACGCGCGGCTGGTTGTACTGGTGGTCAGCTCGGCGCCTTGGATGGCGGGAACTATTATGGCTCAAACGCCCGCGGCGGCTCCGGTGAAGGTGGTGACCGAGGTGTACCATGGCGTGGAGGTGGCCGACCCTTACCGATACATGGAGGATTTTCAGAGCGCTCCGGTGCAGCAATGGGTGAAAGGGCAGGCCGATTTTGCCGATCGAACATTGCACGCGTTGCCCGGCCGAGATGAACTGCTGGCGCGCATTGTCGAGCTGGATTCCGGCGCTCCTTTTACGCTGTCGGGCGTGACGCAGCACCCGCGCGGCGACCTGTTTTACTTCAAGCAGTTGGCCGGCGAGAACGTGGCGAAGGTCTATCGCCGCGATGGCCGCACGGGAGAGGAGCGGTTGCTGATCGATCCGGAGACGTTCCCTAAGCGCGATGCGGATCAGCACTTCACGCTCAGCTTCTACCGAGTCTCGCCCGACGGGTCCAAGGTGCTTTACGGCTTTGCGGCGTCCGGCAGTGAACAAACGACGCTCAAAATCTTTGACCTGGCCGCGAACCGCGATCTGCCCGATGCGATCGACCGGCTCGAATCGGATTACGCCGTGCCCCATTGGCTGCCCGAGGGAAAATCGTTCGTTTACAGCCGGCGACGAAAAATGTCGGCCGAAGCGCCTCCCACCGAGGGCTACAAGTTCACACAAGCGTTCCGGCACATGCTGGGCGACGATCCCGACCAGGCCAAACCGATCTTCGCCCAGGGAGCGCTTGGCTCGCCGGCCATGGCCGAGATGGATTTCCCGGCGGTCGTCGTCGCCCCCGGGTCCGATTGGGCCATTGGGCAGATCAAACACGGCGATGAGACTGATTTATCGCTGTACGCCCTCCCGCTGGCGTCGCTCGGCTCGCCGCAGGCCCAGTGGGTTCAAGTGTGCGACCGCAGTGACCAGGTGACCGACTTCGACGTACGCGGCGAGGAAATCTACCTGCTGACGGCGCGCGGCGCGCCGCGGTTTCAGATCGTCCGCACATCGCTACGTGAACCGAACCTCGCGGCGGCGACGGTCGTTATGCCGGGCGGCGACTACGTGGTGAAGTCACTGGCCGTGGCGCACGATGCGCTGTACGTCGGAGTTTTGGAAGGCGTTCCGAGCAAGGTCTGGCGCGTACCCTACGAGCCGAACGCGACGCCCGCGCCGATCGCGCTGCCGGCGAACGAGCCGTCGGCGGCGGTGGTCGCAGCGCGGCCCGACGTTCCCGGCGCGTTCGTGCGCACCAGCTCTTGGACTCGCGCGGGGCGCCTTTACCGTTACGATGCGGGCGCGCAAGAGCTGATCGATACCGGCCTGTCGCCTCAAGGCAAATTCGACGCGCCGGATTGGTTGACCTCTTCCGAATTGATGGCGGCCAGCCATGACGGCGTGCGGGTTCCGCTCTCAGTGATTCATCGCCGCGACCTGCGTTTGAACGGCCGGAACCCAACGCTGCTTTCCGGGTATGGCGCCTACGGGTTCACCGCATCGCCCCAATTTGATCCGGTGCAGCTTGCCTGGCTGGAGCGGGGCGGCGTGCTTGCCGTCGCCCATGTCCGCGGAGGCGGCGCCTTTGGTAAGCCGTGGCATTATGCCGGCCGCAAGCTTACCAAACCTAACACGTGGAAAGACTTCATCGCCTGTGCCGAGCACCTTGTGAAAACCGGTTACACGTCGCCCGGGAAACTGGCAGGCAAAGGGGGAAGCGCGGGTGGAATCCTCATCGGCCGGGCGATTACCGAGCGGCCCGACTTGTTCGCCGCAGCCCACATCGCCGTGGGCTGCACCGACATGCTTCGCTTTGAGACGACGATGAACGGGCCGCCGAACGTTCCCGAGTTCGGCACGGTGACCCGCGAAGACGAGTTTCGCGCCTTGCTGGCGATGAGCACGCTGCATCACATCCGGGATGGAGTCAAGTATCCCGCAGTGATCCTGACCCACGGCATCAACGACCCGCGCGTCGAGCCATGGGAGTCGGCAAAGACCACCGCCCGGCTGCAAGCGGCGACCGCCAGCGGCAGGCCGGTGCTGTTCCGTGTCGATTACCACGCGGGTCACGGCATCGGTTCGACGCGCTCACAGCGACAAGAAGAACTGGCCGACGTCTGGTCCTTCCTGCTCTGGCAACTCGGCGAGGGGCGATTTCAAACACCCTGAGAATTCGCGGCCGGCGCGGTGCAGATCGCCGCACGTCGAGCGCCGTCGCTCGGAGCGGCCGCAGCGAGGGGTGAACTCTTCTGCCTGCGGGTTTGCGGCGGTGTCCCTTCGGATTGATCTCATCGGGGTCAGGAAGTCTTGTCATACGGAAGGCTTGGCGCACTTCTCTGCATTTCCGTTGCCCGTCTCGGCGTCCGGCGCGGCGCCAATTACTTTCTTTGGACGCTCGTTGCTGCTTACGTTTTTGGCAGACGTTCTTATCCTGCCGGCCTTCCCACGGGCAAGATCGAAGGGCAGCGCAAGCTGATCTTCCAGCCCAAGAACAACGAAGTCGGCGATTACACGTTCGATGTGCCGGCGCAGCACGGCCAGCGAACGGTGCGTCACACCGTCACGCTGCACGTCGTGCCCGACTCGGAAACCGGCACGCGCCTCTTCGGCACGGTTTACGACACCGAGGGCAATCCGCTTCCCGAGCTTTTCTCCCGAGCATGTGCCTCTCGCCGAGCGCTTGGCCGAGGCGGTAACGCAGCACACAACGCCGGTCGGCAGCGGCGCCCTAGCCCGGACGCGGCAGATTCCCCTCAAGGAGCGAGCGGAGGCGGCCGTGATCGCGCGGGTGCGCCGCCACACCACCGCGTACGACGAAATGCGCATTCCACGGGAGAAAGCCCGCCGGCGCGAGGTGCGGCGGATGTTGACCGAGTGGTCCCGACGGCTGCTCGATCAATATCGTGGAGGAAGGGCGGTCGATCCGCCACGTAAACCGCTAGTGAAGTAAGAGCGATGAGAGAGTCCAACGCCCAAGAGCTTGCACGGCGAGGCGACATCCGAGTTCGCGGTGGCCAAAGATCGCTAAAGCGAATCCCGGCGGCACGCCCTGGTTAATGTGCAAAACGTTGTCCGGCGGCCGTTAACCCGCGACCCGCCGGACGTTCTTTCTCCCCCGTTTCCCTCATGACCGAAGCAAAGGAGGAGTAGCGTGAGCCATATTGTCACCATTCAGACCGAGGTGCGAGACGACGGCGGCGTGTCGGAGGCTGAACCTGCCCGAGGCTCAGCACCGCACCGTGCGACTTTTTAGCGGCGAAGCCACCGGCTTGGCCGTGGAGTTGCCTGGCTGGCGGTACCCGGTCGTTTACAATTTGGCTGACGGAAAGGTCCATCTGGACAACTTCAACGGCCACTGGGGCGACCAAAAACATCTGGACGCCTTCTTGCAAGCCTACGCCGTGGAGCAGGCAAAGCAGGAGGCCCGCGCCAGGGGCACGCCGTCACCGAGCAACTGCTCCAGGATGGATCGATCAAACTCACCGTGCAGGTTGGAGGCTAAGCCCATGAAGATCGCTGAAATCATCATTTCGCCCGCCGGCCAAACGCGAGTCGAAACGAAAGGCTTCACCGGCGGAGCGTGCCGCGAGGCCAACCGCTTGCTGGAAGTAGCCCTCGGGAAGATCACCAGCGACCGGCTTACCGCCGAGTTTTATCAGGCCGAGCCGAACCGCGAAGAGAACCGCCAATCGGCGTAGCCGCCGCTGGTTCAATTCCCGCGTGTATCAATAAGGCGGTAAGAGCCGCCGAAACCCATGCGTCAGCACCGCCGCCGCGAACACCAGGTTTCGCGGCAACACGCCCCAGGCAGGCAGTCGCGGCGGCCGGTTGGGCGTGCGATGACGCCGTGCCTCGGCAAGCTGGGCCGCCAGTTCTTCGATCCAGGCGGCACTTCGCGGCCAATCGCGTAGACCCGTGAGCCATTCCTGCGGGATGCCTTCTTTCCCGACCGCACTGCCGACGATTCCTCCGACGATCGCCGCCGTGCTGTCGGTGTCGCCGCCGCAGCGGATCACTTCCGTCACGGCGGAGCGGAAGTCGTGGGGATGCCGGAGCCACGCATGCAGCACCACTGGCAGCGTGTGGTAGATATAGCCTGACACGCCTTGCTCCAACCCGAGCGAGGCGGCGAACTCCGCAGTGGAAGCGAAGTCTTGAGCACCGCCGACAGCCTTCGCTACCAGTTCCAGAAATTCGCTTGACGCTTCCCCGGCCGCCAATTGCTCTAACTGCCGCAGATAATCGCTACCTTCAACCTCGCCTTGGCGGCTCGCCAGGTGAGCAGCCAGGGCCACGGCCAAGGCTCCCCATTCGGCCTTGGAATCGGTGTGGGTGATGCGGGTGCAGGCCCGCACCATTCGCTGCAGCAACTCCCGGTCATCCAGGGCCGCTCCCAAGACCGGAGCTCGCATCGCCGGACCATTGCCTGCCGAAAAAACGCCGCTGCGGTCCGGTGGTACGCCCACGTACAACTTCAGAGTGGCCCTTAACGTGGCCAAGCCGGTGCCGGCGGGCATTCCCAAGAGCCACCACTTCAGCCGGCAAGCGAGTTCGCGGGCGAACCGTTCGACATCATCGCCCGCGGCGATCAACGCCTGGGCCGTCATGCAGGCGTGTTCGGTGTCGTCGGACACCACGCCCCGTCCCCCCAGCAATCGGTAGCCGTCCGGTTCGCCCCACAGCCTCTGGCCGCGACGGCGGGAGAGCCCCTCGTAGGGCAAGCCAAGGGCGTCGCCCACGGCTGTGCCCAAAAGGCATCCCACCGACGCAATTGGCTGCGACACAGATCACCTCTTTTTCTCAACGATCGCGGCTCCGTCCGCGAGTTTACACCAACCTTCGTTTCCATGAGGAGACGCGCAAGCTGAATCTGGAGCATACGCTGCGCGAAGTAAAGGAAGGCCGCCGGAAAATTCCCGCCGATGCCGATATCGCCACGTTCCTGCTGTCGAACGGCGAATTGGTTCGCCCTCTTGAGCCACCTCCCGAGCCAGAAACTTCGATCCTTCTGAAACAATTATTTGAAGAGTACTTTGCCAGCCTGCCCGAGGACAGCCGGGAGCAAACCACGCTGGAAGTCAGCGGGGCCCTGCACGCGGCGGCGATGGACGCACGGACGATCTATGTCGGCGCCGCTGCAACACCAAGTGGCGCTGAGCACCGAAATCCGCTGGTGTTCGGCGACTGCCCGACTTGCTTTCGCCGCCGGCCGCCTCGAAGATTGTCGCTATCGTCCTTTCCCATCCGGAGTGAATGTTGCTATGCCTGAATCCGACCGCCGCACCTTCCTCAAAACCTCCACGGCCCTGGCCGCCGCCCTGACTGGCGCAGCCGCCTCGATCGCCACCGCCGATGAGACCCAGGAGGCATCACCCGTGACGGCCTTTCGCGAGCGACTCCTGGAGTGCCTGGGCGGCCCGTGGCCCGAAGGCGGTGACCTACGGCCCCGGGGCGAACAGAGCACGCAGAAAGACGGCTACCGCCTGGAGCGAGTCAGCTACGAGGTGGAGCCGGGCGACCGTGTGCCGGCCCTGCTGCTCGTGCCCGACGGCGTCTCCGCCAGCGCGCCGGCCCCGGCGGTCGCGGTTTGGCACCAACACAACGGCCAGTGGCATCTCGGCAAAAGCGAGCCGGCGGGGCTGGCAGGCGACCCCATGCACCACACCGGCGTCGCCCTGGCGAAGCTGGGCTACGTCGTGCTCTGCCCAGACGCGCTATGCTTTGAAGATCGCCAAGATCCCGAAGGGAAACTCAAGGGTGGGGCCTACGAGCGATATGAGTTCCTGCGGGCGGTGGTGGCCGGGAAGTGTATGGCCTGGAAAAACATCCTCGACATGCGGCGGGCAATCGACTACCTGGTCACCCGGCCCGACGTGAAGGCCGACGCCCTCGCCTGCTACGGCCACTCGATGGGCTCCACGCACGCCTGGCTGGTCGGCCCCTGGGAGCCGCGGCTCAAGTGCGTCGTTGGAAACTGCTGCCTGCCGACTTACGCCGCGATCCATCGCACCAAGCTCCTGCACTGCTTTCCCAACTTCATTCCGGGGCTGAACCAGTATGGCGACACGCCCGACATCGCGGCCTTAATAGCCCCGCGAGCACTGCATTTGAACTTTGGGAAGAAGGACGGCGGCTCGCCGATCGAGGAAGTGCGTCAGGGCGTCCAGACGATCGCCGCCGCCTACCAGGCCGCCGGCGCGGCCGACGCCTTCACGTGGTTCATCGAAGAAGACGCCGGACACGTGCTGTCCGAGACGATGTGGCAAAAGGTGCGGGAAGTGCTGGCAAAACACCTGAAACACGCCTAGGCTCCGCCAGCCCCGGCATAGTGCGCCGATATTGACGATACCCCTTCGATAACGGAGGGCTCGAGTACGCGGGTCGGATAAAGTTCGGCGTCGCGTTCATGGAAGACGAATGTGTATGATTCCCTGCCGCCGATTCCACCGGGCTATCTTCTTCGCTACCGGCGTCTACAACCTCGCCCGGGGCCTGTACGCCGCGGTCGATCCGCAGTGGCTGTTTCGTTTCGCCGGAACGCCGCCGCTCAGTCACCCGTCGATCTTCGCTTGCCTGGGCATGGTGGCTGGCGTCTACAGGCAAACGTCGGTTGCGATTCCACCGGGAGGCCAAGGTCTTGCAAGACTCTGCATGTGTGGCGTTTCTCCAGTGGGCTTTGCCGCAGCTTCGTCTCCGGTGGCCGGGCTTTCGCAAGGTGCGGCGGCAAGTGTGCCGGAGGCTGGCGAGGCGGCTTCAAGAGCTGGGCCTGGAGTCGCTGGACAGTTACCGCGATTACCTCGCGGAGCACCCCGAAGAGTGGCGGACGCTAGAGGACTTCTGCCGGATCACCATTTCCCGGTTCTACCGCGACCGAGGCGTGTTCGATCTACTGCGGACGCAGGTTCTGCCCTGGCTGGCTGAGTTAGTTCGCCAGCGGGGCGACCCGGTGCTGCGCGTGTGGAGCGCCGGCTGCGCCTCGGGCGAAGAGGTGTACACGCTGGCGATTGCTTGGAGACTGGAATTGCAGCCGCAGTTTCCGGAATTGAGGCTGGCGATCACCGCCACCGACAGTAATCCCGTGGTGCTCGAACGCGCCCGCCGCGGCTGTTACCCGGCCAGCAGCCTCCAGGACCTGCCGGCGGCGTGGCTCCAGAATGCTTTTATCCAGGAGGGCGAACTGTGGCGGATCCGCGACGAGTTCCGCAGCGGCGCGGAGTTCCTCCGCCAAGACCTGCGGCGCGAGCAGCCTCCTGGCCGCTTCGCGCTGATTCTTTGCCGCCACTCAGCCTTTACCTACTTCGATGAAGGCGCCCAGGAGGAGATCTTGGAAATGCTGCTGGACCGTCTTCTTCCGGAGGGAGTCCTTATTGCGGGCAAACAAGAGCGATTGCCGTCTGTCGCCTCGAAGCGTCTTTGCGAATGGTCGCCTCATACCGGCGTGTATCGGACTAGGTAGACTTCGCCCGCTTCTCAGCCGTGACCGGATCTGGAAAGCGCAGGCCGCGAGCCGCGCTTGGGAAGATTGCTGACCGCCCCCTCGTCGGTAAAATCTTCTGCTGTCGGCAGAAGGTATGACTGTATCCATTTGCCAAGCCTGAGAAACCACTTGATGCCGCTTGGGGAACCGTATTCACGGGTCAAGCTCGACAGTCAGTGGCGTCACCTTGTGGCCACCTACGACGGCGTTCGCCAGAAGATCTACATTGACGGCAAGGAAACAGGGAGCAGGCGCGAGGCTGATTCTGTTCCCAATGCGTCTACGGTTTCGACTGTGGATGCGCATATCGGCTCGCACGCGAAGGCGAAGGAGCGCGCGATGCGGATGTTTTCAGGCGAACTTGACGACATTGCGGCGCATGCTCTCGGTCTTTCTCGGGAGGAAGTCCGCTCGCTCTACCTGATGGGGACCGCGGGAAAATCTTTGAGCGAATGATAGCCGCTGGCGGAGGTGTGGCATTCAATGCAGTGGGGTAGCGGTCTGTTGCTCGGATAGCTAAAGAAAACACCTTGGGCCCCGGCCGAAGCCAAGGCCCAAGGAAAACCGCCGAACTGTTTCCTGGGGGAATTGAAGGGCTGGCTAAGCTCCGCAAGCTGCTTGCCGACGGTAAATGATTCGATCGCCGGGCTCTGCTATACTCCTCTCCTCGGGCATTATCAAAAGGAAGGACGATGACTTTGTCGCCACGATTTCCAACCCGTTTGACCTTGCTATTGGCGAGCCTGGCGCTTTGCCATTCCGCCATCGCTGGTGAGCCTGCGCACAACCACGTGCAACCGGCCCGGCAGGTTACGGTGGTCGGCCACCGCGGCCTGTTGCTTCACGCCCCGGAGAACACGTTGCCGGCCTTCCGGGCCTGCCTGGAACTCCGGGTGGGATTCGAGTTCGACGTCCGTCGGACCAACGATGGCCACCTCGTCTGTATCCACGACGAAACGCTCGACCGCACCACCGACGGCCACGGCAATGTCGCCAAGACATCCCTCGCGGACCTCAAACGCCGCGACGCCGGGTCTTGGTTTGATCCGGCATTTCAAAACGAACGCGTGCCGACCGTGGACGAGGTTTTGGCGCTGATCGCTCAGTATCCGACCGCGCCCGTCCTGATCGCAGCCGACATCAAAGCTACCGATGAGGAAGTCGAGCAGGACATCGTGTCCCTCGCCCAGCGGCGCCAAGTGCTCGACCGGTTGCTCTTCATCGGCCGGACCATTAGTGAGCCCGAGGTTCGGCGTCGGCTACGCCAGGCGGATTCCGCGAGCCACTGCGCCGCCTTGGCCAACGCGCCGGAGGAACTGGCGAAGGCGATCGCGGACAAGCACTCCGACTGGGTTTACGTCCGTTACGTTCCGGGCCGAGAGGAGGTGGCCCACGCTCACGAGGCAGGCAAGCGGGTGTTCATTGCGGGAGCAACCGTGGCCGGCCAGGAGCCGGCAAACTGGAGATCGGCCGTGGAGCATGGCGTGGACGGTATACTTACAGATTATCCGTTCGCGTTGTCCCGTTTGCTTCGGGCACAGGACTGACCTGGTGAGTTGCGTGACAAGCCTTGGCGGATTACGCGTATGGAGTCCTCATTTCCGGAGCAAGCGGGATTGTATCCGCAGGTGCTGGACGAGCGGTGGCGCCAACTTGCCCCAGCGATCCAAGCGGCGCATCTGGCCAGCCATGAATACCAGCTCAGCGCCGTCGGCTGTTTTCACGTCCAGCACAACCGAAATCGCCTTTTGCGCAATGTGTTCCGACTCGCCGGAATGCCGCGGAATACCGAGGCGGCCGCCGTCCGGCTGATCGTGACGCTCCAAGGGCGTGCCGAAGTAGGACGCCGCTGGTTCGACGGCCGGCGGATGGTCTAAGAAGAGCTTCCCGGCGGACTGCTGGGTGAGCGGTTCGGGTGCATCGAACTACGATTTCGCTTAGAATTCGATTACGGCGCGCTGGCGTACCGCCAGGCGAGAGTAAGTTTGCGTGTAATTGTTTACCGCCCTGGTTGAGCGGGAGTAGTTCGTTAGGATAGGAGCATGGGGGAGCCTGAGCAACACGAATGTCCCAACTGCCGGCGTTTGGAG
>JAANMV010004318.1_pt1 | contig 11316 bp, 8 predicted proteins | sample 7279661 | NCBI WGS metagenome assembly JAANMV01 (sample SAMN14094540, study PRJNA606508) | bioreactor metagenome | isolation source: A lab-scale SPAN reactor treating ammonium-rich wastewater day 121 | place: Ireland: Galway | collected 2017-05-16 | reverse complement strand
AAAGTTATTTATCAGGCAGCAGAGGAAATACATTTGAAACATCTTAATATTAACTATTTAAAAGATAAACTTAGTAACGGTCTTGAATACATTTTGTATCAGGATAATTCATTACCAATAGTTTCGGTTAATATCTGGTATCGTGTGGGCTCTGGTTATGAAAAGAAGGGTAAGACAGGTTTAGCTCATTTGTTTGAACATATGATGTTTCAAGGATCTGTAAATGTACCTAAGGAAATGCATTTCAAATATATTCAGGAATCAGGCGGTACGCTTAATGGTTCTACTTCAAGAGACAGAACTAATTATTTTGAAAAACTTCCTTCAAATAATTTAGAACTTGCTTTATGGTTGGAATCTGACAGGATGGGATATTTTCTTCCAGCATTAACTCAGGAAAAGCTTAACAATCAGAAAGATGTGGTAAAGAATGAACGGCTTGAAAACTATGACAATCAACCTTATGGATTAGCGTGGGAAATCTTAAATAAAAATGTTTATCCGGCAGATCACCCTTATAACTGGATAACTATCGGACATCTAAAAGATATTGAAAGTTATACGCTTGAAGATGTTGAAGAATTTTTTAAAAAATATTACTCGCCGGATAATGCCTGTGTTGTGGTTGCCGGTGATATTAAGATAGCAGAAACAATTGATCTGATTAAAAAATATTTTTTAGAGATTCAATCGTTTAACACTGCTGAGAAACCGGAAAAGAAATTAGTAAAGCTAAATCATAATATTTATCTGGAACATGAAGATAATGTTCAGCTAGAAAGACTTTATTTATCATGGCCATCGGAATTTATTTTTGACAAACATGATGCGGCACTCGAAGTTTTTGCTGATTTGTTATCCGGAACCAAAAATTCACGTTTGCATAAAAAATTAGTTATTGAAATGCAGGCTGCAATAGATGTAACCTCATTTCAATATTCCGGCAGGTTCGGCGGACAGTTTGTTATTGTCTGCACACTAAAGCCGGCACAAAATGCTGATAACATAAAACAAATTATACTGGATGAAATTAATAATTTTATAATTGATGATGTTTCTGAAAAAGAACTTGAAAAATCAAAGAATGGAATTAAATCACAATTTGTTTATTCTATGCAAAACCTGGATAATATTGCAGATCATCTGAACTATTATAACTATTTTCTTGGAGAACCAAATTCATTTGAGTTTGATCTTAACAGATATAATTCGGTTACAAATGATGCTATCAAAACAGCGGTGCGCAAATATCTGCTTAATCCTTTTGTTGAACTTAGAATTTTACCCAGACGCAGTCAATGAGATTAAACCGGAAAAATAAACCTGCTGAGGCTTCAAACATTAAATTTAATCTGCCTTTACCAGAAGAATTTAATTTAGATAACGGATTAAGAGTAATCTTTATTCAAAAAAAGAATCTTCCGATTATTAAAACTTTAATGATTTTAAATGCTGGAAGTAAATTTGACTACAAGTCAAAAAAAGGATTATCTCATCTGACAGCACTTACGCTTGATGAAGGTGCCGGAGGAATCAGTGCTCTTGATTTAAGTGATGCATTTGATATACTTGGCTCTGATTTTAGTTTATCTGCTAGTCACGATCTTATAAATATTAATCTTCAGTCTTTGTCAGAACACTTTGAGAAATCTATCGAGCTTTTTTCTAAAGTAATTTTATACCCTGATTTTAATGAATATGATTTTGAGCGTGAGAAAAAGAAACTTCTTGTCAGGATCTTACAGAATAAAGATAAACCGGATTATGTAGCAGACCGGCTTTTCGAAAAGATTGTTTTCTCGCCTGATAATTCTTATGCTTTTCCAATTATCGGTTATACAGATACAGTATCTTCTATAACCAGAGATGAAGTAAAAAAATTCTATGCTGAATATTTCTTTCCAAAAAATTCCACTCTAATTGTGGTCGGCAATATTGAAATTGAAAATCTGAAAAGCATTCTTAATAAAAATCTGAAAGAATGGATAAACAGCGGTTCAGTAAAACCAGTCCCGAATAATTTTAAAATTAGTGATAAAAAAATTTATGTCTGTCATAAAGATAATTCAGTTCAAACCGAGATCAGAGTTGGTCATTTATCCCAGCCAAGAAACCAGAAAGATTTTTTTCAGCGTCTTCTACTTAATACAATACTTGGCGGTCAGTTTACCAGCAGAATAAATCTTAATCTAAGAGAAAGAAACGGCTACACATACGGTGCAACATCAAGATTTAACTATTACAAAGATGCATCGTTTTTTGAAGTCTCAACTTCGGTTGGAATTGAAAACACTGCTAATGCTGTTAAAGAAATTCTTTTTGAACTTGAGCAGATAAAAAACGGTGTTAAAGATTCTGAGCTTGAATTTGCAAAATCATCTATTACAAAGAGATTTCCATTGGGTTTTGAAACTTATGGACAACTTACATCGGGTTTGTCCGGAAGAGTACTGTTTGATTTATCATCCGATTATTTTTCAAGTTATGTTGATAATGTAAACTCTGTGGATAAAGCTGAGGTTAATCTGGCAGCAAATTCTTTTATTAATAATGATGCTTTAACCATAGTACTTGTTGGAGATAAAGAGAAAATTATTCCGCAGGTACAAAACCTGGGTATAGGAATTTATGAAGCTGATTTATATGGAAATGTTCAGGTATAATTTCTACATATTTAATACTAGATCACCCGGCTGAATAAAGCGATATCCAATTTTTCTGTATCCGGGTATCAGTTCAGTAATAAGCAAATAATCCTCTGCAGAAATTATCACGACTCTTTCTTCTTTTTTAGCCAAAGTCTTAATATACTCTCCGAAGCTTGATTCAGGATTAAGAGAATTAATCTTTAAAATATCAAATCTGCTGCTCTTTACAATTTTAATGTTTCTCTTTTTTAATGCGGCTTCAATTACTTTATAATTCACAGATTTAAACAAATCAGAATTAACATCAACAATAAAGAATGCTGCAGAGTTAAAAGCAGAAATAATATTCTTTAATGAAAGTATTGTTCTGTTTTCCGGAATTGAAGATGACAGTTTATAATCAAATTCTGTTATATCATCATTAAGAATAACAGCAAATCTCCTTTCAAAATTTTTCAGATCTTTTAACAGAGACTTTGATTTACTGTCAGGAACAAGAACAGCATAAAATAATTCAGGTGTTCTTAACAACTTGCTGTATTGTTCTAAATTATCCGGTTTTATATCCGAGACTAAAAAAGAAACAGCACCGAACTCTCTTCTGATTTTATCATCATAACTTAGTTCAGCCGCCAACTTTAAATATTTTTCGGAAATAATTTTCAGAAGAACTTTTTTTTCTTTCGTTTTTTCTTCACTTATGATATCAGCGTTATAATCCCATAACAATTCACTTACTTCCAACTGAAGCAGATTGATCGGAACATCTTTTGGAACAATAATATTATATGAAGCGAAGAGTGAATCCCCAGTTATCTGTTTAATCTTCTTCTTTTTGATCCAGCTGTTTTCAATTCCATAATTATATAAAGCTGATCTGAATAAGCTGTCAACGGATGCGCCGGATATCTCATCTCTGTTTTGTTTTAGTTCATCTTTTGCAATAAACTTATTAATAAAAACATTAACAAAAAGCAGAACAATTACTACAACTAAAAGAACAATTGAAATATTTTTAAGAGAAAATCTTAACACTGAATGTTTAATTATTTATTTATAAAAACCGGTTTTCTTTTTTCCAGAAATGCTTGTGTACCCTCTTTAAAGTCCTCAGTGCCACAGCAAAGAGCAAATAATGCTGCTTCAAAATTTTGTCCTTCCTGTAAAGATACTTCATCAACAGCTTTGATAGATTTTAATGCTAATCTAACAGCCTGCTGACCTTTGGAAGCAATTTTAACTGCCATATCAAAAGCCTGACTTTGTAATTCACTTTGCGGATACACTTTATTAACCAAGCCTATTCGTAAAGCTTCATTAGCATCAATCATATCGCCAGTTAAAATCATTTCAGCAGCTCTGCCCGAATTGATAAGTCTGGTAAGTCTTTGGGTTCCGCCATAGCCAGGAATAATTCCAAGATTAACTTCAGGCTGCCCAAACTTTGCATTTTCACTTGCTAATCTTAAATGACAAGATAAAGCAAGCTCACATCCGCCTCCGAGAGCAAATCCATTAACAGCTGCAATAACTGGTTTTTCAAACTTTTCAATCAGAGAAAAAACTGATTGTCCAAACTCAGCAAATATTTTACCTTCTAACATATTTAGCTTATTGATTTCAGATATGTCTGCACCTGCAATAAAAGCTTTTTCACCGCTTCCGGTAATTATCACTACAAAAATATTTTCATCTGATCTTAATCTCTCCAAAACATTTTTTAATTCAACTAAGGTATCATGGTTCAGGGCATTTAATTTATCTGGTCTGTTTACAGTTATCAGTCCGATATTCTGGTTAACATTAAGCAGTAAATTTCTATAATCCATTTTATCACCTCTCAAAAATTTATAGATAAAGGAATTCTTACTTTCAGATCTAAAGAAACAAATTGTTTTTCAGGCAGATAATTATAGGATGCAACTAATTCCATCATAAACATTGAAAATCCTGCTCCCGCACTGAAACCAAAATCATGTTTATCCTTAGTAAAATTATTTTTCCCGGCATTTTTATCAAATTCATGTAGTGTATACGAATAACAATATGCAGCAGAGATCTGAGCAATGGGCATCAGTAAAATTATATTTTCCAATATCGGAGAAAAATAATATCGGGCGCCGATATTAACAGGAATTGCATTTACATGATAATTTGAGTAATCGGTTTCTCTATAGAAATCTTGTGAACCGGGAAATTGTTCAAAACCTATTTTTGTGTATAAAAACACAGGTAGAAATTCATTGTCTGTATAAGAAAATTCTATATTAACACCGTATCCTAAATTTGTGGTACTGGAAAAATCAGCTATCGGAAATCTTGGTCCTACTCCAAATGACATAAATAATCCGGATACTCTGCCCGAAGGCGGTTGTTCTGCATACATTGACAATTGAAGAAGAAACATTAAAATCAGAAAATATTTTGTTGTAGTTATTATCTTAATCATAAACTCAGTTTAATTAATTATTTAATAATCTCCTGTGAATTAATAATAATCTGTTTTGATAATCTGCTGCCATAGTATCCGGTTTGATAAATCGTAAATAAACCAATTAAAGAAACTATAAAAAAAATAAAAGCAATAATCCTTTTAGAAGAATATTTTTTGTTAACAATAAATCTTACTGCAAGTATAGCTGAGAAAAACCAAACTGTTATGTTTGCATAAAGCTGATGCTGTTCAAAAATTTGTTTTGAATCTGACTGCCAATTACTGATCATTTCAGCTGCTCGATTACCGGTAAGAACTGCAAATAAAGCAGCAGTAACACCAAGGACTAAAAATAAAAAAGCTGTTTTATTAAAGTATTCTTTTTGAGTGATAAAATACAGCAGTTCAATAAATGGATAAACACATAATAAGGCAATCGGAAAATGAATTATCTTTAAATGTATTTGAGTAAAAATTTCCACAGGCTGTTTGGTTAAATTGTTTTAGTTTTATCGGGCTGCATATATAAAAACATTTTTTTTATCTTCGATTTATAAATTTAATACTCAACTTTATACAAGAATAAACCTTTTGCTGGAACAGCTTCAAACGCAGATTCTCTGTTTTTTAATCTAAAAACTCCGTTAAGATAATTCTCTGGTTCAGGCAATTCCTGAGACCTTAACAAAGTTCCTGCAATTGTTCTAACCATTCCGTGTAAAAATCTATCTGCCTTAATATAGAAAACTATCAGATCACGGATTTCGCGCCAGCCAATCTGGTAAACAGTGCAGATTTTATTTTCAACCTCTGAATTTTTTCTGCTGAATGAGGTAAAATCATTTGTTCCGGCAATTATTTTAGAAAGATAATTAAGTTTTGCTAAATCAATTTCTTTATGATAAAAATAACTAAAATTTCTGAAGAACGGATTTTTTGTTTTGGAAATCAGATAAAAATATACTCTTCTCTTTGCATCAAATCTGGAGTGAAAATCCTCTGATACTTCTTCCATTTTTTTAATTGAGATATCAAAGGGAAGAACAGAATTAAGTGAATGTTTGAATCTATAAATATCTATCAAATTATTTGTGCGGAAATTTGCAACCTGTCCGGCAGCATGCACACCGCTGTCAGTCCTTCCTGATCCAATAAGATTAATTTTCTCTTTTAACAATAATTCAATCGCATCAGTAATAGTCTTCTGAACAGTTTTACAGTTTTCCTGGATCTGCCAGCCGGCATATTCTGTTCCATCATATTGTATTAAAAGTTTATAATTTTTCAAGAATTAATGTGTTTTTAATTTACATCGTAAAGATATACCGCTTTTAAAACTATCCCAACTAAATATTTTTATCATAAACCAGTTAACTAATTGTTATAAGTTTCTTATTTTAACACAAGAAAATTTCTTGTCAAAAAAGTATTTCTAATTAAATAAAATGCAATCTGATCCAAAAGAAACAAATAATACTGTAAGCAACGGCACAAACATAGCCGCCGAAGACCTGATGAAGTATAAATTGCTTTACGAGAATTATCCATTAATTCTTTTCAGTATTTCTTTGGATAAGAAAATTATTTCTATTAACAAAAATGGTGCTTCTGAACTTGGATATGATGTTAATGAATTAATCGGTACTGATATTTCAGATATTTATATCCTTACTGAAAAGGATAGAATTGATAAACAAATTAAGTATGTGTTATTAAATCCGGGTAAACAATCTTCGCATGAAATGATTATGCTTAGAAAGAATGGTCAAAGTTTTTGGGTTCGTGAAACAATCTATACTTCTGCAGATACTGAAATAATTACCGAGATCAATTTCGTTTGTGATAATATAACCTATCAAAAAAATGCTGAAGAGAATGCAAAAAAACTCGCTCAAAGTCTTCAGAATATGCTGGATGCAACTCCTTTGGGGGTATTAGTGTACAGCTTGGATGAGAATGATGATCTGATTCTGATAAGCACAAATCAGTCGGCTGTCAATAAACTAAAGATTGACGTTTATAAACTTATATCAAAAAAGATACAGGATATTTTTCCCGGACTATTAAAAGAGAATTTCATTGAGAAGTTTAAGTCCGTATTAAAAACCGGCAAATCTCTATTAAATGCACAGTTAAATTATGAGGATACTTATTTAAAAGGAGTTTATGAGTTTTCAGTAATGAAGTTAACTTCAAATACTATTGCTGTCTTTTTTAACGACATAACAGAAAAACATAAAGCAACCGAAGCACTTATTCAGAGTGAAATAAAATATAAAACTCTTTTTGAATCTGCTAATGATGCAATCATTTTGGTTTTTAACGGTGTAATAGTTGACTGTAACCAAAAAACACTTGAACTATTTAAATGTACAAAAGAAATGTTCAAAGATATTCCTCCTTACGATCTTTCACCTGAATACCAGCCAGATGGAACTGTATCGAGCCTTAAAGGGAAGAAGAAAATCAATGATGCGTTATCGGGTCAACTGCAGTTTTTTGAATGGACTCATAAAAGATTTGATGAAAGTATTTTTATTGCGGAAATCAGTTTAAACAGAATTCAGTTGGGTAATTTAGTTTTTGTTCAAGCAATAGTTAGAGATATTACCGAAAGAAAAAATTCGGAAAGAATTATTTCTGAACAAAAAAGAGAACTTGCTACATTAATGAGTAACCTGCCAGGAATGGCTTATCGCTGCAAAAATAATATTAACTGGACAATGGAATTTGTGAGTGAAGGATGCTATCAGTTGACCGGTTACAGGCAGGATGAACTTATAAATGATAAACAAATAAGTTATGCAAGCCTCATTCATAAAAATGATCAGCTTTTAGTTTATGAGATAATCCAGAATGCAGTTGCAAATCATGAACCTTTTACTTTATTGTACAGAATTCTAACCTGGCAGGGTTTAGAAAAATGGGTTTGGGAAAAAGGACGTGCTGTATATGATGAGTTCGGAAATGTTGTTTGCCTTGAGGGCTTTATTACAGATATAACTGAACGGAAACTTTCTGAAGAAAAAGTAAATATACTTGCTCAAACATTAAAAAATGTTTCTGAATGTGTGTGCATAACCAATATACGCGATAAAATAATATTTGTTAACAAGTCTTTCAGCAGAGTTTATGGATACTCTCAAACTGAAATTATCGGCAAACCAATTTCACTAATCCGTTCACCAAATAACGATGCTGCGGTTGTTAAAGAAATTCATCCCCAAACGCTTGCAGGAGGCTGGACAGGTGAACTGATAAATAAAAGAAAGAACGGCGAGGAGTTTCCAGTATATTTATCAACTTCGCTAATAACTGATGATTCAGGTAAGCCAATAGCACTTGCTGCCGTTAGTATGGATATAACTGAAGCAAAAATGCGGCAGAAAGAATTAACGGATGCAAAGGATAAAGCTGAACAGGTATCCAGAATTAAGAGCAACTTCTTTACTAATGTAAGTCATGAATTAAGATCACCTCTTGTAGGTATCCTTGGCTTTGCTGAAATATTAAAAAATGAAATAAAAAATCCGGCACTTGCTGATATGGCTGAAACAATTCTGTTAGGCGGCAAACGACTTCTCGAAACTCTAAATAATGTACTGGATCTTTCTAGAATAGAAACAGATAAAATTAAAATTAATTACAAAGAAATTAATTTAGCTGGATTTGTAAACGAAAATATCAAGTTGTTTAATGCACTTGCAGAAAAAAAGAATCTCAAGCTGCTTGTTAAAAAATCTAAAGGAGATGTATATATACTTGCTGATGAACATTTGCTTTTTCAGATTTTCAATAATCTTATGACAAATGCCATTAAATATACTCACTCTGGTTCTGTTACTGCTGAGATAAAATCTTTTAAGAAGAATGATCTTAGATTTGCATCTTTAAGTATTACTGATACCGGAATCGGAATACGAGATGAAAATAAGATGATAATATTTGAAGCTTTCAGACAGGTTAGTGAGGGCTTGAACCGGCAGTTTGAAGGCACAGGTTTGGGATTAACAATAACCAAGAAGCTTGTTGAAATGATGTCTGGTGAAATTATTCTTAAAAGTAAACTTGGCAGTGGCTCAACTTTTCAGATTGTTTTTCCTCTTCAAAGTGCCAAGCTAAAAGAAAAGGATAAGAAAGAAAATAAAAAATCAGATAAGAAAACTGAAGAGACACCGATTTTAAATAGTCTTCATAAAGTCTTAATGGTTGATGATGATTCTGCAAGCAGAGATATAGCTAAGTTGTTTTTAAAGAATATCTGCGAAATGGACTTTGCTTTTACCGGACAGGATGCAATTGCTATGGCATTGATCAATGATTATAAATTAATACTGCTGGATATAAATCTGGGAATCGGTCTTTCGGGAATTGAAGTTGCTCAAAAAATAAAAAGTATAAAAGGTTATGAAAAAATTCCTATCGTTGCATTAACTGCTTTTGCTCTGCCGGGTGAAAAGGAGGAATTTTTGAATGCCGGATGTACACACTATCTCTCAAAACCTTTCAGCAGAAATGATCTTGTTGAGTTATTAAAAGATTTGGTCTGATTACTTTATATAAACTGTTTTAATATTAACAAACTCTTTAATACCAAACGGAGATAGCTCTCTTCCATATCCTGATTCTTTTATTCCGCCAAACGGCAAACGCGGATCTGATTTAACAAAATCATTTACAAAACAGCATCCTGCATTGAGTTTTTCTTTAGCAATCTGCTCCCCTCTTTTATTATCTTTTGTAAACACAGCTGCTCCTAAACCAAAAATACTTTTATTTGCTAATTCAACAGCCTCATCATCATCTTTTGCTTTAATTAAAGCAGCTACGGGACCAAACAATTCCTCATCGAATGCAGGCATACCAGGTTTAACATTTATTAAGATTGTCGGAGGGTAATAAGCCCCATCAAGAGAAGGAATTTTTCCGCCAAGAATTATTTCTGCTCCAAGTTTTACACTTCTCAACACCTGATCGTGCAGCTCATCTCTAAGCTGAATACTAGCTTGCGGACCGAGATGATTTTTCTCATCTAAAGGATCGCCCATTTTTTTCTCAGACATAAATCTGAGATAATATTTTTCAAATTCATCGTAAACTTTTTCAACAATGATAAAACGCTTTGCAGCAATACAGCTTTGTCCTGCATTTATCAATCTTGAATTAACACAAGAGAATGCAGCTTTTTCCAAATCCGCATCTTCAAGCACAAGGTAAGGATCGCTTCCGCCAAGTTCTAAAACTGTTTTTTTAATTAAACTGCCAGCTAAAGATGCAACCGATTTACCTGCAGGTACACTTCCGGTTAAAGTAACAGCCTGAATATTTTTATTTTCAATTACAGACTTCACATTTTTTGAAGTAACCGCTAGTGTTCTGAAGAGATTCTCAGGAAATCCTGCTTTTCTAAACACATCTTCAATAGCTAAGGCACAGCCGGTAACATTTGATGCGTGTTTTAAAACACCTGCATTACCAGCCATTAAATTAGGAGCTGCAAATCTGAAGACCTGCCAAAATGGAAAATTCCATGGCATTACAGCAAGAATAACACCCAGCGGTACATAAGAAACAAAACTTTTTGAAGCCTCAGTTTTTATAATTTCATCAGCCAAAAACCACTCAGCATTTTCTGAATAGTAATCACACACCCAGGCACACTTCTCAACTTCAGCTCTGGACTGGGCTATTGGTTTACCCATCTCCATTGTCATCAAAACAGAATATTCCTCAGAATTTTGCCGTAATACTTTTGCCGCTTTTCTCATTAACTCTGAACGCAGCGCAAATGTAGTTTCTTTCCATTTTAAAAATGACTGATGAGCAAGTGAAATGATCTCAGAAGACTGTTCTGTGGTCATTTCATCGTATTGTTTTAATACTTTATTGTTTGAAGGATTTATTGATGTTAACATAATATTTAAAATTTAAAAAGTTCTTTTTATAACGACAATTGTTTTATCATCATTATAGGTTCCGTTTTTCGAATACTTAAAGACATCTTCAAGTATTCCAAGTGCAATTTCTTTAGATGATTTATCTTTTAATTTCCTTACAATGGTGTTAAGTCTTTGTTCACCATAAAATGATGATTTATTATTTGCTGCTTCAGTAACTCCATCAGAATATAACACAAGTTCACTTTCCAGCAGGCCGGTCGGGATGGCCGCGCAGTTGAGCTTGACGAAGGTGCGTTCGCGGCGGGTGCTCAAGTTGTGCAGGGCCCGCGCGATC
>JAANMV010004315.1_pt1 | contig 11324 bp, 11 predicted proteins | sample 7279661 | NCBI WGS metagenome assembly JAANMV01 (sample SAMN14094540, study PRJNA606508) | bioreactor metagenome | isolation source: A lab-scale SPAN reactor treating ammonium-rich wastewater day 121 | place: Ireland: Galway | collected 2017-05-16 | reverse complement strand
CGCCAGGCGATCCATCTCGGCTTCCTGCCGCGCATGGAGATCTTCCACACCTCGGAAACCCAGACCGGCCAGATCTACCTGCCGGGCGTCAACACGGTTCTGCTCTTCGGCGTCATGACGCTCGTCTTCATCTTCGGTTCCTCCGAAGCGCTGGCAACCGCCTATGGCATCTCCGTCACCGGGGCGATGGTGGTGACGACCGTGCTCGCCTTCGAATTCCTGCGCAAGCGCTGGCGCTGGTCGGCCAGGTCGCCCTGCCGCTGCTCGACGCCCATCGCCTGCAGCGCCGGGTACAGGCCGCGGTTGAAGCTGACCACCTGGTGGCCGCGCGCGAGCAGGCCTTCGCACAGTTTCCGGCCCAGGAAGCCGCCGCCGCCGGTGACCAATATCCTCATGCGGACCCCTCATGCAGCGAACGGTCCATGGTGCATGCATCCGGCCGGCCATCCATGGCGGGCGCTCGTCCGGGCGCGGAAGTCCACGGGATTTCCGCAAGCGCCCGATCTCGCCCCCCGCCGCCGGTGACCAGGATCTTCATGCCGATATGCCTCCGGGCTGTTTCAGCGCCCACGCGGCCAGCTTCTCGCGGCCGATCTTGGCGTTGTGGCGGATGTCCACCGGGAAGGGGTTCGGATGGTGCAGGAAGCGCTCGATCTTCGCCGTGTGCACGAAGCCCTGCGCGAGATGGCGCAGCTCGTCGGCGACTTCCGCCACGTCGGCCTGCGCGCCCGGCTTCAGTTCGAACACCAGGACCGGCGTTTGCGCGTCCCTGGGGCCGACACCGACCAGCGCCGTGCGCAGCACCCGCGGGTGGGTGTTGAACACCGGCTCGACCTGCTCGGTGCACAGCGTGGTCTGCGCATCGACGACCACCCGCTGCGACTTGCGCCCGCAGAACCACAGCCGGCCCGCGTCGTCGAACCAGCCGAGGTCGCCCATGCGGTGGACGATGCGGCTGCCGCCATCGGGCAGCGGCTCGCGGATCTTCGCCAGCGCGGTCTGCGCGTCGCGGTTGAAATAGGCATCGGTGGCGCTGGGACCGGCGACGGTGATTTCGCCGACCTGCCCGGGCGCAACCTGCAGCCCATCACGCCACTCTGGGATCGCGCCATCATCGATGCCGATGATCCGCACCGTGTTGCCCGCCACCGGCCGGCCCACGCAGGTGCCGGCGCCCGCTTCGGTGCGCCCGCGCAGGGTCAGCAGCTCGCGGCCTTCGATCACCGCCACCGGCAGGCATTCGGTGGCGCCATAGGGCGTCCACAGCTGCGCATCGGCTGGCAGCAGCTCCAGCATCCGCCGCACCACCGCGGGCGGTACCGGCGCACCGGCGCTGGTGACGCGCTTCACGGTCGGCAGTTTTTCGCCGTGCGCGGCCAGCACGCCCATCAGCGCCGGCGAGCCGAACAGCTGGGTCACGCCGAAGCGTTCGATGGCCGCGTGCAGCTTGCGCGGATCGGCCTTGGCCGGGCGCGTGGGGTCCATGTCGGGGATGATGCTGGTCAGCCCCAGCGCGGGGTCGAACAGGGCGAACGGCGGGAAGGTGGGGAAATCGATCCCGCCCGCGCCGATCCCGAACGCCTCGCCCAGCATCCGGATCTGGGCGATGAAGTGCCGGTGCCGGTACACCACGCCCTTGGGCACGCCGGTGCTGCCGCTGGTGAACAGGATCGCGGCCACGTCCTCGCCATCGGTCGCGGCCAGCTGCGGGCCGGCGCCGGCGCCTTCGGCCTCGATCCGCGCCAGCGTGGCGTCGGCCAGCAGCGGCCAGCGTCCGGTGGTGATGCGCACCGATGCCGATTTCGCCCAGCCCAGCAGCGCCTTCGCCAGCATCGCCAGCGGGATGCCGACGAACGCTTCCGGCCGCGCCTCGCCCAGGCACTGCTTCAGCGCGCGCTTGTCGATGCCCGGGTCCACCAGCACCGGCACGGCGCCGGCCTTGAACAGCGCGAACATCAGCAGGAAGAACTCCGGGGTCGGCCGCACCATCACCACCGTGCGGGTGCCGCGACCGATGCCGCGCCCGGCCAGGCCAGCGGCGATGGCGTCGCTGCGCGCATCCAGCTGCGCATAGGTCAGCGCCAGCTCGTAGCGGCCACCCGCGCCGGGGCAGCGCATGGCCACCTGGTCGGGGTGCTGGCGGGCCAGCCGCGGCAGCGCGGCGGCGATGTTGCAGGGTTCGGTCATGCCGGCATTATCGCCCGCCCCCTTGCGCGCCGGCCCGGCGCGGAAAAAAATCGCGTCCCCCTCCCAAGATCTCGCCGCGCAAGGCCCGGCCCCCCATGCATCCCTGCCTGACCTGCGGCGCCTGCTGCACCCAGTACCGCGTCGCCTTCCACTGGATGGAATCTGACGAGGTCACGCCCGGCGGCGTGCCGGCCGCGCTCACCGAGCGGCTGGATGCCCATCGCCTGTGCATGCAGGGCACGTTCGCCCCGCCAATCCGCTGCGTGGCGCTGGATGCCGACATCGGCAAGTACTCGCGCTGCAGCATCCATCCCAACCGGCCGTCGGTCTGCCGCGAGGTCGAGGCCTCGTTCGAATTCGGCCGCCCCAGCGCGCAGTGCGACAAGGCCCGCATCGCCTTCGGCCTGCCGGTGCTGACCGCCGCCGACTGGCGCTGGCGCGACGGCGCCGACAACGACGACCACCCGGACGACAGCGGCAACAGCCCGTCGCCGCCGGCGATGCCGCCCGTCGCCGCGTGAGCGGCGGGTTGATCCCGATCAAAACATCCGCGGGCGCGTGCGCGCAGGCTGGACGCCTACCCATCGGAGAGGCATGACATGAACGGCAAGCTCGAAGGCAAGGTCGCCCTGGTCACCGGCGGCGCGCGCGGCATCGGTGCCGCCATCGTCCGCCGGCTGCATGCCGATGGCGCCCGCGTTGCGATCACCGACGTGCTGGACGACGCCGGCCGCGCGCTGGCGGCGGAGCTGGGCGACCGCACCGCGTATTTCCACCACGACGTCGGCGACGAAGCCGCGTGGGTGGACACGCTGGCCGCAGCGACTGCCCGCTTCGGCGGCCTGCACGTGCTGGTGAACAACGCCGGCATCTTCCATCCCGGCCAGATCGCCGACACCCCGGTGTGCGATGTCGAGCAACAGTTCCGGGTCAACCAGCTGGGCGTGTTCCTCGGCATGAAGCACGGCCAGGTGCCGCTGCGCGCGGCCGGCGGCGGCTGCATCGTCAACATCAGCTCGATCGCCGGCCAGCTCGGCTTCCCCAATGCCGCCGCCTACGTGGGCACCAAGTGGGCGGTGCGCGGGATGACCAAGACCGCCGCGCTGGAACTGGCGCCGGCGCAGATCCGGGTGAACTCGGTGCATCCGGGCTTCATCGACACGCCGATGCTCGACAACAACCCGCCCGAAGCCAACCAGGCCGGCATCGAAGCCACGCCGCTCAAGCGCATCGGCAAGCCCGAGGAAATCGCTGCCGCGGTGGCGTTCCTGGCCGGCCCGGACGCCGGCTTTGTCACCGGCGCGGAGCTGACCGTGGACGGCGGCTGGAGTCTTTAACGCAATCCAGCGAAGCGACACAGGCTGGAGGTCGGCCGGGCAACGCCGGCCTCGCAACCAAGCGAGTATCGGGGAGCGACTTGCGAGGCCGGCGTTGCCCGGCCGGCCCTCACAACACATCCAGCGTTCTATGAAACCCGCGAGGAACTACAGCGGATTGCGATCCAGGAACGCCCGGATCAGCGGCACCAGCACTTCGTGCTTGTCCTCCAGCGCGTAGTGGCCGGCATCGGCATCGGCATGCACTTCCGCGTTCGGCAGCGCGTTGCGGAAGCCGTCGAGGAAGTGCTTGTCGAACACGAAATCGCGCAGGCCCCAACCGATGAACGCCGGCCGGTCCGCATAGCCGGGCAGTGCCTTTGCGCTGGCCTGCACCAGCGGCATGGCGCGGTCGCCGTCGTGCAGCGGGATGTCCTGCATGAAGCGCAGGGTGGAGATCGCCTTGTCCCAGCCGTCGTACACGCCGGCATACGCCGCGCGCACGTCCTTCGGCAGCGAACGGCGGGTGCCCATCCACGCCGCGCCGCGCGCGAACAGGTTGAAGCGGCGGATCAGCCAGCCGCCGACGCGCGAATCACGCCCCATCGCAAGCCGCGCCGGGAAGCGCTTCGCCGCCGGCAGCGGGAACGCGGCGGTGTTGGTGATGACCAGGCGCTTGATCCGCGCGGGATCGCGCAGCGCCCAACCGAAACCGATCATCCCGCCCCAGTCGTGCACCGCCAGCGTCACCGGGCCGTCGATGCCGAGGTGCTTGAGCAGCGCCTCCACGTCGTCGATGCGCGACTGCAGCGTGTAGTCGTAGCGCGGCTGCGCGGACGGGCCATCGTCCGGGCGGTCGCTCAGGCCCATGCCGACGTGGTCCGGCACGATGCAGCGGTATTTGTCGCGCAGGCCCAGCACCAGGTGGCGCCAGTAATAGCTCCACGACGGATTGCCGTGCAGCATCACGATCACCTCGCCGTCGCGCGGGCCTTCGTCGAGGAAGGACATGGCGATGCCGGGGCGGACGTCGAAGCGTTGCGGGGTAAAGGGATAATCGGGGAAGCGCATCCGCCCATTGTAGGCGGTGCGCCGGCCTCAGCCCTGCCTGCGCAGCAGGAAGGCCTGGCTTTCCACCTGCTCGAGTGCGAAGCCAAAGCGCGCCGCCAGCCAGCGCAGCGTGGCGAGCCGGTGGAAGCTGACGTGGGTGCGGTCGTCGCGGTAGCGCCAGCGCAGGAAGTTGGCCGGCACATCGGGCGCCAGCTGGGTCATCACCCCCAGCCAGCCACCCAGGCGCACCAGCGACGCCAGCTGCGTCCAGCCTGCCAGCGGCTCGCGGAAGTGCTCCACCACCTCGGTGCAGGTGACGAAGTCGTACTGCGCCGCCAGCAGCGCCGCGTCGGGCGCGTAGTACGGGTCGTAATCGGCCATTGCCATGCCCGCCTCGCGCAGCATGATCGACAACGCCGGTCCCGGCCCGCAGCCGAAGTCCAGCCCGCGCATGCCGGGGACGAGCCTGGCGACCAGCGGATCGGCCAGCCGCGACAGGAAGCGGCGATAGCCGGCATCGGCGGGATCGTTCTGGTGCAGGTCGTAGATCGCGCGTTCGTCTTCCGGCGACAGGTGCGAGGCCGGATCGGCCGACACCAGCCCACAGCCCGGGCATTCGACGTAGCGCCGCGCGCGGTCCTCGCAGAAGGCATGGGTGGCGGCGCCGCACAGCGGGCAGGCGATGGCAACGGATGGCGCGGCGTCTTGCATGGGCGCTACCTTGCCCGAAACCGGCCCGGGCGCGCACGCGCCGAACCACCGTTGGCGCCGCTGCCTGCACAATGGGGGATGGCCGAATCCTTCCCGCAGCTGATGGCCCGCATCCGCGCCTGCCGCACCTGCGAAGCGCAGCTGCCGCTGGGGCCGCGCCCGGTGCTGCAGGCCTCGCCCGGTGCGCGCCTGCTGATCGTCAGCCAGGCGCCGGGGCGCAAGGTGCACGAGACCGGCATCCCCTTCAACGATCCCAGCGGCGAACGCCTGCGCGACTGGCTGGGGATCGACAAGACCACCTTCTACGACGCCGGCAAGATCGCCATCGTGCCGATGGGTTTTTGCTTTCCTGGCACCGGCACCGGCGGCGACCTGCCACCACGCCCGGAATGCGCACCGCAATGGCACCCGCAGCTGCTGCCGCGCCTGCGGCAGCTGCGGCTGACGCTAGCCATCGGCCAATACGCACAAGCCGGCCTGCTGCCCGGACGGCGCGGCCGTACCCTCACCGACACCGTGCAGGCGTGGCGCGCGCACCTGGAACGCGGGCTGCTGCCGCTGCCGCACCCAAGCCCGCGCAACCGGCTGTGGCTGGCGCGGAATCCGTGGTTTGAAGTGGAACTGCTGCCGGTGCTTCGGCAGCGGGTCAAGGACGCACTGGCCTAGCCGGCGTCCTTGCTCACCACTCCACTTCCGCCATCGAGCAGTTCAGCCCGGAGCCGATGCCGAGCAGGGCCACGCGGCTGCCCTTCTTCAGGCGACCCATCTCGCGCAGCTTGCTCAGCACGATCGGCACGCTGGCCGGGCCGATGTTGCCGTGCTCGGCGAAGATGGTCATGACTTTCTTCGGGTCGATGCCCATGGCCTTGGTGAAGGCGGCGGTGTGGACCTTGCTGACCTGGTGGATGACGAATTCGTCCAGCTCGCCGGCCACCCAGCCGAGCTTGAGCTTGGCCACCTCGAAGGTCTTGGTGGCCAGCTTGATGCCCTCGATCAGCAGCATGCGGGTATCGGTGATCATGCCGTCCAGGTTGCCGCGGCAGAGCTTGTTCCACTCGGTGGCAGCGCGGGTCACGCCGCCCTTGTAGCGCGGCGCGCCCGGCGCCAGTTCGCTGCGGGCCAGCACCATGGCCGCGGCGCCGGAGCCCAGCGTGAGGGTGGCCATTTCGCGGCGGAAGTCTTCCTCGGTGACGTCGGCGCGGGTCATGCGGTCCAGCGTCTTCTCGTAGGCCATGTTGGCGGTTTCACCGTCCACCACCAGCGCGTACTCGATTTCGCCGCGCTCGATCATGCGGCTGGCGATGTCCATGCCATTGATGAAGGCCAGGCAGGCGTTGGCGACGTCGAAGTTCTGGCAGGTGTCCGGTAGGCCGAGGTTGCCGCTGACGATGGAGGCGGTGGACGGCTCCAGGTAGTCGCGGCTGACCGAGGTGTTGACCAGCAGGCCGACCTTGTCCGGGTCGATGCCGGCATCGGCCAGCGCCTTCACGCCGGCCAACGTGGCGGCGTCGGAGGCCTGCACGTTGTCGTCCCACAGGCGGCGCGCATGCACGCCCGCGATGTCGCCCAGCACGTCGACACGGATGCCCAGCCGGTCCAGCGTGGGCCGCAGGCGCGCGTTGATCTCATCCGACGACAACCGGCGCGGCGCGTCGATGTGGGCCAGACCGGCAATGGAGACGTGTTGGAACAGCATGGCGGGACACTCGCACTGGCGCCAAGGCGGCGCTGGAACCGCATAGGATAGCGCTTTGTCAAACCATGCGGTGGCGTACTGTCGAAACTGCGGGCGGAATCACACCCGCGGCTTGCCCCGCATTCAGTTGCAGCGCCACATCGCCCAGCGCTGGCTGCCGTCTTCCGGCGGGCCCAGCGGGCTGATCCTGTTGGCGTTCAGGCCGGGGGCCTCGTTGCGGGCCAGCAGCTCCAGTTCGTCGCGCACGCGGGTGTCGTCACGCTCGTAGAAGCCCACCCGGTGGGTGATGGACACCGCCACGTCGCCGCGCCGCTCGCAGCCGGTGGGGGCCGCGGACAGGACCTTCACCTGCTGCGCGCCGGGCGCCATCTTCACGAAGGTGCAGGCAGGCAGCGCCAGCACCGCGCAGGACAGCAGGATCGCTCGCATTGCGGGCATCGGATCTCCTTGCATCGACCAAAAAGGAAAGCCCGCCAAGTGTGGCGGGCTTTCCGTGTTGCAGGATGAACGAAGCGCTTACTTCTTCGCCACCGGCTTGCCGTCGGCGTCGATGATGGTGACCTCGCCCAGGTTCAGCGCGCGAACCGGCGCTTCGGTCTTGGACAGGTCACCCACCACCACCCAGGTCAGGCCGGCCGGATCCAGCATCTTCGCAGCGGCGTTGACCTGTTCGGGGGTCATCGCCTCGATCTCGGCCTTGCGCTGGAACACGTAGTCGTCCGGGCGGCTGTACAGCACGTTGCTGGCGATGGTGCCCATCACCGAGGACGCGGTTTCATAGGCGCCGGGCAAGGTCAGGGTGAGCACCTTCTCCATGCCCTCCACCTCGTCCTTGCTGGCCGGCGCCTTGCCGCTGGCGTAGTCGGCCAGTTCGCGCTGGATTTCCGCCACCGCCTCGCCGGTCTTGTCGATCTGCACCGGCGCCGAGGCGCTCCACAGGCGCTGGCCGAGCGAACCGCCGGCCCCGCTGCGGGCGCCGTAGGACCAGTGCTTGTCCTCGCGCAGGTTCATGTTCAGGCGGGCGGTGAAGTCGCCACCCACGATCATGTTGGCCATGTCGTACTGCACGGTCTTGGGATCGGCGCTGGACGGCAGGGTCTTCGCGGCGACGATGTTGGCCTGCACCGCACCGGGCTGGTCGATCAGGAACACGCGCGGCTTGGCCTGCGCCGCCACCTGCGGGATCGCGGCGGCCGCGCCGGCATTGCCGGCGGCCTTCCAGCCGCCGAAGTGCTTCTCCAGCACCGGCACGATCTCGACCAGGGTGGTATCACCCACCACCACCAAGGTGGCGTCCTGCGGGCGCAGCGCGCTGGCGTGCCAGCCCTGCAGGTCGGCGCGGGTCAGCCCGGCGATGGACGCCTCGGTGCCGCTGCCGGTGCGCGGGGCGGCATAGGGATGGCCTTCGCCGAACACCAGGCCCGGCAGCACGCGCTGGATGATGCCGTTCGGGTTGGCCTTCTCCTGCTTGATGCCGGCGATCCACTGCCCGCGCACGCGCTCGATGTCGGCCTGCTCGAACCGCGGCTTGCGCAGCATGTCCGCGAACAGGGCCACCGACGCTTCCAGGTTCTGCTTCAGCGCCGACAGGTAGGCGCTGCTGCTGTCGAGGCCGGCGCTGGCGCCCAGGTTGGCACCCAGCGACTGCGCGCGGTCGGCGAAGGCCAGCGCATTGAGGTCGCCGGCGCCTTCGTCCAGCAGGCTCATGGTGAAGCTGGCCATGCCCGGCTTGCCATTCGGGTCGGCCGCCTGGCCGCCGCGGAACTCGTAGCTCATCTGCACCACCGGGATGTCATGGCGCTCGGCCAGCACCACCTTGGTGCCGTTGCTGAGGGTGGCGTGCTGCTGCTGCGGGAACTTCAGGTCGGGGAAGCTGGCCGGCATCGGCACGCCGGTCTTGCGATCGACGGAGGAAGCGACGGTCTTGTACTTCGCATCCGCCTTCGCGGTCTTGAAGGGGGTCGGGGTGGCCGCGGGCTCTTCCTGCAGCGCGACGCGCTTGCCCGGGTTCACCACCAGCGTGTGGCTGCCCTTGCCGGCACCCAGCCAGGCATTGCCGGTGGCGCGCAGCGCCTCCGGGGTGGCCTCGGCCAGCGTCTTCAGGCTTTCGCGGAAGCAGCCGGGATCACCCATGAACACGGCGCATTCGGCCAGCGCATCGGCCTTGCCACCGAAACCGCCGATACGCTCGACGCCGCGGATCCAGCCGGCCTCGATGGCGGTGCGGTTGCGCGCCACTTCCTCGGCGGTGGGGCCTTCGGCCAGCAGCTTCTCCAGCTCCTCGTCGATGGCGGCTTCCACCTTCGCCACGTCCACGCCCTGCTTGACCGCGGCGGTGATCATGAAGGTACTGCTGAGCTGCGAGCCGTAGGCACCGGCGCTGATGTTGTCGACCAGCTTGTCCTGGTGCACCAGCCGCTTGTCCAGGCGCGACGACTTGGCGCCGCCCAGGATCTGCGCGAACAGCTGCAGGCGGTCGAGGTCCGGCGCGCCGTACTCGGCCACGTTCCACACCCGATAGATGCGCGACTGCGGCACCTGGTCGGTCATTTCCGAGCGCGAATCGCTGGCGTGCGCGGCCACGTCCACCTTCGGCTGCGCCATGGTCGGGCCGGCCGGGATGTCGCCGAAGAACTTGGTGACCTTTTCCCTGGCGGTGGCGAGGTCGATATCGCCGGCCAGCACCAGCACTGCGTTGTTGGGGCCGTACCAGGTCTTGAACCACGTCTTCACGTCGTCCAGGGACGCCGCGTTGAGGTCGTTCATCGAACCGATGGTGCTGTGGTGGTACGGATGGCCCTTGGGATACATGGCCGCGCCCAGCACGTCCCACACCTGGCCATAGGGCTGGTTCTCGCCCTGCCGCTTCTCGTTCTGGACCACGCCGCGCTGCTCGTCCAAGGTCTTCTGGTCGATCGCGCCGAGCAGGTGGCCCATGCGGTCGGACTCCATCCACAGCGCGGTGTCCAGCGCGGTGGTGGGCACGTTCTCGAAGTAGTTGGTGCGGTCGGAGTTGGTGGTGCCGTTCTGGTTGGTGGCACCGATGGCCTTGAACGGGGTGAAGAATTCACCCGGCGCGTTTTCGCTGCCGTTGAACATCAGGTGCTCGAACAGGTGGGCGAAGCCGGTGCGGCCCGCGGGTTCGTCCTTGCTGCCGACGTGGTACCAGACGTTCACCGCCACGATGGGGGCCTTGCGATCGGTGTGGACCACCACGCGCAGGCCGTTCGGCAGGGTGAAGGTCTCGTAGGGGATGTCGACGGCCGGGGCGCTGGCGGCCCGTGCGGTGGGGGCGTAACCGCCGGTGGCCAGGGCAGTGGCAAGCGCAAGCGCAAGCGCGGCGGGACGAAGCACGGACATGGGCAACTCCTGTGGGAAACAACGTGACGGACAGCAAACTTTCGCATGATAGACCGCGTGCATGGCCGATACACTAGGCCGGAAGCCATCCCCGGGAGTCCCGCATGCGCCGCACCGTCCTCGTCACCGGCGCCAACCGCGGCATCGGGCTGGCGTTCGCGGGCCAACTGCTGGCGCGCGGCGACCATGTCATCGCCACCTGCCGCCACCCCGGCAAGGCCGCTGCGCTGAACGCGCTGGGCGGCGAGCATCCCGGTCGCCTGCACGTGCTGCCGCTGGACGTGGCCAGCGAAAAATCCCGCGCCGAGCTGATCCGCGAACTGCCGCTGGTGCTGGGCGAGGACGGAAGGCTGGACCTGCTGATCAACAACGCCGGCGTGCTGCATTCGGGCGAACGCTTCGGCCAGCTGCGGCAGGAGACGCTGGAAGACAGCCTGCGCATCAACGCCATCGGCCCGCTGCTGCTGGCGCAGGCGGTGGCGCCGTTGCTGCGGGATGGCAACCGCGCTGCCGGCGGCAACGAGGGTGTCGCGGGCACGGGCGCCACCGGAGCCGTGATCAACCAAGCGAATCACGTGGAGCGACTTGATCACGGCTCCGGTGGTGCCCGTGCGGCGGATACCACAAGCAGCGGTCTTGACCTGCGTTCGGGTATCGCGGGCAGCGGCGGCGGCAGGGAGGCGATCAAGTCGCTCCCCGATACTCGCTTGGTTGATCGCCTCCCTGCCGCCACCGCTGCCTCCGGTTGTCCGGTCATCGCCAATCTCAGCTCCCAGCTGGGATCCATCACCGGCGTGACCCGTTTCGGCACGCCCGGCTACGCCATCAGCAAGGCTGCGCAGAACATGGCCAGCGCGCAGCTGGCGCAGGCGCTGGCCGCGCGCGGCATCGTGGTGCTGGCGCTGCATCCGGGCTGGGTGCAGACCGACATGGGCGGCGGCAAGGCGCCGGACGCGCCGGCCGACGTGGTGGCCGGCATGCTGCTGCTGATCGACGCCGCCACC
>JAANMV010004305.1_pt1 | contig 11348 bp, 7 predicted proteins | sample 7279661 | NCBI WGS metagenome assembly JAANMV01 (sample SAMN14094540, study PRJNA606508) | bioreactor metagenome | isolation source: A lab-scale SPAN reactor treating ammonium-rich wastewater day 121 | place: Ireland: Galway | collected 2017-05-16 | reverse complement strand
CAATAAGACACACATCAGCACTAGTAAGCGGACCGACTTATACATGAGTCACCTCTCTACATAATTAGGATGCGACGCAGATGCCATTAGATCATTGCAAGCTCCAACTAACATAGCACATTCCTGCTTCCACTGGCAAGATCTCTTTTTCTTATGAATTTTACTTTTTTCTGTTGGCAGGATGTGCTGGAAAGCCTGTTATCGTTGCGCAAAAGCACCTTCTTCCATGACACTCTGGAGAGGCGAGGCCCCTGGATTTATTTTTCAATTAATTCGAGCTTCCGGACTGAGCGATTGCGGAAACAATTTGGCGCATTGCAAATCGAATGGTCAAAGGCGAGTCTTTGTATCTAACATTTTTAGGGCTGAGGACTGGCCAGTTTCTAGGCAGAGAGGGATTATCGGTATACTGTGAATCCCCGCTCAATTATTTATTCGATTAAAAGGGAAGAAATCCATGAGAATCCTTTTTACCCTCTGCCTCCTTCTTTTCGTTTCAGCACAACAATCGGCTGGTGTGGAGCCGAGTCTCAAGTGGGTTTATAACGCCCAGAGCAACCTGTATGCCCCTCCTCTGGTGGCGGACATGCATCCGAATCCGGGACTCGAGACCATTCTCAGCGACAGCGAAGCACGCCGGGTGCGGTGCATCGGTTCCGATGGGCAGCAGATTTGGGAGCTGGATGGGGGATGGACAATGCGCCTGACTACCTCAGCCGCATTGACCCGGGCCAAAGGGTCTGGCAATCCCACACTCCTGATTGGCTCCTCCGATGGAAGGCTTTTGTGCATCGATGCAAAGACCGGGACAGTTTTGTGGAAAAACGACGTGGGTAAAATTGAATGGGGAGGAGCGGTCTGGGCGGATTTGGATGGTGATGGAGAGGATGAAGGCATTGCGGGGACCGAATCGAATGGGATCCATGTTTTTACTCTTGAGGGAAAACCCCTTTGGGTATTCCCTTCTGTTGCAGACCAGCCCAAACCCAATCTTTTCTGCCCGCTTGCCGCCAGTGATGTGGACAAGGATGGCCGGTGCGACATTTTCGGGGTTGACCGGATGGGGCCTTTCCGTTTGTCGGGTCATGGTGAGCTGATCTGGAAAACAACTCCCGGAGATGAATTCCGTAGCACAGCGATTCTGGGCGATGCCGATGGGGATGGACGGCCCGAGCTCTACGCCGGGTCGATGGATGACAACGCTCTGTGGTGCTTTGATGCCCTGGATGGCCATGTCTTGTGGAAATCGTATCTTCTCTCCGGACTGGATGCCAATTCAGGCAGTTCGCTCTGCATGGGTGATCTGAATGGAGATGGCACCAGAGAAATCGTTTTATCCGACAAGGCCGGACACCTCTACTGCTTTGATTCCCATGGGAAAAATCTGTGGACTTTTCAGACAGAGCAGCCACGCGAACTGGCTCCCAGCCTGGGGGATGTGGATGGAGACGGCCTGGTTGAGGTCCTCGCCGCTGGTGGCGACCACTGCCTGTATTGTTTGTCTCCTTCCGGAGAACTCGAATGGAAAGTGGCCACCGACCTGAGGTTGCTCAACCCTGCCACCATAACTGATGTGGATATGGATGGCATGACCGACATTCTTGTGTGCGGGAGTGACCGGAAGCTGCGCTGTTACACCCTTGGCGGACCCTGTCGCCCCCAGCTTGTGCCCTGGCCTTCACGCAGGTTCGACATCAGGCAGTCGGGTTCCTGTTTCAACCATCGCGATTCATCAGCTGGCTTCCGGGTGCCTGTGGCTGCATCTCTGCTTCGTGAAGGTGGTTTTGAAAATTCGAAGACCCCAGCCTGGAAACCTGAAACCCCCGCTCTTGAAGAGCTGGCCGCCCAGCGCCAGAGAGAGCCAAGAGGATGGCTTCTCGAGCAGGGTGATGATACCAGCTGGCGCCTGGATAAGGAAATAAAGCTCTCAGGAAGTTCCTCCCTTCAGGTCACGCCAGGCCAGGCAGCGGTCGTTGTCCGGTCTGAAGCGATTCCTGTCAAAGCGGACCTTCGCTCGGTGAGTGCGGCCATCCGGGCCAAAGGAGCATCGACTGCACAGGTGTGGCTCGAATGGGGGGGAGCCACCGGATTGATCCGAAAAGACTCACTTGGCGCCGGTCCGGCTGATTCATCCGGATGGAAGCGGTTCTACACCCAGGGAATTTCCCCTCCCATGCAGGCAAAGTGGCTTTCACTGGTTTGTGTCGTCGAGCCTGGCAAGCCAAAACCAGTCCACTTCGATGATGCTGCTGTGTCCGGAAACTCCGACCAGCTCCCGACAGTGCGCCCGCTGGTCAACCAGGTGGGTTATGACATGGGTGCTCCCAAGATGTTCACAGCGCAGAGCAATTTTCTGGTGGATGATGCCTCTTTCGAGTTGATCGACATGCAGGGAGCTGCTGTATTCAGTGGAAAACTGGAAAAGCGGGGGCGCATCAGCGGTGCTTATGGAAGTGACTGGGGATCCTTTTACTGGAGTGGAGATTTCACTACGTATGACGCCCCCGGGACATACCGCATTCGTGCGAATGTTGGGGGTGTTTCTGAAATCTCCTGGCCATTTCAGATCGGTGACAACCAGCTGTGGGCTGTGACCTCCCGCCCGGCATACAGGTTTTTTTACTACCAGCGTTGCGGAATGGAGATCCCCGGCTTCCATGCGGCCTGCCATCTCGATGATGCCGCCAGCAGCGACGGACTGAGGCAATTTGATCTGACCGGAGGCTGGCATGATGCGGGTGACTACAACAAATACTACAACGCCCCTTATGTTCTTGGGCTGGCGACTGCCTACAGCCTGGCGGCATCTCTCTTCGAGCAGCAGGATGAAGATGAAAATGGGATCTCCGATTTCCTGGATGAGATTGTATGGGGGGCCGAGCATTGCCAGCGCATGGTGGCTGCGGATGGATCGGTTCATGCTGCGATTACGAGCGGATATGGTTTCTGGAGTGCCCCGGAAATCGAGACAGACAATATTCCCGGCACCGGTGATGAGCGGCGCACCCAGGGGAGTGACACGGGAAATGACCCCTCCGAACATGCGGCCGCACTCGCCAAAGCCGCACGCCTGACACACCGGCATGACTTCGTCGTTACTGCCGAAAAGGCGCTGGGCTGGTCACTTGAAAAGGGGCAGAAGGGGGCATTGCAGCTCTCCGCTGCGATCGACCTGTTTGCGGTGACAGACAAGCAGGAGTATGAGGACCTGGCAAGGGAAATCTTTGAAGCACTCGGCCCGGCCGATACAGAAATCACCCGCAATTACGATCGGACCTTTTTCGAAGACCATACCGAGGCTTTGCGCAAGAGGCTGATCCAGGAGGCGGATGAGATTCTGTCACATGCCAGCAACCCTTTCGGGATATGCACTTTCGGAAGCCCCGATCAACCGAATTTCTTCAACACTCCAGCGGACTCCGGTGGATGGCATGTGGGGACCAGCAGCCATCTGCTTTCAATGGCCAACAAGGTTGCGCAGGCCTATGCCTATGCGCCCGATCCGAGGTATCTGAAGTTCATCTATGACCAGTTCAACTGGACACTCGGCGGCAACCCGTATGAAGTGTGCCTGATGGAGGGAGCAGGGAGCCGGAATCTCCCCAGTTACCACCATCGTTATACCTTCGGGGGTGTGCCGCGCGGGGCGGTTCCCGGGAGTGTGGTGAATGGAGTGACATGGAAGGGGGTCGGCGATGACCGTCCGTATCTTGACATGAGTGGGGCGGACATCCCGGATTTCGAGCCGAATGAGGTCTGGCTGCCTCACAACATGAATTATCTGCAGGTGCTGGCGAACCTGCGGTTGTGCAGAGGCCTGCCGGGGCCGGAGCGGTGAGAGGTGGGGAGGGGCGATGCTCCATCCTCATTCCAATCCACAGGATACTCGCAACCATCGACCCCTCACTGGAGAGGGAAACTATAACTACATGCTGTTATTCAGTGCGTGACAGAATCGGTTCTGCCAGGGGGTTTTGAGAAGGTGGGCGGTATTTAGCCAGGGTGGCGGTAAAAGAACCATATTCAATATCGACCCAGAACTGAACCGGAATGCAACGGGAATCCTGGGTAATCCAGGCCTTATACACCCTTTTCCCGAGCGGCTTTCCTTCAAAAAACAGCTTCGGAGTCACTTCAACAGTCGGCACAGGCCCCAGCAGGCTGTCCAGAACAGGCCCGGATTGGATATCGGCTGTTGCACGATAGAGGTCTTTTCCCTGGGTGACAGAGACTTCGAGGCGATTCCCAGGAGAGAGGGGAGTCGAAAGCAGGGCATAGGCTGCGCTGACCGGGTCAAAGGTCCCAGCAGGGACCTTGATTTCATTGCGCAGCCGGTTTTTCTTGAATCGCCGTACCATTTCTGTGCCATTGGGAAATTCCAGCCACTCCTGAAGGCGCCACTTGCCATCTTTTTCCCATTCTTCATACAGCCAGGGGCGATGGTCCGGGCGAAGGTAGCCCATATAACGGTATTTCGCTGAATAGAGTGTTTCTACAGCCCCGGTCGTACGTGCATAGGCTTCCAGCTTGATGCAGGGCTGGTCCGAACGTTGGGTCGAGCCATGCATGAAAACACTGATCTTCCCGACCAGCAGCTTGGTCCAGTAGACATCATATTCCAAATATTCCCCGGATCGCTGAAGGGGGGCTCCCCCGGAAGAGACCGTCTCAGCGGCACAGGCCTTCCCTCCATGCAAGCCAGCGAGAAGGAAAAACAGGGAAAGAATCAGATGGAAAGTCTTCGAGAACTGGGGTGGCTTCATCGCATTCCTTTCGATCCCGGGAGCAACTCCGAGCGGCTTTTCCGGATAACATCCGCCATCAGACAGGTATAGACGCTGCGGCAGGCGTTACTCTTCACCAGGCAGTTCGTTTTTATGAGTAGACAGACGCAGCGCTTCGGATTCAATCCCACGAATCCGAAGCCCACAAACCCACCTAAGAAAGCCTCCTCTTAGGACTCTGCCGGTCATCCCACCCCCTTGACCGGCTTTTTTTTGTCCATAGGAAGAATTAATAAACAAAAACCGGGACTCCCACCTCACGGCGGACTCGATCGGCAATCGCCTGGAGTGTTTCTGCCGGAACACGGGACACACGCGGGTCGGGAGCTGCCCGATCGATGCTGTAGAGGTCCACACGCACCGGATGGATCCTTATCAGGGCGGCGATCCACAGAGCAATCTCTTTTTCTCCGGTATTATCCGATGGCCCATGAACGAACATGGTCTGTATGACCGGTGAGGGAAAAGCCTGCATCAGGCTGATCAGGCTATCCATGGAGAGACTGGAATGGGGTTTGTTGATGGCGCGGACAACTTCAGGGGAAACAGCATCCAGCTTCATGCAGGTTTCGTCCACTTTCAACAGGGCTTCGCGTATGTCGGTGCGATGGAGCTCCGATGCATTGGTAAGGACGATGACTCGTGCTGCGGGAACCCATTTTTTCCGAAGAGCCAGGGTTCCCTCGATCAGTTCGCCAAATTCGGGATAAAGGGTTGGCTCGCCATTTCCGGCAAAGGTGATGGCATCGATCTGTTCTCCCTGTTCACGTGCCTTTTTCAGGCGGGATTCAATTTCATCAAGAAGGGTCACCAGGCTGGGCCAGAGGATTTCATTATGTTTTCCCACCCAGTGCTTGTTGGTCCAGCCACATTCGCAGTAAGGGCAGTTGAACGAACAGATTTTTTCACCCAGGGGGAATGGATTGACACCCAGGGATTTCCCGTAACGGCGGGAATCAACAGGGCCGAAGACATATTCTGGCAGGAGGCCATGAACCACCTGGCGCCCCTCATCAAGGACACGCAATCCATTTTGAGAGCCGAATCTTCTCCGCATGGCATTCAGTTTGAAAGCCTACCGGGAGTGCGTCAAGGGTGGGAAAGAATACCCTTTTTCACGCAATTTGCGTGAGGTTCTTTTCCGGATTGCCTGCCACCATTTTTTACGCTGCTTCCAGAGGCAGGGTTCTCGAAAGGCATAGACTTTGAAGAAACGGATCTGGTCTTTGACTCCCGCTGTCGGAAAAAGGGAGAAAAGCAATCGTGACAGGTCATTGATCCGCGAGCGCCGAAATCGAATCGGATGCAGGCACATGGCATCGAGGTCCACGAAGCAGGGGGCAAAGGGGGCGGATTTTGACGGATCAAGGAGGATGTTGCGGCCTTTCAGATCCCCATGCGAAATCCGATTCGAATGGAGATCGCGAAAGATTCTGGCGACAGCATTCTCAAGAATTTTTTTGTCCTGGCGCTGGCAGGCTGAAAGGAGGCTGTGGCCATACTGTTCATTGTAAAAATCATCCAGACCAATCCCACCCGGCACCCAGCGGGTGAAAACAAACGATTCCAGCAGGAGAGGCCCATACCTCTTTTCAAGCACACAGACAGCCTCCGGAGTCGGAATTCCAAGTGTTTCCAGCGCGAAAGCCGACCGCCAGACACGCACTGCCCGTGAACGCCGGAAAAGGTTCTTGAACCGTTCCCATGCACTTTTTCGATTGTAACGTTTCATGAAGATGGGTCCCGGCAGTTCCGGATTCTGGTAGCACGCCACAGAGGTAGTCGGGGTATCTTTCACGACAATAGCCTTTTCCGATTGAAAAAGCCCATTGGGATCTGCGAGCAATGCACGGAAAGATGGAGAATCCCATGTGGCACGAATCCAGCCCTGGTATGCCCCTGTCCGGAGCCGGTGAAAACGTTTGCCATGCTCCTGGCATTTGGCCAGGCGCGAACGCCAGCGTGCACGGAAATCTCTGGCTGCATAGTATTCGATGGCCCGCGCCATGGAACGCCGTGCCTCGGATTCGTTCCGAAAAGCGGGCTGCCAGTCCCTGACAACATCGAGATAGGCTTTCAGACCCCTCTGCTTGACAGTGAGAGAAAGCCTGGGAGCCAAGCCCCCGAGGAATTCGCTGATATTGAGAATACGCTCCCGCCAGGTCAGTGACTTTTTCAGCTGGATATCTTTCAGGTCCGTGAAGAAGATCTGCACTGGAGAAAGGGAGCGCAGAACCAGCATGTTGCCGCCATGAGGATCCTGGTGAATGCATCCAGCCTGATGCAGCTGCCCCAAGGCCCTGCCGGCAGCCTCGAGCAGCTCCCGTTTTTCACCTTCCCGAAGGGGGACCCTGCCATCGACATAATCCGACACAGGGACCGCACCTTCAAGGAAGAAGGACACAATCACCCCGCGGCGGCCAGCGGTTGTACGGCTCGCTGCCCATAGGATTGGCGCAGGAACCGGCGCTCCGGCTGAGGCAAGGCTTACCTGATTGCTCCACTCCCTGGCACCCGGGTCGCCCTGAAACACCCTTCGGAAAAGCCCGCGTAATCCTGTCGAGGCGATTTCTTTAATGCACAGTGAACCCCAGGGGGACTCAGCCACCCAGACCTTGCGGCCGCTGCCTGTTTTCAGAATGGATGTGGAATCGGCTCGATCGATGATCTGCAGGATCAGGTCGAGGTGACCGGCATAGGTCGCATGGATTTGTCCGCGCCAGTGCGGGTTACTGAACGAGTGAACCGTAGGGGGTGGGGTGGGGAAGGTCATGGAAAGGGAGCATCAATCAAACAGGGTCGAACCTTCCTCCCGGTCACCCGGGGGTTTGATGCCGAGATGAGTCCAGGCCATAGGGCCGATGCAGCGCCCCCGGCTGGTGCGCTGGAGGAATCCGACCTTTAAAAGATACGGCTCGACCAGGTCCTCGAGGGTTCCGCTTTCCTCATTGAGAGTGGCGGCGATGGCTTCGATCCCGACCGGCCCGCCACCATAAAAATCGATGATGGTGCGAAGATATTTGCGGTCGAGGTCATCAAGGCCGATTTTATCCACACCCTCCATTTTCAGGGCTTCATCGGCAACCTTCTCAGTCACCTTCCCATCCGCGCGAACCTCACCATAGTCGCGCACACGGCGCAGTAGCCGGTTGGCGATGCGTGGAGTGCCCCGGGAACGGCGTGCGATCTGATTGGAACCGGGCTGGTCAATCGTGACATTCAGAATTCCAGCCGAACGCGCCACGATTTTGGCAAGGTCTTCCGGTTCATAGAAATCCAGGTGATAGAAGAGGCCGAAACGGTCACGAAGCGGAGCCGAAAGCAGCCCGGCACGGGTCGTCGCTCCCACCAGGGTAAAATGTTTCAGGGGAATTTTGATGGTCTTGGCGAATGCCCCTTTATCAACCACAAAATCGATCTGAAAGTCCTCCATGGCCGGGTAAAGATATTCTTCGACGACTGTTGTCAGGCGGTGGATTTCATCGATAAAAAGGATCTGCCCCTCAGACAGATTGGTCAGGATTCCCAGCAGGTCGGTCGGCTGCTGCAGGGATGGGCCGCTGGTGGTCACCACCTCACCGTTCATTTCATTGGCGATGATGTATGCCAATGTGGTTTTTCCAAGCCCGGGGGGGCCATGAAAGAGGATATGATCGAGAGGCTCCCCCCTGCGGCGTGCCGCCTCGATGGCAATCCCCAGGTTTTCCTTGAGTTGGAGTTGCCCGATATATTCCTGGAGCCTCTGGGGGCGCAGTGTGGCATTGGCCGCTTCTTCTTCAGAGCCTCCGGATTGGGGCGAAAGGATTCTTTCGACTGGCATACAGGCATTTTTACCCCACTTGCCATCGCCTGTGGAGGTGGCATGGGGTGAAATCCGGTCTGTTGCATGACTCCCTTTCACCAAAGGGTTCGGATAATCTTTCTGCATGAGAAAATCCTGCCTGGGAGGAAAATCATGCGATTCGCAGTACGAGCCCTGCTGGGAATTACAACTCTGATCCTGTCTTTGAATGCGGGTCATTCGGTGAGTGTCAAGCCTGAATCGATGCTGGAACTGGAGAGGTGGGTGGCTGCCAAGTTCGAAGAAAAAGTGCCTGGGGTTACAGGCGAGGCGCGTATTGAAGTAATTGCAAATCACGATCCGGTCCAGCTCAACCAGCGTGGAGGAAAGCCGATGCGCCTGGGGAACCGTGAATTTTCCAAAGGTCTGTATTGCCATGCCAACAGCCGGCTGAATATTGTCCTCCCCAAAGCAGCCACCCGTTTCGAGGCTACAGTGGGAATCGACAGCAATGAGCAGACCTCCGGAGGAAGAGGGAGTGTGACAGCCAGACTGATGACCGGCGAGGCAGTCGAATGGGAATCAGATATCCTTCGGGAGGGGATGCCGCCATTGGAAGTGGTGGTGAATCTGGGAAGAGTGCAGGAGTTTTCCCTGGTTGTGAATGATGGGGGGGATGGCATTTCCTGTGATCAATTCGACTGGGCGGATGCGCGGGTCACACTGGAGGATGGGGCTGTTGTGTGGCTGGGCGATTTGCCATTAAGCCCGCAGACCAAAGGACCTTTCACAAACACATTACCCTTTTCATTCAAATTCGATGGGCGACGGTCACAGGACCTGCTTCGATCCTGGAAAATTGAAAGGACCATGCTGGAACTCGATGACAACCGCCGGGAAAGAACGATCACCTACAGCGATCCGGATAGCGGGCTGGCTGTCCGCTGGTTCGGGATCGAGTATCGGGATTTTCCGGTGATCGAATGGACCTTGTCATTCAGGAACAATGGCGCGGAAGACACTCCCATCCTGTCGGATATCCTGGCAATCGACAGCCGTTTCGAAAGGGACTCCGATGCGGAATATGTCCTGCATCATCACACCGGAGACTTATGCACCGCAGACAGTTATGAACCTCACCAGGAAACTTTGAGTTCACGAAAAACCAGGACGATCGCCAACACCGATGGCCGTCCCACCCAGAGCGCCTTTCCATATTTCAATATCTCGGCAGGCAATGAGGGGATGATCTTTGTGGTCAGCTGGGCGGGGCAGTGGTCATCCAATTTTCTGCGGGATGAAGAAAATGGATTGACACTCCAGGCAGGCCAGGAAGTCACCCACCTGCGCCTTCATCCGGGAGAGGAGATCCGCACCCCGATGATTGTACTGATGTTCTGGAATGGGAATGTACTGGAATCACAGAATCTCTGGCGCCAGTGGATGATTGTGCATAACATTCCCCGCCCGGGAGGGAAACTGCCCCCGCTGCCCCAGCTGGCTGCCTGCAGCTCCCACCAGTTCGGTGAAATGATCCATGCCAACCGCGATAACCAGATCTTTTTTATCGATCGATACCTGGAGGAGAAGCTGCGGCTGGACTACTGGTGGATGGATGCCGGCTGGTATATCAACAAAACCGGCTGGCCCAATACCGGAACCTGGGAGGTTGATACAGCACGGTTCCCGGGAGGGCTGCGGGCCATTACCGACCATATCCATGAAAAAGGGCTGAAAAGCCTGGTCTGGTTCGAACCGGAAAGAGTCACTCCCGGCACCTGGCTGTATGAGCAGCATCCTGAATGGCTGCTCGGGAAAGATGGCGACCAGAAGCTGCTCAACCTGGGGAACCCCGAAGCCCGCCAGTGGCTGACTGACCATGTCGACCAGCTGATTAATGAGCAGGGGATCGACCTGTACCGACACACAGGCGCTGGAGGACATGAGGAGTGCGAGAGAAAGAAGGCGGAGCAGCGGTCTCATAAGAATATCCTTCGACGGTTGCTATGAAGCCCCATCCTGAAGATACGCCGACTCCGGTTATACTGACGGAGAATCAGCCGCTAATTCAAGAGGAACTTCCCCCATTCCCTACAGGTGGCCTTCAAGCAGGCCGCGGACCTGCTCCATCCGTCGGCGGTTCACCCCTAAATCGCCATAACCAACCCGCGAAGCCGATCGAAACTGGATCAGCTTGTGGTCATCGTCGAACAGAAATTCGACATCGTCGGCAAAGCGCAACAGGAAGCTCGTGCATTCGTAATGTTGATAATGGTCGTCCTCGTCCACGAGGACCGTCCGCGGCAAAGACAGCATGGCACGCTTGACCTCCGCTTTCGCCAGAGCCAGTTCGACCCGATAGGGCCACGGCGCCATTCCATGCCGCGAATCTTGCGCCTGCGTCGACACGCAATTGGGGCTGGAGGGACAAGGGGGCAGCTGTCTCACGACCACCTCATCCCCACCATATACCGCACCGCAGCGAGCCGGAACAAGGTAGGGCTCATGCTCCTCCGGGCGATGGGCTCGTTGATTGCGGCAGCGGTCCTGAGGTACGCTACCCCCTTGCCGAGTCCATGGTGACGGCTTGTCGCCGTTTATACTTCCTACACAGCTGAGCGTCTCGGCTCAGGTCAACAAAGGAGTCCTTGCGCATGTCCGGTTTTCCGATCGAGTATGCCACCCGTATCAAGACGCTGCCTCCCTACCTCTTTGCCGCCATCGACAAGATGAAGCAAGATGCGATTGCCCGCGGCGTCGATATCATCAACCTCGGCATCGGC
>JAANMV010004304.1_pt1 | contig 11350 bp, 10 predicted proteins | sample 7279661 | NCBI WGS metagenome assembly JAANMV01 (sample SAMN14094540, study PRJNA606508) | bioreactor metagenome | isolation source: A lab-scale SPAN reactor treating ammonium-rich wastewater day 121 | place: Ireland: Galway | collected 2017-05-16 | reverse complement strand
ATGTCGGCCATCGTCGTCACCTTTCGTAATCGCCTCGATTTCAGTATATCACAGCCAAAAAATCGAAATACTAATCGGGCAAAGTCTACGAAGCGCGCGCGGCTTTGGCAATGGCGACGAATTCGTCCTGTTTGAGCGACGCGCCGCCGACCAGAGCGCCGTCAATTTCGGGGCTGGCGAAGAACTCGGCTGCGTTCGCCGCGGTGACCGATCCGCCGTAGAGGACGCGGGTCGCCTGGGCCGTGTCGGCGCCGAAGAGTTCGGTCAGCGCGGGACGGATGACGCCGCCCACCACGCCCTCGGCGTTTTCGCGCGTCGAGGCGCGTCCCGTCCCGATGGCCCAGACGGGTTCGTAGGCGACGACGAGTCGGGAGGCGAGCGCGGGGTCCGTCCCGGCGAGGCCCTCGCGGATCTGGCGCGCGACCACTTCCGAGGTGCGATTCGACTCGTACTGTTCGAGCGTCTCGCCGACGCAGACGATGGGAGTCAGGTCGGCGGCTTGCGCGGCGCGGACTTTCCTGTTCACCGATTCGTCCGTCTCGCCGAAGTAGGCCCGCCGCTCGGAATGTCCGATGATGACATAGTTGCAAAATTCCTTCACCATGTTCGGCGCCACTTCGCCCGTGAACGCGCCTTTGGCTTCCCAGTGCATGTTCTGCGCGCCGAGGCCGATGTCGGTCCCAGCCAGCAGCGCGGAGACGGCCACCAGCGAGGGGAACGGCGGGCAGAGGACTTTTTCCACGCCGCCGATCTCGCGCAGTTCGACGGCCATCTTGAAGACCAGGTCGCGCGCCTCGGCGACGGTCTTGTTCATTTTCCAGTTTCCAGCAACGAATGGAGTTCTCATATTTCCTCGATATTCACTTGGTGGGATGCGGCAATTATAAGCCATGTCCCTGCGGTTATAATCTCTTCATGGACATCCCCGACCGCATCATCGCCCTGACCGAACTCCGCCGCAACGACGGCGAGCGCGGGACCCGCAAGTGGATCGCGCATCGCGGCCTCGTCTACGACGTGACCGATTGCCCAAAGTGGCGCGGCGACCTGCACGAGAATCTCCACTTCCCCGCGCAAGACCTGACCAGCGAACTCCCCGACGCGCCGCACAAGGAAGAAGTGTTCCTGCATGATTGCGTGAAAATCGTTGGGAGGTTGCAAGTTGAAGATTGAAGGTTGCGCGAGAGCGGATAATTGCCCGTTTTCTGACGCCAAGCCGCCAAGACTCAAAGGCTCCGATGAAAATAAAAGGGATTCCGCAAGTTCTACTTGCGGCTTTCCCGAAGTAGAACTTCGGGATTCCAATTTAGACCAGCAGTTTAGCCGCTATCGTTACTCGGTCAATCTGCGGAAAACCGATTAGAATCCAAACCATGTCCGATCTCAAGACCGCCGCCGAACAGAAAAAGCGCGACTCCTTCGTCGCCATTTGCGGACGCGTCTTCCGCGCAGACCCCGATTATTTTCCCCAGGCCGAATACCGCGGCCGCCGTATTTATCTTTGTACCGATTCCTGCCTTGGCGCGTTCCTGTCCGATCCCGAGCGCTTTGTCGCCGCGCACAAGAAGAGTTACAGAAAAGAAGAATAAAATCTTCCGTACATGGATTACGCAGATTTTACGGACATTCACGGATAAAGCCTTTAAAAAATCCGTGTACCGCATTTACAGGTGCATCATGCTGGAACCACGCAAACCCATTCAATACTTTCAAATCGACTCGACCGAATTCAAACCCGTCCACGCCAGCGTCATCGTCGAGACGCCCGTCTCGCTCACCGTCAACGGCGAAGTCTGGGTGTCGTTCATGTGCACCTCCGTCCTGCTCGAAGCGATGGCAGTCGGCTTCCTCTTCAACGAAGGCGTGATCGAATCGATGGACGAAGTCTCCGACGTGCGCGTCTGCGAACACGGCGACAATGTGGACGTCTGGTTGACGCACGCGGCGGACAAGCCCGCCAAATGGACGCGCACTTCGGGCTGCACGGGCGGACAGACCGCCGTCGATTCTTTCGCGGACCCTCGGCCGGCCGCGCCGTCGAACGGCTTCGTCCTCCCCGCCAGCCAGATCAACCGCCTCGGCTCCCGGCATTCCTGCCCTGAAGCGAGTATCAGTGCGGTCTATTTTGGGGGTGGAACACCATCACTTCTGCATCAAGACCAGATTGAGGCGATTCTGAATGCAGTCAGAAGCAATTTCTCTCTCTCCCGGGATTGTGAAATCACCCTCGAGTTGCGGTTGAATGGCATTACCTCCGAGTACCTGCAAGGCCTGCGCAGGGCTGGTGTCAATCGAATCAGCTTTGGCGTTCAGACTCTGAATACCGAAATGCGCCGAACTCTCGGCAGGATTGCCGAGAGAAACCATATCCTTTCAGTCCTGCACGAATCGGAACATGCGGGGTTTGAATCGATTACTGTCGACCTGATCTACAACCTTCCAGGCCAGACAGCGAAGACCTGGGAAGAGGACCTCAATGACCTGGCTTCCACACCGGTGACCGGAGCAAGCGTTTATTCCCTGATTCCTTTCAAACACAGTGTGCTCGGAAAAAACCTGGCCGAAGGGAAAGAACCTCCCCTCGGAGGAATTCAAAATGAATACGAGTTTTACAGCACTTCAGACAGATTTTTTACAAACCTGGATGGCTGGAAGCGGTTCAGTCCAGTCCATTATGGAAAGGTTGGCTGCGAGAGAAATCTGTATAACACCATGCGTTCGGCTCCGATAGACATCCTCGGGTTCGGGGCCGGCGGAGGCGGCCGGGTTCAGGGCCTTCTCTATATGAATCCAGTGAATGTTTCACGCTTTGTCGAAGATCAGGCGCAGCAGGGAGATCAGCATCTGTTCGCAGTCGATATGGACCCGTTATATCCCAAGGCCATGAACTGCTTCGAGCTGACAGATTCTCTGTCCATGCATGAGTCTGCGATTCCGGATTTTCTCCCATCCGTTTCAACAACCCTTTCCAAGTTCCAGGAAATGGATGCAGCACGGTGTCAGGATGGTGTGTGGGAACTGTCCGAAGCCGGCTGTTTCTGGGGATACAATGTCAGCGCAGCAATCGCACAAGCGATTCGCCAGGATATGAATACGATTTCTTCTCAGGAGGTCAATTATGAGTGAACAGGTGGCCACACTCGCCCAGCAGTTGCAGGAGTCAACCCGTGAGCTTCACCAGCGTGTAGAAAGGATGCCGGTTCAGCAGGAACTGGCGCGGGGAACCTTATCGCGGGAAAATTATATTCGTTATCTCTGCCAGATGCTGTTAATTCAGACCCAACTGGATACCTGCATGGGGCTTTATCGCAAAACGATCGACCCCGGGGCATCGTTGATTCATGATTACTACTTCCAGTCCGATCTGGTTCATTCGGATATCTGTTTTCTTAAAGAGTGTTCCGCTTCCAATAACAGAAACCCGTTCCTGTTCCAGGATCACCCGATTCTTCCGGAAACATATTCTTTCGCCATCGCCATGAACCGGTCGGTGAGTGAATCCCCCATCTCGCTGCTTGGATTTCTGTATGTTTTCGAAGGAAGCAAGAATGGTTCCAAATTCATTGCAAACAGCCTTCGGAAATCCTACAGCCTCCCGGATGGAGCCGGGGTGAAATACTTCGATCCGTATGGGGAGAACCAGAAGCCTTACTGGGCTGCATTCAAGGAATCTCTTGCGGCCCTCACTCTGACCTCGGCTGAATCCGAGGCGATTGTTGAAGCGGCAAAAGAAGCCTTTTCCGGAATGATTGATATCACCGGCGCTTTGCAGAATCAGAGTGGGAGCTGATTGAATGATGGAAAGGAAATCTATGATGAAAGTTCAAGTAATGAAACCCCTGTTTCTCTCTCTCTTATTGCTGCTGGTGCCGGTTTCCAGTGCCGTCGCTTATGATCCAGGTTCCGGGGATCTCTTTACAGCCAGCTTCTCGAGTGGCTCGTTAGCCCCATTGATTGATTACCCGGTTCCTGCGATTGGTTTTGGAAGGTTTGTCGTCCCGCCAGGAGAGCATTATGCCTGGGCGAATGGGATGTATGGCCGCACTGGCGGGCTTGGCTCCCCCGGATATGCCCAGTCGGCAACCATTGCGCCTTTTGTTTCTCCAGAAGACTACAGTGTGGCGTTCAGGTTCCAGCCGGAAGTTCCACCATCGACTGATCTGTATTTGTTTTACCTGACCTTGCGGCCCAGCAATGATTTTCGCGGCGTGGGCTGGCAGTTCAATGTGGATCACGATGGGAAAATGTTCATAAGGCGCTATAAAGGCGCCGGGCAATTCGGTCCGTCGATTGTCGAAAGTTCCACTGGCACTGTCGCCTTGAATCAACCCTCAGACCAGTATCTGCGCTGCCATATCGAAGGAGCCAGTGGGGCGGTTTCGGTCAGGATGAAGGTCTGGAACGGCTCCCCTCAGGATGAGCCTGCTGCCTGGACAATCGAAGGAATTGATACGGACACGGATCCACTGGGTGGCACAGGCGGGGTTTACTTCAATGTCTATTATATTCCACCCCTGACCACCGATCCCGTAGATATGACAACTCCGGGAACTGCCTTCGATGATCTCGATGTTTTCTCTGAGCCACAACCATCCAGTTCAATCAATTCCTGGACACTTTACCATTGAGCCTGCGTTGGCAGGGAAGAGTGCAATGAAGCAAGGATCCGCTCTTCAGCACTTGGAATAATGAAGAAAAAGAATTTCTGTGCTTTCACATTAATTGAGCTTCTGGTGGTGATTGCAATTATCACTGTGCTTGTTGCGATTGCAATGCCCAACTTCCTGGAAGCCCGCCTCCGCTGCCATGTCACCCGGACTATGTCAGATATGAGAAGTGTGGGAATAGCACTGGAAATGTACCGTCTGGACTGGCCCAGGTACCCTGAATCGTACCTGGCCAGTCTGGATTTCCTGGCAGATCTGAATACCCATGAGCTCGACCCTCTGACAACACCGACTCCCTATATCAAATATATTCCCAATGACATGTTCAAAGTCGATTCAATGCGGTATGGGACACGCGCACCGATTGACTATTATAACTCACGGTCTTTCTCCCTCATTCCCCAGACCGGAGGGGTTCCCGAATGGATTCTGACAAGCTTCGGTCCGAACCGTAAGCTCGACTATGTCTCACGAACTATCGTGGTCTATTCTCCCACCAATGGCACCAGAAGCGATGGGGATCTGATGACAACCAATTCGGGTTTGCAGCAACGCTAAAAAAAATCAGCCCCTGCAGGGCTTCTCCTCCCCGCTGATTACAGCCTGCTCAACAGGTTCGCCTACAGAATTTCCAGGACTTTTTCCGCTGGACGCGCCAGCACCCCTTTCTGCCCTGCCAGGACAACCGGCCTTTCCATCAGCACCGGGTGGGCAGCCATTGCATCCAATGCCTGACCGGCTGTGGTGTCGGCAGAGTCCAGCCCCAGTTCCTTGAATTCTTTCTCTTTCTTCCGGAGCAGTTCCTGCGGTTTCATACCGGCCTGTTTGGCCAGTTGTTCAAGCTCCTCACGAGACAATGGGGTCTTCAAGTATTCAATGACTTCCGGCTCAATGCCTTTCTCTCGAATCAGGCCAAGAACTTTGCAGCTGGTGGTGCAACGAGGGTTGTGATAAATGACAACTCTTTTAGACATGCCTTATTCTCCTTTTTCCGGTTCTCTTTCTCCAAGAATACTTGAGATTATTGTGAGGATAACCGTAATGGCAACAGGCTATCGCCACCCGCTGGAAGTGCCAACACCGGTTGTTTCATCGACCCGCAGCCCCCATTGAGTCATTGACATCCGGCCATTAATCGGTTAACTCATGGTTTTCTCATTCCTGTTCATGTGAAGGGATCGACTCATGCCTCCTGCCCGCAAATCGTTCTTTGACCTGTTCCAGAATCCCACCCGGGAATACCGTGGCAAGCCTTTCTGGTCCTGGAATGGAAAACTCGAACCAGAAGAGCTTCGCCGGCAGCTTCATATTTTCAAGAAAATGGGCATGGGAGGGGCGTTTCTGCACTCCCGGGTTGGACTTGCTACACCCTACCTCGGGCGGGAGTGGTTTGATTGCATCCGTGCCTCGATCGATGAATGCAGAGAACTCGAGCTGGAGGCCTGGCTGTATGATGAGGACCGCTGGCCCTCCGGTTCTGCTGGAGGATTGGTCACACGGGACCCGCGATATCGTCTCCATTTCCTGGCCATGGAGGTCCGCCCACGGGAATTGTTCGAAGGCCATCGAGGGCTGCTGGGCGCCTGGCAGGGGGTGATTGGCACCCAGGATCGAATCATGAATCTGAAGCCAATACCGGAAGGGGCCTCCCCATCCAAAGGAAAAGACATCCGAGTTCTCTGTCTGAAGGATATCCCGATGCCGGAGAGCTCCTGGTACAATGGTTACACCTACCTCGATGTCCTGTCTCCAGCGGCAGTCGACCGTTTCATCGAAGTCACCCATGAGGCTTATCGAAAAGAAGTCGGTTCGGAGTTTGGCAAGAGTGTCTTTGGCATTTTTACCGATGAACCGAATTATGGCTTCGTCTGGCCGTTTACTTTCGATCTTCCTGAGGGTGTCCAGATGGCGGTGAATCCCTGGACTCCTGGCCTCCTTAACATTTTCAGAAAGGAATATGGATACGACCTGCGTCCTCACCTGCCGGAGCTCTTCCTTGAGGTGGAAGGCATCGCTTTTTCGACCGCTCGCTACCACTACCGCAGGCTGGTCACCAAGCTTTTTGTCGAATCCTTTTCGAAACGTATCGGGGAGTGGTGCCAGCGGAACCGGATTGCCCTGACCGGCCATGTGCTTCTCGAAGGAAACATGCGCAACACCACTATGGTGGTGGGATCCACTATGCCTTTTTATGAGCACATGCAGGTTCCTGGCATCGATGTCCTGACCGAGCACAGCTATGAGTATGACACCGCCAAACAGACTGTTTCCGTTGCGAACCAGATGGGACGCAAATGGGTGCTTACGGAGCTCTATGGCTGCACCGGCTGGGATTTTTCCCTCGAAGGCCACAAGGCGGTCGGCGATTGGCAGACTGCTCTGGGAATCAACCTGCGCTGCCATCACCTCTCCTGGTATACCATGAAAGGGGAAGCCAAAAGGGACTACCCGGCCTCGATCTTTTTCCAGTCTCCCTGGTGGGAGCATTATGGTGTGGTCGAAGATTATTACTCCCGGGTGCATGTGGCCCTGGCCGAAGGCGATGCAGTCCGCCGCATCCTGGTGATCCACCCCATCGAAAGCATGTGGGCCAGGTTCCGCCCGCCCCGCATCGGGGATGTCGCTGTCCATGAAATTCTGGGCGAAAAAAATCAGGATGTGCGCGAACTCGATGAGATGCTCCCAGCTCTTCGCAACTGGCTGCTCGAAGAACACCTTGATTTTGATTATGGGGATGAAAGCCTGCTGGCCCGGCATGGCAAGGTTCGGCTCAGGGATGGGCAGCCGCTTCTTCAGCTCGCGCAAGCCGATTATGATGCAGTCCTTGTCCCTCCTCTCGATACGATTCGTTCATCAACCCTGAAGATCCTTCAGAAATTTTCCGAATCGGGTGGGCAGGTGGTCTTCACTGGGGAAGCCCCGGGTTTCGTAGATGGCATCCCTTCCTCAATAGCTGCCAAGGTTGTGTCAAACTGTCGGCAAGTCCTGTTTGACCGGGAATCGGTGGTTTCGGCACTGGCCGAAAAGAATCGGACTGTCAGCCTGGCAAATCCCGAAGGCCTTGAGATTCCATCACTGCTTTATATGCAGCGCCGATCCGATGAACGCCAGGTTCTGTTTATCTGCAACACCGATCGGAAGCAGGGGCAGGATCCAGTCCAGGTTCGAATCAAAGGGAAGGGGCATGTGGTTGAGCTGAATCCACTGGATGGCTCCCGCTTCCGGGTTGAATCGGCCTTTGCTTCAGGCTGGACCTCTTTCGTTACCGACTTGCCACCAACCGGCAGCCGCCTCTTCACCCTCGAGAAAACCAGGGAGCGGGGCCTTCCCGAAAGAACCCGGAGAAAAGAGATCAGGCGGATCCCCCTCGGCTCGCCCACCGGCACCCAATTATCAGAGCACAATGTTCTCGCCCTGGACCGTCCGCATTACCGTTTCGGTTCGGGCAAGTGGTTGAAAGCGGTTGAAGTGCTGAAACTCGACCGGCTGGTGCGTGACACACTTGGAACGCCGTATCGTGGCGGCGCGATGCTGCAGCCCTGGGCACGGCCAGTGCAAAAGAACCCACCTCGAGTGGACCTCAGCCTGAGGTTCGATATCATGGTTGAAAGCCTTCCGGTCACTCCGGTCTATCTGGCTCTGGAAAATGCTGAGCGATATTCGATTGCCTTTAATGGCGCCCCGATTTCAACAGTTGAGCAGGGAGATGGATGGTGGGTGGATCCCTGCCTGAGGAAATTGCGGATCGATCCGGCAGAGTTTCGTCCAGGCAGGAATGAACTCCAGCTCCGCATCGATTTCTCTCCCGAGGATGAGCTCGAGGCACTTTATCTCCTGGGGTCATTCGGGGTTCGGGTCGAGGGGACGCAGTGTGCCCTGATCGATTCGCCTGTTTCGATCGGGCTGGGAGACTGGGGCGCCCAGGGTCTGCCGTTTTATGGAGGCGCGGTGACCTATCGATTCAACACAAGCCACCACAAACAGCGGGGTGAACGCACCTTTGTCCAATCGGGTGAGTTCAAGGGATCCCTGATTCGTGTCCTTGTCAATGGAAAGCAGGCGGGATATATGCCCTGGCCACCGTATGAGCTGGATATCACGGATTGGCTGGTCGATGGAGATAATGAAATCTGCCTGCAACTTTTCGGCAGCCGTCGAAACATGCTTGGCCCGCTTCATCAGAAGAATTCCGACCCTCAGGCTGTTGGGCCTGAGAACTTCCAGACGAGTGGCAAAGACTGGTCGGAGGGGTATGTCTTCAAGCCCTGCGGCCTGTTTTCCAGTCCAGCTCTTTCCATCCGGAGATAAGCCTTCCCTGAAACCGCAATTCCCAATTCAGAACCATTATCCACTCGCCCCTTTGTCATTCCCAACACCCCTGCTGTCATTCCCACTCGCCCCTTCCGTCATTCCCACGAAAGTGGGAATCCAACACACAATCCGTCATTCCTCATTCTCCCTTTTGTCATTCCCGCGAAAGCGGGAATCCAACACACAATCCGTCATTCCCGGCACCGACCGGGAATCCATTGTATGGAGGGAGTGGATCCCCGCTTTCGCGAGGATGACGAGAAAGGTGCGGGGAGGACACATAAAGGGTTTGCGGGGGGTGACGAATAAGGGGAGCCGGGAAGACGCAACCCCACGGCCCACTGGCAGAGAGGGTGGAAAGAGCCTGGTGTAGGGGCGACATTCATGGCGCCCGAAAATCCCTTGGTGCCCTTCATCCCCGGCTCACTCCCCCTTCGCTATCTGTGCTTCTTGACCTGCTTCCGCACACGATGCAGAAAACGCAAAGTCCCGAGCACTGTCGCAATCTTCGGCATCTTGCTGGCAGTCGGCTTGCGCTCGTAATGCAGCTCGAAAGGAACCTCCGCGAACTTCACAGTCTGCTGCCGCAACCTCAATAAAAGCTCACCAGTTGCATAAAAACCCGCCCCGAGATTCAGGGACTGATGTTGCTGCAGAGATTTTTGAATCAATCCCGCTTTGAAAAGGCGGTAGCCACAGGAGTAATCACGGACCTGCGGCAGATCAAAGGCGGATCTGTAAAACCAGCTGGCTCCTCGTGAGAGCAGCATCCGATGCCAGGGAACTCCCTCTTCTCGTGCTCCCGGCGCAAACCTCGAAGCAATGACAACATCCATCTCCTGTTCATCCAGCATCTGAACCATACCCTGCAGGTAGGATGGAGGGTGCGTGTCATCCGCATCCATGGTGGCGATCAGATCCTCTGCTGAAAGCTGCCTGGCGGCCTGGCTCACCCCGGCCTCGAGCGCAGCGCCATATCCACGGTTCTCCGGGAATTGGTGTACTTCAACAGGAATAGACCCTCTCCACCCCTGCGCAACAGCACTGGTTCCATCACGGCTTCCATCATCGACAACCAGCAGCTGAAGGTTTTCCTCAAGTCTTTCCGCCAGCTGCTCGAACTGAGGGAACAGCCTCGAAAGCGCAATTTCTTCGTTGTAGCTGGGGAGCACCACCAGGAGTTTACGCGGCATGAAGTCGTGTTCGGGAGGCTCCTCCCCAGTCTTTCCTTCCTCAGCTCTTTTAACGAGGTTTGATGACAATCTCGGATTCGGCTGTGTATGCGAATACCTCCGGATCATACATCATCTGAACCCGGGTTGCAGGCATGCGAAACTTTCCAGCACACACCGCCCGTGCATAGTAGGTATAACGATAGGCCCCTTTCCAGAGCGAATCCCGGAAAACAAGCACACGGTCATCCCGAAACTCATAATGGGTCGGCATGAGACGGTAGAATCCATCCGGATCCCAGTACTGGTAATATTCCTCACCATGCTCGCTCTTGGAGACCCCTGTATCATCGATGGCCAGCGCTGAATTGATGGCTGTCATCCCTGCCGGCAGGGGGTCATCCAGCGCAATCTGACGTATCCGGGTGGTGGGGATTTCCAGGATCAGCGTCACCTTGAGGACATCCCCGAGATGGATGTCCTCAGTCCCGGCGGTATTCTCGATCTGCTTGGACAGCGCAATACCCTGCGAGGCTCCCTCTCGGCTGAAATCCATGCGTGGATAGACAAGCGCCAGCTCAGCCAGGGTGGTTGCGTTTGAATCGGTCTGAATCTCCACTTTTGGATTCTTCAGGAACTCCCTGGCATCCAGTTCAAAGCTGGCTGAAGCTTGCGCCTCCAGTGAAAAGGTTCTATCGGCCAGGCCGGCCTGAAGAATCTTCCCCTGATTCGGCTGGTCGGACAGCTTCATGCCCATGTAATATTTTCCAAGGGCATACAGCACCCATCCGGTATCGCTGGTCGATGTCCATCTGCCATCGGATTTCATCTGGGAAATGAGGCTGGCTGCCACGGACTCAGAGTGAATGTCGCTTGTGGTTCCGAAAATCTGTGTGCAGGCCAGAAGCTCGACTGCCTCGCCCCGCATCAGTGGGGCAAATTCAAGGTCTGCAATTTCGGCCTTTTTCTCTTTCTTCATCTTGACAAACATCAATTCGCCTAAGGTACGCTCGGCCAGTTCTTCCTTTGAACGAAGTTTTGCATGGTGAGCTGCGAGGATGGCAAACAGACGGCTTTCCGAATGCAGCGACTCGTCGTCGAGGTTGCTCCACCATTTATCGAAAATCTGCCAGGTTAATTTTCCTTCGAGGGCAAGGATATACAATGCCCTGTAAATACCCTGACCTTTTTCATCATCAT
>JAANMV010004302.1_pt1 | contig 11358 bp, 9 predicted proteins | sample 7279661 | NCBI WGS metagenome assembly JAANMV01 (sample SAMN14094540, study PRJNA606508) | bioreactor metagenome | isolation source: A lab-scale SPAN reactor treating ammonium-rich wastewater day 121 | place: Ireland: Galway | collected 2017-05-16 | reverse complement strand
TCGGGCCGGATCTGGTCCCCGGTCAGGCTGCGGATGCTGCCGCCGAAAGCCTGCGCCCGCTCGCGTTCCTTGCGGATCGCCTTGCGCTTGCGCGAGGACTTCGAAATCAATACTGTCACTTTGAACTTTTAAATAGGCTTGTTTTAATTTGTTTTGCGCTTGTTTTAGTTTTAAGTTTTTCTCGTTTTCAATTGCGCCCATTTGAGCCTCTAAAGCCTTAACTTTATCCGCATAAGATATTACGGCATTCTCTTTTGCTTTCACTTGATTGCCCGTGTTTTCTACCAAGTTAGGGTCTAAATAATCTTCCTTGATTTCCGAAATGAATAAAATAGTATCGCCCTTTTTTACAAAATCCCCTTCGTTAACATACCATTTTTCAATTCGTCCTGCAATTGCTGTATGAATAGTTTGTGGACGTTGATTTGGCTTTAAGGTAGTTACGCTTCCAGCTCCCTGAATATTTTGCGTCCAAGGAAGGAAAAGAAACAAAACCACAATGATAACAAAAGCCCAAATAATCTTTCGAATTACTTGATAGTGTTTTTGTTCTTTAAATATTTGTCCCGATTTGAATTGTTCTAACTTTACATGTTGATCAATTCTATTTTTTGTGATGTTTAGCATGGTTAAATAGCTTTAATTTCTCCTTTTTCTAAAAGAATAGTTTGCTTACAAATTTGTTTCCAGTAACTGTTTTTACTAACAACAATCAAGGTCCAAGGATGTTTTTCGTCACCCAAGAAATCTAAAATTTCTCTACAAGTTTGCTCGTCAGATTTGTCTAGAGGATTTTCTAAAAACAATAATTTTGGTTGATTAATAATACAACGAGCCAAAACAATTTTCTGAATAGTTGATGAATTGATTTGTTTTCCTTCCGATGAAATTTGAGTATCTAATCCTTTTGGAAGTGCTTTTATGGCTTCGGTAAGTTTTAATTTTTCTACCAATTCAAAGACCATTTCCATTTTAATTTCAGGATTATTACAAGTGATATTTTCCAAAATTGTTCCTTCAAAAGGCATTTCCTGTGCTGTAATGACTCCAATTTTAGAACGATATTCATCAGAAGAATATTTTTTGTAATTTGTATTGTTTATAAAAATACTTCCTGATGTTGGTTCGATTAATCGTGCTAGTAGTCGCATCAGAGTAGTTTTTCCTGAGCCATTTTCTCCTAAGATTAAGGTGTGTTGTTTTGGTTGGATAGACAGATTGATATTTTTTAAGATTTCTTTATCGGACTTTGGATATGTAAACGAAACGTTTTCTGTTTCAATAGTAATTTTATTTTTATCCACTAAATAGTTTGAGTTCTCAATATCTTCTTCTAGCTCCATATCTACGACTGAACCTAACTTTTCTAAAGAAGTCAATACATCATAAAACAATTCTAAACCAGAAAATAATTTTTCTACGGCCGCAATAATACTTAAGATAACAATTTCTGCTGCAACAAATTGTCCTATATTCATTTGTTGGTTAATTACCAATAATCCTCCAATGATTAACAATCCAGCAGTGATAATGATTTTAAAACCAGTAAGCTGAATGAATTGTTTTAATAAAACTTGGAAATGACTTTCTCTTTGTTTTAAATATTCATTTACCAATTTGTCATTTTTATGCAATGAAAAATTGAATATAGTGTTGCTTTTGAAACTTAAATGATTTCTAGCGATTTCTTGCAACCAATGTGCAATTTTATATTTGTATTTCGATTCTTTTAAACTAGTTTCTAATCCGATATTGAAATTGATTTTAAAAATTAAATACAACAAAATCAATAAAATAATTCCAAAAAAGATAAAGAACGCATGGTATAATGAAAGTAAAATAATCCCAAAAAAGATTTGTAGTGCCGCTCCAGAAATATCTAATAATAATTTAGAAAAACCTTTTTGTACAGTTAAAGTATCAAAGAAACGATTGGCTAATTCTGGCGGATATTGATTGTGTAGTTCGTTGAATTTTATTTTTGGAAATCGATATGCAAATTCAAAAGAGGAACGAACAAATATTTTTTGTTGTAAATTCTCTGTAATTCGAAATTGCATAATTTTAAGTAAACCAACAAATGCAACTCCAAGAACAACCACACCGACCAATACAACCCAAGAAGTACTTATTTTTCCTGCTTGAATAAAATTGATGATAGATTGGATTCCTAAAGGTAAAGATAAACTTACTAAACCTGCAATAATAGAATACAAGAAAATTTGGTAGATGTCTTGTTTGTCAATTAAGATGAGGTTTTTAAATCTTTTTAATGGTGTCATAACAATATTTTTTTAGCCATATCTGTGTAGAATTCAGTTGCACACTCTTTTTCAGATAAATTGGTTATCGTTTTTAAATGATTTTTTAAAAAATGTTGGTGAAGAGAACCTTCTACAATACTAGAAGCTAAGCTTTTTGCATATGGATAATCTGGATTCACTTCTTTAATTATTTCAATAATTCTATTGATTACTCTTTTATAGACTAAGAAAAAACCTTCTTTGTTTACTACCTCTTTTGTCATTAAGGTTTTAGTAAATTCTTCAACAATAATTCTGCTAAGAATTTCTTCATTAATGTGAGGCGTCGCATTATCATCTAACACATTTTCTGTTACTAATTTGATAGCTTTTTCTAGTTTTTCAACTGGATTAGAAACATTTATTGTGGCAAAAGCCATGCGATATTCCATCCAAGACCAATACCATGAGGTTAAATACACCAAAAGTTTGTGTTTGTTTTCAAAATAACGATAAATAGAGCTTTCGTTAGACTGAATTCTTTCTCCTAATTTTTTGAATGTGAAGGCTTCAAATCCAATTTCGTCTATTAATAGAATACTGTTTTTTAAAATGTTAAGCCCAAGTTCAGAAGTCTCTGGATCCTTGACATACAGTTTTTCGTTAATGGTTATTTTTAAGTTGGATAGTAAATTTTGCATACCTTAATATTTAACAATGCAAATATAATAGTATTACTATCAAAGTTCAAAAGTTTAACTTTTATTTTAGAATCGTTCAAAAAAAATCCCGACGAATCGGGATTGATAATTATGCTTTTATGCCTATTGTTGTACTTTTATTTTTTCCATTTTTTCCGTCTTCACCATCAGCACCTTTTTGTTCGGTTCCAGGTTTTCCATCTTCGCCAGGTTTTCCATCCTCACCATTAGAAGCTTTGAAAGTCGAAGTACATCCAACAAATGATAAACAAATTAAAATAAATAAAACACGTTTCATTATAATAAAGATTTACAAGTCATAACAGTAGGTTTTTCAATTCCCATTAAATCTAAAATAGTAGGAGCGATGTCACCTAAGACACCATTTTGAATAGTTGTAAGTTCTTTATCTACTAAAATAATAGGAACTGGATTAGTAGTATGAGCAGTGTTTGGTGAACCATCAGGGTTAATCATAGTTTCACAATTTCCGTGGTCGGCTATGATAATTGTGGTGTAATTGTTTTCTAAAGCAGTTTCAACTACTTCTTTTACGCAAGCATCAACCGCTTCACAAGCTTTAATTGCAGCTTCCATTACACCTGTGTGCCCAACCATATCACCATTGGCGAAATTTAAACAAACAAAATCTACTTCTCCTTTTTTGAGTTCAGGAACTAAAGCATCTTTTAGCTCGAAAGCACTCATTTCAGGTTGTAAATCGTAAGTAGCTACTTTTGGCGAATTTTTCAAAATACGAGTTTCGCCCACAAAAGGTTCTTCTCTTCCACCAGAAAAGAAAAAGGTTACGTGTGGATATTTCTCGGTTTCTGCAATTCGAATTTGTTTTTTACCTGCTTTTTCTAAAACTTCACCAAGTGTTTCTGTAATATTGTCTTTGTCGTAAATTACATGAACATTTTCATAGGTTTCATCGTAATTGGTCATGGTAACATAATACAAATTCAATTTGTGCATGTTGAACTCATGAAAATCTTTTTGCGATAAAACCTCGGTTAATTCTCTTCCTCTGTCGGTTCTGAAATTGAAGAAAATCACCACATCACCTTCTTGAATTTTCGCAATGTGATTATTGCTTTCATCCACCATAACAATCGGTTGAATAAATTCATCGGTAACCTCTTTAGCATAGCTTTCATTGATGCTTGCAACCGCATTTTTCGAATGTATTCCTTCGCCATTCACCACTAAATCGTAAGCTAATTTTACTCTTTCCCAGCGTTTATCTCGATCCATAGCATAATATCTTCCGATTACAGAAGCTAACTTAGCATTCGTATTTTGAAGATAATTTTCTAAATCTAAAATGTATTTTGCTCCCGATTTTGGATCTACATCACGACCATCGGTAAAGGCATGAACAAACATTTTTTGAATGCCACTTTCTTGAGCAGCATCAATCAAACCTCTTAAATGAGAAGTATGAGAATGCACACCACCATCAGAAACCAATCCTAAGAAATGAATCGCTTTATTGTTCTTTTTAACATATTCAAACGCATCTATGAGCGGTTTTTCTTGACTCATAGTTTTGTTTTCAACGGCTAAATTCAGCTTGGCTAAATCTTGGTAAACAATTCTTCCAGCGCCAAGGTTCATATGGCCAACTTCAGAATTCCCCATTTGACCTTCTGGTAAGCCTACATTCAAGCCATCCGTTCTTAATTGAGCATTTGGGTATTTTGTGTATAAACTATCTATAAAAGGAGTGTTGGCATTATCAATAGCCGAAACTTTTGGGTCGGGTGATTTTCCCCAACCATCTAATATCATTAAAATAACTTTTTTGTTCATTTTTGTGTGTTTGTACAAATATAAGCAATTGGTCAATTTTTAAATGAAAAAGCGACTTAAAATTACGAAAACGATTAAGTAAATTAACCTTTTCGAATCCAATTTTTAGCTTGGTTGTAATCGATGAAATAACGAACACTTACAGACAAAACATGATTCAAATTATCTTCAAATAAATTGGAAAAATTAGAACCAAAGTCTTTATTTATTTGACGTTCAAAAGTTGAAGCATTATTTCGATATAAAATCGACATTTGACTGCCTGGAGCAAACCACCAAGAATAACTTAAGTCTAAATTCCAGGTACTAAAATTTGAGTTTCTGTTGCCAGTGTAAGTTGTGTTTGTAGATAAACTTCCGTCTTCATTTAAGTTGTTTATCTTGTTGTTTTCTGCCAATGACCAATAATGTCTTACAGATAAATTAAAGTTCATTTCGCTGCTTATCGAGAATTTACTTGTGATAGAATTCGTGTAAGTATCTCTATCTCTTCTGGCAAAAATGATGTTTGAATTTTCAAAATCTATCCAACCAATGTCGTTTTTCAGTTTGAAGTAGTTGAAACTGTAAACCAATGAAAATTTATCACTAAAACGATACCTAGGGCTTATGTTAACACCAGATTCATATCGATTTTCATTAATTACATGAGTTAAAAAAGGCTCGAAATCAATTGCGAATTTGTTGTTGTAATTTGATGAAAAATAAAACCAACCGCCAATATTTTCTGGATTTACAAAAAATCTATCCGTTACACGAGGCTCATAATAATCGTAATTTTTAAAAGGATTGAAATTGATTCCTCCACCAAAAAAATGATTTTTCTTGTTAGTAGAATTCAGGTTTACATTAAGATTACTTGCTTGAATTTGATTAGTAGGTGTGTAAAATTCAAAGTAAGAATTTAAATTAACTCTGAATGTATTAAATGTTTTGTTTGGATTTAGAATTCGATAACTGGTATTGCCTGAAAAAGAATAATAGTTAGTTCTAAAATTAATTCCTAAATCATTCACTTGATAATCTTTTGAAACGTAATTTCCTCCAAAACTGTATCGAAACTTTCCGTTGGTATCAGCAAAATATAAGGATGTGTTCAGTCCGTTCGAACTTTTTTCATCATAAATACTACTAGTTTTAACTTCTCCTGATAAATTATAGGAATTGTCTTTGTTGTTTAAATTAAATAATAGTCCGGAAACATTTGCATCTCTAAAACTTCCATCTCTAGTAACATTAGTGTTGATAAATGTAACCGAAGAGTTTTGATTAAATCGTTGGTCAAAAACTGTTACATTATAATTGGTTAATGGAGAAATCACAACTTCTCTTGAATTATTTGTAATCTCATTGTATGCAGTTGCAGTTGTTCTTTCTGTAATTGCATTCAAAAAACCTATTCCAAGGCCATCTTTATCTCTACCCGAAATTTTTAAAGCATTTAAAAGATTAATGGCTGATGGCATTTCTAAAATTCTTTCATTCTCGTCTAAATTGAGGTCTAAATTTGGTGTAGCGCCAATTCTTCTCGAATACAATAAATTACCCTTACTGAATAAGTCGGTTCCTTCAGTGAAAAATGGTCGGTTTTCGTTGAATTGTTGTTCGAACGGACCTAAATTTAGAATAACATTGTCAAATTTAGTCTGACCAAAATCGGGAACCAAAATAGCGTCTAAGGTAAAAGCATCATTAATTCCATATTTGACATCTAGTCCACCTTTTAATTCGCCTTTTGTTTTTTGAGCTTCGCTTCCTGAAAGATAAAAAGAAGAATAAGGAATTAAAAACAATCGAGTAGGAGTTTTAATTTTTTCAATTCCAGTTAAAATACCCGCTTGTTGAGAAATGGCTCCAATTTTATTGTCAATTGGACTCCAAGTATATTTTTGGCGTTCTCTTCGAACTTCTCTGAAAAAATTTAGTCCCCAAGTTTGTTGTTCTTGTTCTGGAAAACGAAGAGCTGCGTATGGTATTTTCATTTCGATTACATAACCAAAATCAGTAATTTTAGCATTACTTTCCCAAATAGCATTCCACGAACCATCTTCACCTTCAGAGGAAGTAAAATTTGTGTCAATTTGCCCATTAGCAGCGGTTACAAAAAATCGAAACTCTTGCTGACCGTCATTGTAGCCATTGATAAAAACACCAAAAAAATCAGATGTTCCAATATTATCGCGTTCAACAAGTTCTTTTAGAATTTTTTCAGGGTTCGGATCATATAAAGCAGCACCAATATAAATGGCATCATCGGAATACAAGATTTTTACTTCAGTTTTGAATTCTTTAGGGATTGGTGTTCCGTTTTTGGGTTCTAAAGAAACAAAGTCGGTAGCAATTTCTGCATTTTTCCATGATTCTTCATTTAGTTCAGCATCTATAGATATGTTTTCAGCTGTTTTCTTTGTAGAAACACTTTTCTTGGTTTGTGAAAACGAAAAGAGAATGCTTGATAAGCAAATAAATAGAGTGATGCCGAATTTATTTATCATGTAAAAATTTTTGTTTGCAAAAATATTGGATTACTACATAAGTCTACTTTTTTTATATAATGTTTAACTTTTGTGCGAATAATCGACGAAAGGTTAAAAATTTCGATAAAATGCATAAAAAAGTTTGCGGGTTTAAAAAAAATAAATATATTTGGCGCATCACAACAATAATACAACTACAAGATTAACAATGATTTACAGATTTTTACCCCTAATTTTATTTTGCATTTTTTCGTTCAAGCCTTTAAATACTGTGGAAAGTAATAAGATTGAAGTTAAATCTACTGATCCTAAATTAATTGCTGCAAATGCTAAAGCTACTTTTGAAGCTAAAAGTAAATCATTTTACACGGTTATCGATTCTAATGGGTTTTCTTTGCCAACTTTTGAAAGTTTTTTAGCTGCTTTTGAAGGATATGAGCAGTTAAAACAACAGGGAAAAATTGAAAATGAGATTTTAACGATTGTTGATTTTAGTTTATCATCTACTCAAGAAAGAATGTGGGTTATTGATATGAAAACACAAAAAGTGATTTTAAAATCATTGGTGTCTCACGGAAGAAATTCTGGTTCTGAATATGCAACGGATTTTTCTAATGAGAATGAGTCTTACAAAAGCAGTTTAGGGTTTTACATTACAGGGGAAACTTATACAGGAAAGCACGGATTGTCTTTACGTTTAGACGGAATGGAATACGGAATTAATCATAATGCTAGAAGTAGAGCGGTAGTGGTTCACGGCGCAGATTATGTAAGCAAGTCATTTATTAAAAATACTGGAAGATTAGGAAGAAGTCAAGGTTGTCCAGCGGTTCCTTACGAAGTCCACAAAGAGTTGATTGAAACTATTAAAGGAAAGTCTTGTATTTTTATTTATCATCCATCAAGAACTTATGTGGCAAAATCTAAGTTAGTTTCATAAATGTGGATTTGATTTTTTTAAGTTGTCATTTATGTAATCGCTTTTTTTATTGGTTTTGCTAACACAAAGTTTTATTAATCGCGATTCCTTAATTTTTGAAAAAGTAATTTATCAAGTTCGTAAATGTCATTTCTAAATTGGAGTTTGTCATTTTCAATCCAACTTGTCCAATAAAATAGATATATATTAACAGTGTCTTTAACGGACACTGTTTTTGTTTTTTCTTGTTTTAGAATTGAATCAATTTCGCCTCCGCTCCATTTTTCAGGATTGATTTCGGTTAGAATTTGTTTTGTTAAAGCCAAAGGATTTTCCACTCGAACACATCCCGAACTCAGAGATCGATTCGATTTTACAAAGTAATCACGATGATTTGTGTCATGTAAATAAACGGAGTGACGATTCACAAAATTGAACTTTACCAATCCCAGAGAATTATCAGCTCCAGGTTTTTGAACATATCGATAACTTTTTGCTTTGGATGGTTCCCAGTTATACGGACTTACTTCTTGTCCTTTGCTGTTGTAAATTGTAAGTCTTGTTGAAGAAAAATAATTTCTATTTTTTGTTGCGGCCGGAGTTAAGTCTTCTTTTATGATGGTTGGTGGAACAGTCCAAGTTGGATAAAAAACAAAATTTGATAATTTTGAGGTAAGAATTGGTGTTTTTCTTTTTTCCTTTCCTACAATAATCTTGTGCGAACTTACAGTGTCATTGTTTTTTACATAATACAACATATAATCAGGAATGTTAGCGATCAAATATTTCTCACCTAAATCAGATGGATACCAACGCCAACGCTCTAAATTTGCAAATATTTGTTCTATTCGTTCACTTTTGGTAGTGTTTAAAGCCTTTAGAGTTCCAATTCCAATAACGCCATCTTGAGCTAAACCATGTCGCGCTTGAAAACGTTTAACCGCTTTGAAAGTAATAGAATCATAAGCCCAAGTGATAATGCTATCTTTATTTTTATAGTCTTTCCAATAGGCTAAGCGCTTTTTTATTTTTACCATTTCTGGTAGAGTATCACCTAAAATGATTTTGGTTTTTTTTATGTTTATTTTCTCAAAAGTAACATTTGGGAATTTATCAATTTCAATTAAACTTTTTTTAAGTGATTGATAAACAATGTGATTTGGTTTTAACTCTTTAAAAGTAGTTGCAATTTTTTTTCCTTTAATAGCATCTTCAAGTAATGAAGAAAGTGCAATTTCTTTTGGTTTTAAATCCCAATCGGTGTATAATTCTTTTGGATTCAGCTTGCCTTTGTGTAGATGATTCGCTAATTTTTCAAAGGTTTCGGTTAATAGAATGTCGTATTTTACTATTTCATCATCATTGAGTTTGGCTCTTTTACTTTCTAAATCTTCAATGATATTTATTTCATAATCTTCAGGATTCAATCCTTCTTGATAGCAAAATTTGATTTCATTAATTAAATCTTTTCGATTTTCATTTAAATACCAAATTTCATGAAAATTCATTTTTTGGTAATATAATTTAACACTATCCGATTTTTCGCTAAGTAAATCAGGATGGACTGGTCTTATGATAACATTTAAAATAGTATCTTTAATGATACTGTTGTCAAATGCAATAGGAGCAGGTTCCTTTTTGCAAGAAATAAAAGAAAAAATAAAGAGAAGTAGCGCAATTTTTTTCATAAACCTCAATTGTGATATAAATATAAGAAGAATTATTGAATAACTTCTTAGTGTATTTTCTTATACATTACAAAATGAATGCCAACATCAGGAATAAGAAAAGAATCACCTGTAATTTTATAATTTAACTTTTCGTAAAATGGAACGGCTTTTTCTCTAGCGTTGAACCAAATTAAATCAGTATTTAAATTAATGCAATGATTTTCAGCTTCTTTTACTAATTCGGTTCCAAATCCTTTTCCTTGAAATTCCTCCAAAACAGCCATTCCTCTAATTTGAAATTGTTTTGATTCTGGAAATAAATTATTGTTTTCTTTGAAAATAGATATGATTCCCACAAGTTTATCTTTTAAGAACAATCCAAAATGAGCATTGTTTTCATCATCGTCGCCTTTAAATTGGCAAGTTTCAATTGGTTTTCCTTTTCTTAAAACTTCATGTCTTACAGGATATGTTTCAACCGAACTAATTTTTTTAATTTCCATAATAATATAACTCATTAAAAGTTAATCTTTTAGAGAAGAGTGTTGATTTTAGTGTAAAGTTAGTGCAATAGCTTTGAAAAAAATATCAAAAAAAATTTGCAATTACCAAAACTTTTAAAGTATATTTGCACCCACAAAAGTTAACGCTTTTGTTATGCGGAAGTAGCTCAGTTGGTAGAGCTCCAGCCTTCCAAGCTGGTTGTCGCGAGTTCGAGCCTCGTCTTCCGCTCCACAAAAAAGCCTTGCATTTGCAAGGCTTTTTTTATTTCAATTCGTTTAGTTCAGTTTCTGGAGCCACTTCAAATGGAGTTTCATTTCTTTTGAAAATTCGTGCCGTTAAAGTTCCTTTTAATTTTACAGAATCTTCTTTCACTTCTAACCAACTTCCTTCTCTTAATCCTACAACAGGTTGTGGATTAAAATGATGAAATTCGTTAATTCTAGTTTCACGCGTTTCACCCATATGTGTTGAGCCTTCAATTGGATCTAAATAATGTGGGTTAATATTGAACGAAACAAATCCTAAGGTTCTAAAACTTGGCGGATACACAATTGGCATGTCGTTCGTGGTACTCATTGTTAAACCACAAATGTTACTTCCGGCGCTGGTTCCTAAATAAGGTGTACCGTTTTTAACTACTTTCTCTAACGTGTCAATAACATTGTTTTTATACAATTGGCTTACCAGTAAAAAAGTATTCCCTCCACCAGTAAAAATTCCTTGTGCTTTTTCAAGAGCTTCGATAGGGTTTTCATATTCATGAATTCCTTTCACAGCAATGTTAATTTTAGCAAATGCTTCGCTAACTTTTTTGGTGTAATCATCATGTGAAATTCCGCTCGGTCTTGCGTATGGAATAAAAAGTAACTCTTTTACATTTGAAAAGAACGATTGTAATTCAGGTAATAGATAGTCTAAATATTCGCCTCCGTGTAAAGTAGAAGTACTGGCAATAATTATATTTTTCATCGATTATTTTTTTACAAAGCTACCAAATTTGTCTTAACATAAGTTTATCATCTTGTTAGG
>JAANMV010004298.1_pt1 | contig 11371 bp, 9 predicted proteins | sample 7279661 | NCBI WGS metagenome assembly JAANMV01 (sample SAMN14094540, study PRJNA606508) | bioreactor metagenome | isolation source: A lab-scale SPAN reactor treating ammonium-rich wastewater day 121 | place: Ireland: Galway | collected 2017-05-16 | reverse complement strand
GCTTGAATTGAGCTGTGTAGATTTCTCTGGCCTTGGGCATGATGACCTCCAGTCTCGGCCATCCCTAACTCTCCCTCCACCAAACCGTAGCAACTTCAGCGTGTGCCCTCAAGATCAGTCGCTCCGTCGTTAACGTGGGCGCGTCATACGTCATGTCAATTTCCTCCCCGACGCGGGCGCTCCCGCAGGTCTGCGGACCGTTCATTTCAGGTGAAGTCGGGCGAAGATCATGTCGGTGCCGGCCTTGCACTCCGGCTTCGTGGTGTCCGGCGTGCTGAACCCACCCGAATCATCCGACGCCGAGTAACTCACCGCCACCTTCCCCCCAGCCCGCACCGCGATCGACGGATCGTACAAGAACCACGCCGCCAACGTGCAGTTCGGATACGGAATCACCTTGTCCGCCAGCAGGTCGTCCCCCTTCTCCACCACCTTCGGCGTCCACCGGTTCGCGTCCTGCGCACACCCCGTGTCGCACACCGCCATGAACACATTCCCGTGCGTCGAAAACACCATCCGCGGCTTCCCCCCCTCCAGGGCCAGGTCCAGGCCCGGATACAGGGACTCGCTCTCCGTCAGCGTCACCGCGCTCCAGCTCGCATCGACCTTCTCCCCCACACAGTCCTGATCGCAGCTCAGGTACCGCAGGTACCCTTTCTCGTCGTTGAGGTACGTCCCGATCATCGCGATCCTTGGCGCTCCGGTCGACGTCAGTTCCATCGCCACGGTCGGCTTGGACGTCAGACGCTGCGTGACGTACAGGTTGTCCAGGCCGGTCACGTTCCAGTTCTCGGGGGTCCCGCACGCTGCGCGGCACTCCCCGTACGCGGCAATGTCGCGGTTGTTCGGCCCGCTGAGGCCCTTGGTGCGGCCGATGAACGCGGCCCGCAGCTCGTTGGTGGGCGTCACCTTCAACTGCACGTCCCGCCACGCCTCGTCATCCCACAGGTGCGCGCGGTTCCAGTTGCCCGCCTGGGTGCACTGCACGTCGCAGCTCACGAAGTACGTGTCGAACCGGGACTGCAGCGACGCGATGATCTGCGGGTAGCTGCTCATGATGAACCGCGGCCGGTCCTGCGCGTCCAGCACGAACGCCTCCCCCGAAATGTCCAACCCCGCCTCCCCAAACTTGGCCCGCGTCAGAATGACCGAGGTCTTCCAGTTCTTGATGGACGTGCAGTTTGCGTCACAGGCGCCGTAATAGGCGTTTTGACTCGTGTGGAACAGCACCCGTGGCTGTCCCTTCCGGGTCAGGGCCAGCATGATGTTCTGCACGGCGCCATCCGTCTTGAACCGGACCGCCTTGACCTGGGTCTTTCCGGTGCATTGACTCGCGCAGGAAGCGTAGAACGCATCCCCCCTGGAGTACACCCGGTACACGCTGTGAATGTTTCCCTGAGCATCGAACTGCACGGTGCTGCCCGCTGTGTTCGTCGGCACGTCAGTCGGCGCGAAGAAGGTTCCTGCCAGGGCGCCGTGGCTGGCAACGGCCAGCACACCCCATCCCAATGCAACGTTCAGCCATTGTTTCACTCTGTTTCTCCTTGATGTGGGCCAGACTTGGTGCAGGCCAAAGCGCGAAGCTCCGATGAATTCATATGATCCAGACTGCTCAACGCCCAGATGCCTCACTGTCCTCAGGGCAGTTGAACGGCGTCCACAGGCACGTGAACCGGTGTCAGGATCAACCGGGAGTCGTATCTGCCCCACACGAACAGGCGGCCAGTGCGGTCAAGCGCAAACGACAATCCGCCGCCGCCAGCGACAGCTACTCCATCACGCAGTTCAGACACCGCGACGACCGCAGACGCGTCATTCTGCCGGCCATTTCCCAATTCCCCTTGACCGCCGGAACCGGCCGCCACGACCCGCCCGTCGTGCGCAATCGCCAGGAGATGCTGAGACCCGAGGCTGAGCGCAACGGCCCCCGACACGTCCCTGGCTTTGACCGGGAGTTTGGACGGCTCCTGGTTTCCTGAGGCGAAATTTCCCAGGTAGTTTCGGCCCCATGACCACACTTCACCTTGCCGGGTCAGGACGGCGCTGTCGGACGTGCTGGCCGTGAGGGCCATGACGCCCTTGATCCCTGTCACCTTCGTGGGGGTGGCGACCGTGTTCGTATGTCCGAGACCGAGCTGACCGCTGCCGTTGTAGCCCCAGGTCCAGAGGGTGCCATCCGCGCCAAGCGCGAGGGAGTGGCCACCCCCCGCCGCGATGGCCACAACGTCACTCAACGAGGGAATCAGGGAGGGCGCGAGTTGATCTTTCCCCGCCTGGACACCCAGGCGGCCATCCCGGGCGTCCCCCCAGCTGTACACCGCTCCACCTGCCTGAAGTGCCAGGCTGTAAGACTGTCCCGCAGCAACGTCGACGACATCCTTCAGTCCTGGCAGGACCACGGGGTGGTCCTGGCGCTTTCCGATGCCGTCGCCCAGGCCACTTCCGGTCCCCCACGCCACGACCCTGCCCCCTTCCAGAAGGGCAAGTGCATGTTGATACCCTGCGGCGACCCCCACGGCCCGGCCCGGCAGGGGGACCCGCACGCCGCCTTTGGGCGGTGTGGCGGACTCAGGCCCCGGTGCGCGGCCCAGCGCCTGGACCTGTCCTCCCTGCAGGACCGCCAACCCGTAGGCTTCCCTGGCGGCCAGCGGCCTTCCCCCCTCCACGCCGAACAGTTCGACGAATGCCAACGGTACGGCATGGTCAGAGCACGTCGACCCCAGGACCGCGAGAAGCAGATGTGACCCGCGGGTCGTCACTTCCACGCGGTACCGCCCCGGTACCCCCAGCGCACGAACGTTGGTGTTGTGGTCGGATGCGCAGAGAACCACCGGGACGTTCGGCGTTGCACTCACCTCGTAGTAGGCGGGCACGCTGCGTGCACCGGCCACGGCCAGCCGACGGTAGTTGCCCACCTGGCGTGTCTCCGGGTCAACCTGCTGGACCATCGACGCCAGCTGTACATCCGGCCCCTGCTGGGTCACCATCAGCGCCACCTCTGCTGTGGCGGCCGAGGGCACCACCGACACAACCACTTCCCGGGATTCGCCTGGGCGAAGGAGGCCCGGAACTTTCCATCCCCACCCCGCGATGGATGCGGACCGTTCAGGATGGCGACGGACCTCAATGGCGACGCTTTGGATTGCGGCCTGTGGACCCGAGGGGGTCACTTTGCCGTCCCCCAGCTCCACGCGGGGGAGGGCGACCCGCTGGCCCGTCATCGCGCTCAGCGCTTCATTCCCGATGGCGTTGACTGGAATGATGACGGGCGCGACCGCCGCCCAGGCCGAACGGTTCGTGAGGGTCATCGTGATGGACTGGCTTGACGCACTGACCGCACTTACCTTGATGCCCGATAGCGTGAGTGCGGACGGTGACCTGGACGGCTGAGCCGCAACCGGACCCGTCCAGCCCGGTGTCAACGGAACGGTGAGGGGCGGGTCGTCTGGCGGGAGAACGAGGGTGGCCGCTTTGCTCTGGGCAGCGGCGGAGCCCAGGCCGAGGATCAGCAGTGCGCTGAGCAGGTGCCTCCTCATCGTCTGCCTTCTCCCTGAAGGCGGTCATGGGCGCCGGCGAGGAGGGTCACAGGGCAGCCCAGGGGTCTGAGGTGAGTAAAGCAGATCATTTGGTTTCCGCCATGTTGTACACGCTGACGGCACCCCTGTGACAGCGCTGTGACCGCGCGGCACCGGCCCCCTACATGGCGATCCTTCCACCCTCCTTGACTGCGCGAACGAGGATCAGACTGGGCCATTCGCCCCCGGTCTCCTGAAGAGATGCGTGGCCAGGACAGAGCCGTCACGTTCACCTCGGAAGAGGGAGTCTCTGTCAGGAGCGCAGTCACGTCCCAATCACAGGGGTGGTTCTAGGTTCACCGAGGTTCGTGCCCCGCGGCCGAACCTGGAGGTTGAACCTAATGAAGATGAAACGATCCCTGCTGACGCTGGCGCTGGTTGCTGCCGTGGGTGGCGTGGCGATGGCACATCAGGACCATCCATCCACTGACGGCGTGCTCGTGGTGGGCAACGAGTATTCCTTCAATGCTCTTCAGCCCCTGCCGGCCGGCTGGACCAGGCTGACGTTCTCGAACACGGGGAAGGAACTGCACCACGTTCAGATTGCCCGGCTGCCTGATGGCATGTCAGCACAGGCGTTCATGGCGGAACTCGGCAGCAAAGGGGACGCGGCACTCGCCGCCGTCGAGTTTGTGGGTGGCGTGGGGGCCGTGGCGCCCGGCGCAACCGCCACGTCGTACGTCAATCTGGACAAACCTGGTCTTTACGTGGAACTGTGCCTGCTCCCTGACCAGAAGGGCGTGCCACATGTCGCCCACGGCATGGTCCGCTCCTTCGAGGTGACGGCCGCTGCGGCCGATGCCCATGATGCCGCGCCCAAAGCGGACAAGCTGGTGACCCTGGAGGATTACGGGATCAATCTGCCCAAGGACATCACGGCCGGGCCCCAGGTGTGGCAGCTGGACAACAAGGGGCCCGAGCCGCATGAAATGACGGTGTTCAAACTGCTGCCCGGGAAGACCGTGGATGACCTCATGCACTCGCTCTCGGATCCTCAGGCGGCCCCCGCCGGCGTTCCTCTGGGCGGGATGCAGGCGCTGTCCAAGGGGCGCAGCGGTTTCATCGAACTCAACCTGGAGCGTGGTGACTACGTCCTGCTGTGCGCCATTCCCAGCCCGCTCCATCAAGGGAAGCCGCACGTCGCGCTGGGCATGATCCGCCCATTCAGCGTGAAGTAAACGAGAAGTCCGGACGCAGGCGTCAGCATTCACACCCCCGTCACAGGCAAAGCCTGATCGTGGGTTTCATGGCCAAGTACCCCCTTCTCCCGATCGTCCTGCTGGTCGCCCTGAGTCTCGCCGCCGACGCGACGGAAGTTGAGACGAATAGGGACGCGCTCATTCACACCTTCACTGAGAAACCCACCGGTACAGTACCGGTGGGTTCTTACACAGGTCAGATTCGCCAGTTCACTCTCGAAGTCCACCGGATTCAGACGGAGATTTCGCCTGGCGTGAAGGTCGAGCAGTGGGCGTTCGCGTTCCCGGGCCAGGCGCCGACCGTGCCCGGCCCTGAATTGCGGGTTACGGTCGGCGACCTGGTGCGCATCACCTTGGTGAACAGACACGACCAGCCACACACCATTCACCCGCATGGCATCACGACGGTCGCGCAGGAGATGGACGGCGTCCCCCACACGAGCTTCGTCGTCCTGCCCGGGAAGTCGTACACCTACGAGTTCGTCGCCCGGGACGCGGGGACCCACGCGTACCACTGCCATCAGCAAACCAATCTCCACCTGGACATGGGCATGTACGGCGCATTGATTGTCGAGCCGGCGGCGGGCACGCCCGTCCCCTGGAAGGCAGAGCACACACTCATTCTGGACGAGTGGGCAAGCCGGCAGGACCCGAATGACCTGAAGCACGACATCCAACCCGATCTGTTCCTGGTCAACGGGAAGACCTTTCCCTGGATTGATGATGTCCAGGTGCCGGAGGGGCAGGTCGACCTGCTGCGCGTCATTCACATGGGCGCGCAACCGCACAGCCTGCACCTGCACGGCCTGAGCTTCCTGGTCATCGCCAAGGACGGTTACCCTCTGCCCGCTCCCTATGAAGCCGATACTCTGCCCATCCACCCAGGTGAGCGGTACGACCTGCTCGTGAAGGGGCGTGATGGGGCATTTCCCTTCCACGATCACAACACCCCGAACAACGTGAATCTGGGCGTCTATCCTGGCGGGCAGCACTTCATGCTCACGGGCGGCCCTGCACGACGAGCGGACGGCTCACTCGCCCCGGACGCCTCCGGGCATCCTCACTCCATGACCTCGGCGGAGCCAGCGGCACATCACGGACCGTCTTCCACTCCGGCAGCGGCCCAGACCTCGCGGCCCGACTCTGGTCCGCCTTCCATTCCGGAGCACGCGAAGGTCATTGATATTCGGGAATTCGAGTACTCGCCGGCCATGCTCACCATTGCTCGTGGTGAGACCGTCTCCTGGCGGAACCACGACGCTGTGGCCCATCACGTCGTCCTGAACATCGCTGGTCAGGTGGAGACCCTTACGTTGGCTCCTCATGCCGTGGCGTCCATAACGTTCACTCATTCCGGGACGTTCACGTATCACTGCCTCCCTCACCCCTTCATGAAAGGGACGATCGAGGTGAGGTGACCGTTCCATGGCTCGGAATCTTGCGGATGTCCTTTCCCTTCCCGCCCATCGTGGCGGCCCTGAATCTGGCGGTCCCTGGGGCATAGAAGGACAAGACAAAGAGCCAAACTCTCTTTTCTCCAGAAGGCTGTGGGATTCCGCTCGGCAATGAAGACCCGGCGCTCAGGCTGGAAACCGCCCGTGTGACGTTGCTCGCGTCCGTCCCTCCCACTCGAACACACGTGTCGGAAACGGACAGGGGTCTGCTCGCAGGCGTCACTGGGTTCTTTCGTACGCTCGTGAGCGGTCCGCGACAGGGAGGCCATGAAGTGACTGCGTTCCCCTCCCTGATCACAGGCGACCTCAAGGGACGTTCAGTCCCGCCCGACGTACGCCGCTCCCTATTGGCGCGGATCAGCCCCGAAGCACGTCCCTCCCCCTGGCGACCTTCCTGTAAAATTCACCAGCACTGCATGATGAACTCCGGCCGGCTGTATTGAGAGAATGCCGGCTGTGCCGCCAGATTCGTTTGGCCTTACCTGCGTCTCGCTCCTCTTCCGTTGTGTCAGTGCAGCTTGGCGCTGACCAGCTGTCGGAGTGCGACGAATTCGCCAGCGCGGCAAGAGTCGGAAATGGTGAGATCTGGGGCGAGCTCTTCCAGAAGCGAAAGGAACTGATTTATTGCCCCCCATTGTGGTTTTGAGAAATTCGGGAGACGTCCGTAACGAACGGCAATTTCGAGGGCCTCCAGGGCAACCCAGTGGTGCTGTTCAGGCCCTGGCGTGCGCCATCCGCTGGCCAGTCCCGTCACGATGTAAGCTGGCAGGTAAAAGGTAAAGCCGCGCTTGTCGAGGAAGACAAAGGGCGTGTTACAGACGTTGAGCTCGGAGGCGGGCAGGTCCTCCCATGGGATACGAAGGTCAGCCGCGCGTGCACGCATCACTGCATCAACTGGCTCATAGAGGCTCAGGGCCTCGGCCTCACGGAGCCCAATTCCATCTTCTAGGGCTACGCCGGCGAAGCAGCTGTGCATAAGATCAATCACTCTGCGGACGCGTGTCTCAATATCGTTGTTTCGACCCATTGCATGCTCCGAAACACTATTTACAGTTGGCCTCATTCTCGACGGCCGGCAAACATGTTTACCATGCGCAACGATTGGGGCATTTTTCGGTGGGGGCCTGTTCTTCGATCATTTTTTGCCAAACGAGCACTCAGACAGAGGTGGAAGACTTTGTTGTCCGCCGCCCAACAAAATCGCCTCTGACGGTCCGCGGACAGGCCAAAAACTAAACGAAGTGGAGACCGACGGAGCGGCTTGCCAGAGTGCGGCGGGCCTGATCAATGATCGGTCTCGCCTCCTCCGGAGCATCGGCAGGATGTTTCCAATGAAATTGCGTGAGCACCGACATGCCCTTGATGCGGTAAGTCTTGAGAGGGGACGCACCCAATGCGATCCGCATGATCAATTCCAGGTACGGAAACGGGTGGTCCTGCATGCGAACCTGAACGTCCAGGTCCGCTCCTTTGGCCCGTACGTGCCCGCGACCCGGTTGAATCTCGATGGTTGGCCAGTTCCAGGAGGAGAAGTTCCCTGTGTTCTTGACACGTTCAGCGGTTCTCTGGGCGTAGCGCACTGCCTTGTTCTGAGCGAACTCGAGGTGGGTCAACTGCACCGAAAGATTTTTTTCTTCGAGGGTTTGAATGAACTGCCGGGCATACCCGAATGTGCGGTCTCGCGGCTGATGATCCATGCTCAGGAGGGCGTGGAAAATGCGGGGGTGACCATAACGCACGTGAATGCCCTGAGCCGGACTGCTGCGCATGACGCTCAGGAGCGCCTCAAATTCGGCTTCCCAGGAGGTTGACCTGCGCACCATTTCGGTATGTTGGCCGTGGGCATCGAGACAGACCGTCACAAAGCAGTCGCTTCGAACTCGGGCAACACCCAGGTAGCTCGTTGGAACTGAGGGGTCACCGGTGGTGGTGGAAGGACCTGGCCCGAAGTGAATGACGGGGCAGGTGTCCAGAGTTCTGTCGGCCGCAAAACCTACAGGGGTCATGACAGGACCTTGGCAGGCGGGATGTGACCCAGGTGTTATGCAGCGTTCTGCGTAAGATCACTCTTCACGCCTTCATTCCGAGGTGCCGGGAATTCGATTCGCGCCTTGTGTGACCGCTATTTGTGCAAGTGCGTCGGTTGGCAGTTGTGGGCATGGAATCGGGCCTCCGGCTGTGGGTCAGGCGTGATGCATGGGGTTTGCAGGCTCGGAAGGTGGCCGGTCACAGATCGATCACAGGTCCACCTTCAGGGTGAGGGAACCCCGCCGGCATGGCGTGGCGCCCCGTTGGTAACGACCAATTCATCATCTGAACGGCGCCGAAGGAGAAATGATGTCCGTCCCTGTCCCGCTGCTGTTGTCCGTTCTGTCCATTCATGTCGTCAGTGCATTGACGCTTCTCTGCGTGGAGGCCGCCACCCTTCAGGTCATGACTGCCCTGCGCGCGAGCAGGGATCCCGAGAGCGCCGGTGACATCCTCCGCTCTATGCGCCTGGCAGTGACCCTCACCCGGATCGCTCCACTCCTCCTCGTCCTGTCGGGCCTGGCGTTGGGGTGGATGACGGGAACCTTCAAGGCTCCCTGGCTGATTGTGTCGATGATGGCGACAGTGCTGATCCCCACACTCGCCCACACGGTGGAAATGCCGCGTCTTGAACGCCTGAGTCAGGCGTTGCCTTCCGTCGCGGCCCTCGCGGAGTTTCAGACGGATAAGGCAATGGTCCTCAGTGCGCGGGCACGTTTTGCGACCATCATCTGGATTTTCCTCCTCATGCTGGGGAAGCCCGCCTTGCTGCCGTGCCTTGCCATTGGCGCCGTGGTGTACGGACTGATTCTCCTTCCTGCGCTCGGAAGGAAGATGGGAGTGGCTGCCGCAGCGTGACCGGGCCAGGCAGCCCAGACCCCAGATCTGGCGCTTGGTCATGGAGACGCCAAAGGGTCCGGCTGGCGGGCCATGCCATGTGGTTCCAACTTCAGTCAAATCCCGGGCGTCAGCCGTCGATTGCGGAGGTGCTCATGCCCTGCCCTGGGCACCGATGGGCGCACGGTGACCAACACCTCGCCAGAGGCCGACAGGCAACCTGCCGGCCTCCTGCCCTTTCGCCGTGACGGGTCCCTGAATGCCACATCAGGGCAGCCATCGCTGCTCGGCGCGTCACGCACAACCCTTGGTGTTGCCATCAAGGGGTCGATGTCACTCAGTGCACTGAATTGAGGGGAAGGTGGCCAGTGAGCATTCAGTTCAAATTGGGGTTGGAATCCAGCGGTCGTCCGAATCCAGGGAAACCTGATCTGTTAAGGCTGTTCTCAACGGCAGGTCTGACGGCTCTCCCACTTCGGGAACAGATTGCCCGGTCCCGCCGAGACACTCTGCTGAGCTGTGCTTCGCAGGTCCTTGGTGCCCTTCCGGCGGCGACACTCTCGGAGCAGCGGTACATCCGGGGCGCGCTTGCACAGCTGGCCAGATTTCAGAGGGTGACGGACACGAATGAGGTGTTGCGGCTGGCTGGCCTCGTGCTTGACGAGACGCCTTCAGCCTTGCAGGGCGGCGCTGCCATGGAACGGGCTGGGCGGCATGACATGGCGGACATCACGGCTGCTTACTTGCGGGGCCGGTTCCATGGGCGGGAGGACCTCACGGCGCTTTTTACCTTCGCGGCTCCGCAGAGCGCGTTGCGAGTCCAGGGGGAAGCCTACCGCGTGGTATGGAGAGTCACGGATCTCCGGGAATGCCTGCTGAAAACCATACCGGCCATCCGGCGCCTTCAGGATACGGATGGCCGATTCGTTGACGCCAGGCTGCTTGGACGGCGACTCTTCGGGCATGACTGGCTGGTGGTTGAACATGAATGGGAAGAGCGCTGCCTGTACCAGCATCGCGTCCTTCTGTCCGGTTTGATTTCGGGAGCGTAAGTTCTCGGCTCGTTGACGTCGTCCAACGGACAGAAGATCAAGCCGTGGTTACTTGAGAGCCCGCCTCGACGGGTTCTGGGGAGGTGTCCGTCTGGAGCGTCGACATCATGTCCATAAGCGAGCGGATGACACGCCTCGGCAGCGCTTCGCTCTGCAGAAGCTGAACGGCCTCACGCACACTGTAGGCTCCGCGGTAAGGGCGGCGTGAGATCAGGGCGTCGAACACGTCGGCCACCGCCACCACCGCCCCCAGTGCCCCCAGGCCCGCGGACTGCTGTGGATATCCTTTGCCGCCTAGCCGCTCGTGATGATCAAGTACGCCCTGCAGGATTTGTGCGGGAACGTCCGTCCAATGCTCCTGAATCAGCCACACCCCTTCCATGACATGGGTCTGCATCATGCGGTACTCCTCATTGGACAAGGGACCGGGCTTGTTCAGAATGTCGGCTGGGATGCGAATCTTCCCGACATCGTGCAGAAAGCCGCATGAAGCTGCCTCGCGTACGTTCAGGTCGAGCTCGATGGCCAACCGGGCGCAAAGCACGGCGACACGATCGCTGTGCTGGTCGGGCAGCGACCACACCCGCGCCCTGAGAGCGTGCGGAATGTCCCCTATCCATGTGGACACGGCTCCAGGGCTGATGGACGGAGTGGAATGGGTCAACAAGGAAGCCTCCGCTGCAACGCCGCAGCTGGGGATGGGGGCCAGGGGAGCTGATCTGTCTCCACTTTTGACGTTGCCCTGGTGGTGTCCTGGGCGCGGATCGCACAGCGGGGGATCATCGTTCAGCGGTGGGCGGGAGGTTACCTCCGATATCCCGGTGCCGAGGGGCGGAAATGACGCAAAAAGGTTGAACAGAACATGCCAGGGCTGGAGCAAGTCCCTCTTGAACAGTCACGGAGTGAATTGGTCGGCCAGGGCAGCGTGATTGAACCCTGGACCGTGATCCTCCGGTCCGCGCATCCTGCCTGCGTACATGTGACCCGCCTGTGATTCATTTCATGTCGTGCAACTGGTCAGAGGGTCTCGCCGTACACTTGAAGTGCTGGACAAACGAGCCACCATTGTCATGGATTAGACGTGCGTGCTGACGGCACTTTTCCTGCCCGCGCCGCCTTGATGGTCCGAGCGCTGCGAGGAACGGGTGGGCACGGAGGCAGGCCAACCCCCGCTTCTCGTGGCCGGGCAGAATCGTTCACTGCGTCAAGCTCTGTTGGGCTGCCCA
>JAANMV010004297.1_pt1 | contig 11371 bp, 10 predicted proteins | sample 7279661 | NCBI WGS metagenome assembly JAANMV01 (sample SAMN14094540, study PRJNA606508) | bioreactor metagenome | isolation source: A lab-scale SPAN reactor treating ammonium-rich wastewater day 121 | place: Ireland: Galway | collected 2017-05-16 | reverse complement strand
GCTTCTTGTTGATGAGTTGGACGACGCCGACCACCTCGTACCAGCGGCTGGTGTCGGCGCCCTGGCCGAAGCGGCGTCCAATCGGGTCCTGGCCCGGCCAGAACTTCGCCGCCATCTGCTGGTTGACGAGCACCGTCGTCGCCGTGCCAAGCCGGACCAGCGGCTGGATCGTCACTTTCTTGTACAAGTCCTGGCTCGTGCCAGAGACCTCGCTCACGAGGCCGATAGGGATCCCCTTCGGGTAGTTTCCACCCAACCCTGCCGTCACCACCGCGTCGCCGACCTTGATGTCGCCCTGTGCCAGCTCGAGGACCAGTCCCCGGTCCGGCGTCCCCCTCACGATGCCGTCCGCCGCCGTCCCCGCCACCTCCGCCCGTACCTTGCTGCGCGTGTCGGTGATCAATCGGACGAACGAGGTTTCACTCGTCACCTTCGTAACCGTGCCCATCAACGAACCCTGGGACGAGAGCACCACCATCCCCGCGTGGATTCCTGCCGAAGAACCCCGGTCGATACTCACCTCTTGCTGGAACGGCGTACTTGCGCGGTGAACGATGTTTGCGACGACGCGCGTCTCGTCGGCCCCCCCTTCGGTGATTTGCAGCAGGCTCTCAAGCTCTTTCACGCGTTGAGCGTCTTGCTGCAGCCCTGCGATCTGGTTGCGAAGGTCTTCGTTCTCCAGCCGGAGCCGGTTGTTCTCATCCTGCAGCGTCCCCAGTTCGTCGAAGTCCGAAAGGAGCGAGGCCACAGGCCGGAAGACAGCTGTCAGCACGTGCTCTACGGGGGATGTGGCCCGCAGGAACAGCCCCTGGAATGGGTTCAGCAATCCGGTCTGGCCCAGGATCGCCAGCAGGAACGCCAGGCCTATCATCGAAGCCACCCACCATGAGTACCGGGAAAACATCAACATGGGATCACCAGGGGGCGCGCTTCGATGCTACCGGCCCGGCCTGCGTGAGGCCAACTGCGATTGGACTTTGGTCAACAGCGCGGCTTCCTCCAACACCTCGCCCGCCCCTCGGACCACGCAGAGCAGCGGATCTTCGGCGACGTACACCGGGAATCGCGTCTCCTGGCTCAGCCGCCGGTCCAGCCCGCGGAGCATCGCGCCGCCACCGGCCAGGGCGATGCCATGCGCCATCAGGTCGCTCACCAGCTCCGGCGGCGTGACTTCGATCGATGAACGCACGGCTTCAACGATCGCGCTGATCGAACCCGCCAGCGCGTCGCGGATTTCGACCGTGCTGACTTCGACCGACTTCGGCAGCCCCGTCGCCAGGTCGCGGCCCCGGATGTCGATGGTTTCCTCCGGCTCCAGCGGCGCCGCCGAGCCAGCCATCTTCTTGATCTCCTCGGCCGTCCGCTCGCCGATCAAGAGGTTATGCACCTGCCGCGCGTAAGCGATGATGTCCTGGTCCATCTCGTCGCCCGCCACGCGCACGGATGTGCTCACCACCATGCCACCCAGCGAGATGATCGCCACCTCGGTCGTGCCACCGCCGATGTCGACGATCATGCAGCCGGCAGCCTCCATCACCGGAAGCCCGGCTCCGATCGCGGCCGCCATCGGCTCTTCGATCAGGTAACAGCTCCGCGCGCCCGCGTTGAGGGCAGCGTCGTGCACCGCCCGCTTCTCCACCTCCGTCACCCCGCTCGGAATGCCGACTACCACCCGCGGTTGGGCAAGGAAGCTCCGGTCGTGCACCGCCCGGATGAAGTAGCTGAGCATCTTCTCCGTCACTTCGAAATCCGAGATGACTCCGTCTCGCAGCGGCCGTACCGCCACGATGTTTGCAGGCGTCCGTCCCACCATGCGTTTCGCCTCGGCGCCGATAGCGAGGATCTTCTTCGTCGTCCGGTCGATCGCCACCACTGAGGGCTCGTCGATCACGATACCGCGCCCCTTGACCATCACAAGGGTGTTTGCCGTGCCCAGGTCGATCGCAATGTCGTGCGAAAGAAAACCAAAGAGGCTACTGAGAGGATTGAAGAAGGCCAAGGAGTGCGACCTGTCGTTGGTCTGAGCCGCGAAAACCCGCGGAGATGTGGCCTGTTTATTATACGCGCCATAACCCCCCGCGCGAATCTCTGCTAATTGGCGCTTAAGAAATGCCTACAATCTTTTTCTAAGCATGAAGATCAAGCGCGACAGGCTCCTCCTCACCTGCGACCAGCCTGCGAAACGCCTCCTCATCCAGGACGCGTGTCCCGAGCTGCTGCGCCTTCGCCAGCTTCGAGCCGGCGTCCGCGCCGGCTACCAGGAAGCTCGTCCCCTTCGTCACTGCGCTCCCCACCTTGCCGCCACCCGCCCGGATCAGGTCTTCAGCTTCCCCCCGGGACATCGTCTCAAGGCGCCCGGTCACCACGATGGTCAAGCCCTCCAGCGGCCCGCCGTTCGCCGAAACGTCCCGGGCGGCATAGGTGGGGTTCACCCCGCGTTCCACGAGCCGCCGCACGATGTCACGGTTCTCCGCGCGCTCCGTCCAGTGGGCGATGCTCGCCGCCACCACCGGCCCTATGCCCCCGATCTCCTGGAGCTTCTCGGCATCCACCTCCAGCAGCGCTTCCAGGCTTCCCAGGTGCTCCGCAAGCAGCCGCGCGGTCTCGAATCCCACGTGCCGGATGCCCAGTGCGAAGAGCACGTTCGGCAGCGGCCGCTGCTTGCTCGCTTCGATCCCCCGGATCAGGTTCGCCGAACCCTTCTCCTTGATGCCCGGCAGTGACATCAGGTTGGCCGCCGTCAGGTCGTAAATGGCCGCGACATCCGTCGCAAGCCCGGCATCGAACAGGGCCTGGGCCATCCGCTCGCCAAGCCCCTCGATATCCATTGCCCCCCGGCTCGCGAAGTGCTCGATCATCCGGATTTGCTGCGCCGGGCAGCTTCCGTTGGGACAGTAGTAGGCCGCCTCGTTCTCTTCCCGAGAGACCGCTGTGCCGCACGCCGGGCACTCAGCCGGCATCGACCACTCCCGCTCCTGCCCGGTGCGCAGACTCAGCACCGGCCCCACCACCTGCGGGATCACCTCGCCGGCGCGTTGCACGATCACGGTGTCGCCCTCGCGGATGTCCTTCCGGCGGATGTCCCCTTCGTTGTGCAGCGTCGCCATCGAGACTGTCGCTCCACCCACCACGACCGGTTCGAGAACCGCGAACGGGGTCAGCACACCAGTTCGGCCAACGTTGACCTCGATCCTGCGCAGCCTCGTCGTCCGCTGTTGCGGTGGGAACTTGAACGCCGTCGCCCACCGCGGTTCGCGCCCGGCATATCCAAGGCGGTCCCACTCTCGCGTGTCGTCGAGCTTCAGCACTACCCCGTCGATGTCGTAGTCGAGGCGTTCCCGCTGCTGCCCCCACCAGGCGATCCGGGCGTGAGCCTCCTCCAGACCCGCGTGGAGCCGCATCTCCGGGTTCACCGCGAAGCCCATCGCCGCCAGCCACTGGAGCGTCTCGTGGTGGCTCTCCGGCCGCGGGCCATCGCACCACCCGAGCTGGTAGATGTACATGGCCAGGGGCCGCCCGGCCGTAACCGATGGGTCCTTTTGCCGCACCGATCCCGCCGCGGCGTTGCGAGGGTTCGCGTAGAGGGGCAGCGGCCTCCTCCCCTGCCGGTCGCGTTCGAGGTTCTGCTCCCCGATGCCCGCATTCATCTGCTCAAAGCCGCTCTTGCTCATGTACACCTCGCCGCGCACTTCGAACCGCTCGGGGAACTCGCCCGTTAGCGTCTTCGGGATGGTCGCGATGGTGCGCAGGTTCTCCGTCACGTTCTCGCCCCGGAACCCATCTCCCCGTGTGGCGCCCTGCACGAACCGGCCCTTCTCGTAGACGAGCGCAATCGCCAGTCCGTCGATCTTGGGCTCGGTCGTGATCGGGAAGCTGTCTACACCAACCCGCTCCGCCGCCCGCCGGTGCCAGGCCTCCAACTCCGCCCCCGTGAAGCAGTTCGAGAGGCTCAACAGCGGCACGCGGTGTTCCACCACGTCGAAGGTCGTCAGGGGAGCCGCCCCGGTCCGCTGGGTCGGTGAATCCGGCGTGATCAGCTCCGGGAACCGCTCCTCGATCGCCCGCAGCTCGTTCAGCAGCTCGTCGTACACCGGGTCCGGGATCTCCGGCCGGTCCAGTTCGTAATACAGGCGGTTGTGGTAGTTGATCACCGAGCGCAGTTCCTCGCTCCGGAGGCGCGCTTCGTACTGGGTTATGGCTGAGGCGTCGGCCATCCGCAGAGTATACGGTCGCTGCCCGTCCGAGACCTCCCGGATCGAGCACGCTCGCGTGCTACACTCAGGTTCCTATGGCCTCCGACCGGGTTATCGTCGTCGACTACGATGCGGGCAACCTCCGCAGCGTCGCCCGCGCCCTCGAACACGTGGGTGCCGCACCCGTTGTGTCGGCCGATCCCGCCGACATCGATGCCGCGGGCGCCATCGTGCTGCCGGGCGTGGGGGCCGCCGAGGACACCATGTTCAAGCTCCGCGAGCGCAACCTGGTGGAACCGTTGACCGAATACATCGCCTCCGGGCGGCCCTTCCTGGGCGTGTGCATGGGCCTCCACGCCCTCCTCGATCGTTCGGACGAAGGCGGCGGCCAGGATTGCCTCGGCATCCTCCCGGGCGAGGCCCGCCGCTTCATCCCCCAACCCGGGCTCAAAGTCCCCCACATGGGCTGGAACACCGTCGAATGGCTGCGCGAACACCCGGTGACCGAGGGCATCCCCACCGGCAGCTACTTCTACTTCGTCCACAGTTACTACCCGACCGTGTCCGACCCCGCGCTCGCCCTTGGCGAGACTGCGTACGCGGTGACCTTCCCGAGCGTCCTCGCAAGTGGCTACCTTGTGGCCACGCAGTTCCATCCCGAGAAGTCCAGCCGCCACGGGCTTCGGCTGTACGAAAACTTCGTCCGCTGGGCGCGCTCCGGCGAGCCTGTACCTGCCCCGTCCGCTGCCGTCGCGCGATGAGCTTTGAAGTCATCCCCGCCATCGACCTGCGCGGCGGGCGCTGCGTGCGCCTCCTCCAGGGCGACTACGACCGCGAGACGGCCTACTCCGGCGACCCCGTTGCGGTTGCTGAGCGTTGGGCCGCACTCGGTGCTCCTCGCCTCCATGTCGTCGATCTCGACGGCGCGAAGGAGGGTGCTCCCCGGAACCAGGAAGTCATGGCGGCGATCTGCCAGGCAGTTGCCATCCCGGTCGAGGTCTCCGGGGGCATTCGCTCCATTGGCGCGATTGCGGCCGCACTCGCCTACGGGGCCACCCGCGTCCAGCTGGGGAGCGTCGCCATCAAGGACCCCGCGCTCACCCGCCAGGCGATCGCCCGCTTTGGTGAGGCCATCGTCATCGCCATCGACGCCAAGGATGGCGAGGTCCGCACCGATGGGTGGCTACAGGGTAGTAACGTCCGAGCCATCGACCTCGCCCGCGAACTCGCCGCCGCCGGCGGCGCGCGTCTCATGTTCACCGACATCGGCCGCGACGGGATGCTCACCGAACCGAACTTCGGCGCGTATCGCGAGTTGCTCGCCGCCGTCAACTGCCCGGTGGTTGCCTCAGGCGGCGTCTCGAAGGTGGACCACCTGGTCCGCCTCGCCGAGATCGGCTGCGAGGGCGCCATTGTCGGCAAGTCCCTGTACGAAGCCGCGTTCACCCTTCCAGAAGCTCTCCAGGCTGTGGCTACTCAGTAGCTACACGTTCGGAGATCGACATTCGGCGACCCAGACTCGACAATCAATCCGTGCTCACCCGCCGCATCATCCCCTGCTTCGACGTCGACCGCGGCCGCGTGGTCAAGGGCGTCTCCTTCGTCGAACTGAGGGACGCTGGCGATCCGGTGGAGCTTGCCAAACTCTACGAGGCCGAGGGCGCCGATGAGCTGGTCTTCCTCGACATCACAGCATCCGCCGATGACCGCGCCACTACCTACGACATGGTCGCGGCAACCGCGGACCAGGTCTTCATCCCCTTCACCGTGGGGGGCGGTATCCGCAATCCCGTCGACATGAAGGTGATGCTCGAGCTCGGCGCCGAGAAGGTCAGTATCAACACGGCGGCCATCCAGAACCCGGACCTCATAAGTGAAGGCGCCTACCGCTTCGGCAGCCAGTGCATCGTTGTGGCGATCGATGCCCGTCGCATCCCGGGGGAACCGGGCCGCTGGGAAGTTTTCACCCATGGCGGCCGCAACCCGACCGGGCTCGACGCCCTCGAGTGGGCCATCGAGGCCGCCTCCCGCGGCGCCGGGGAGCTGCTCGTCACGAGCATGGACACCGACGGCCACCAGAAGGGCTACGACAATGCCATGCTCCGCGCTATCAGCGACGCAGTCACCGTGCCCGTGATTGCCTCCGGGGGTGCCGGGGGACCCGAGCACATGGCCGATGCGCTCACCGCCGGCGGCGCCGATGCAGTCCTCGCCGCCAGCATCTTTCACTTCGGCACGTACAAGATCGCCGAGGTGAAGTCCTACCTCGCCGGGAAGGGCATCCCCATCCGGCCCGTCGAGCCACTTACCGACTGATCCCCGCCTCCGGGCGGGCAGCGAGGCCAACTCCATGACCGAGTCCACCATCCTCACGTTCGATGCCGACGGCCTCATTCCCACCGTCGTCCAGGACGCGGAGACCCGTGAAGTCCTCGTCCTCGCCTGGATGAATCGCGCGGCGCTCGCCCAGACCTACCGGTCCGGCCGTGTCACCTTTTGGAGCCGAAGCCGCGGTGAGCTCTGGGAAAAGGGCGCCACCAGCGGCAACGTCCTTCGTCTCGAGAGCATCTACAAGAACTGCGACGCGAACTCGCTCCTGGTCCTCGCCCGCCCCACGGGCCCCACCTGCCACACCGGGAACACGAGTTGCTACTACCGCGAGCTTGAGCCCGCCCACGACATCCCGGAGGCCTGATACCGCGTGGAGCTCTTTCCGGTCGAAGGTCCCTGGCCCGGCCGCCTCGCCGTCTGTCTGCGGCCGCGCAGCGGCACCTGGCTCGAAGACGACATCCTCGCCCTCCGAGCGGCGGGCCATGACGTACTCGTCTCGGCCCTCACCCCCGAAGAGATCGTCTCGCTCGAGCTGGGGCCCGTGCCCGATGCCTGTTCGCGCCACGGACTGGAGTTCGTGAACGTACCCGTGGGCAACCTCCAGGTGCCCAACCCGGCCGTGGTCCTTCCACACCTTCAGTCATGGCACGGGCACCTGTCCGCAGGCCGCGGCGTCGCGATTCACTGCTGGGCAAGCGTCGGCCGCTCGCCCACGCTCGTTGCCGCTACCCTCGCGTTTGGCGGGATCCCCGTCGAGGAGGCCTGGAACCGCATCGAGCTCTCCCGCGGGCGCCAGGTCCCCGACACCCTCGAACAACGCCGCTGGGTCGAACAGTTCTTTGCCCGCGGTTGAGTATTGCCAGGCGCTGTCGACACGCCACCCCGGCCTTGCCACAATCGAATGTGCCGCCGCGATTCGCCCCGAATCGTGAATCATCCACGGTGAATCGCAAATTGCCCACGCCCGGCTACACCTCCCTTGACCTCCCCCCGCCCCCGCTCCACCGCCCGTATGTCCTGGTCAACATGGTCATGTCAGCCGACGGCAAGGTTGTCGTCGATGGCACTGAACAGGGCATCGGTTCGAAGGCCGACCAGGCGCTGATGCGCGAACTGCGCGTCAACGCCGATATCATCCTCAACGGCGCCAGCACGCTCCGTGCCAGCGGCTCTTCGTCGCGCCTGGGTAACCTCGCCCTCGAAGATCTGCGGCTTGCGCGGGGCAAACCCAGGCTCCCGATCGCCGCGACCATCTCGGCCTCCGGCAATCTCCCGCTCGACCGCATCTTCTTCACCGCGACCGACTTCGAGGCGGTCGTCTACCTCGCCCGCTCGGCGCCCCAGGAACGACGTGAGGGTATCGAAGCGACCGGTCGGCGTGTGGTCTTGCTCCCTCCCGAGAGTTCCATCGAGGCGATGCTGCGCCACATGCGGCACGACCTCGGTGCGGACGTGCTGCTCTGCGAAGGCGGACCCTCCCTGAACGCCCAGATGTTCAGGGCCGACGCGGTTGACGAGTATTTCGTCACCATCGGCCCGGTCGTCGTCGGGGGCAAAGAGACCCTCACGCCCGTTGAGGGTGAGCCGTACACGCGGGAAACCCTCAGGCACCTGGAACTCGTCTCGGCTTTTCCCAACCCCGAGACCAGCGAGGTCTACTGCCGCTACCGCGTTCGCAGGTAGCCCCCAAGAACGAGCGTCTCCGCGCGCGACACGCGTCCATGTGCGGGAGGCAGCCCCGGGTTGGGGTTGCCAATTCCCCCGTTTACCAGCACGCTCCGGGGCACATTCTCTTCTGGAGCACCCATGGGATACCGCGCCATCGTCGTCGACAAACAGGATGAGGAGTTCTCCGTCGCCGTCAAGGAACTCTCTGAAGCCGAACTGCCCGCTGGCGACGTTACCATCAACGTCGAGTGGAGTTCCATCAACTATAAGGACGGGCTCGCGCTCACCCCCACGGGCCGCGTGGTTCGCAGCTATCCGATGGTGCCAGGCGTGGACCTCGCCGGCACCGTCCGCGAGTCCACAGACGCTCGCTTCAGCCCCGGGGACAAGGTCGTCGTCACCGGTTACGACGTCGGCGTCGCGCACCCCGGCGGATTCGCAGAGCTCGCCCGCATCCCGGCCGACTGGGTGATGCCGCTCCCGAAAGGGCTGACCACGAAGGAAGCAATGGCGCTCGGCACCGCCGGCATGACCGCCGCGATGTCGGTCATGGCCCTCGAACACCAGGGCCTGCGGCCGGACCAGGGCCCGGTCATCGTCACCGGCTCCACTGGCGGCGTCGGAAGTACCGCCGTGAACATGCTCGCGCAGATCGGGTACACCGTCGCCGCCAGCACCGGGAAGGAAAGCGAGCACGCCTTTCTGCGCGACCTCGGCGCCACGGAGATCCTCTCCCGCGAGGATGTGAGTGCCGAGAGCACCCGCCCCATGGAGGGCGAGCGTTGGGCTGCTGCCGTCGGCCCCGTGGGCGGGGCTACTACCGCCTACCTCATTCGAACGATGAAATACGGCGGCAGCATCGCCCTGAGCGGGCTGACCGGCGGCGGCACCGTGAACACCACCGTATTCCCGTTTATCCTCCGCGGCGTGTCCCTGCTCGGCATCGATTCGGTGTTTTGCCCGATGCCGAAGCGCATCGCGGTCTGGGAGCGCCTGGCATCCGACTTGAAACCCCACGGCCTGATGGAGTCGATCGCTGTCGAGACCGACCTGGATGGGGTGCGCGCGGTCTGCACCGAGATCCTGGGCGGCAAGGTGCGCGGCCGGACGCTGGTCCGGCTCCGGTGACACTCGATGAGCGATGACCTGCGGCCGGACCGGTACCGGATCGAGCACGCGAGCCCGCGCGGCTTTCGCCAGGCTTTCGTGCACGAGGGCGCCGGCGGGACACCCCTCCTGCTGGTCCACGGCTGGCCCGAGACCAGGCGCATATGGTGGCGCAACATCGACGTTCTCGCCGCAGCCGGGTTCGAAGTCATCGCGCCGGACCTGCGCGGCTTCGGCGACTCAGACGTCGGCCCCAATGGCTTCCACGACGTTCCGTCCCACGCGCGGGACCTCCACGCCCTCGTTCACGGCCACCTCGGGCACGAACGCGTGATCGCTGTCGCGGGTGACCTCGGCGGCCCGGTCATCCAGGACCTCTCACTCCGGTTCCCTGGGTTCGTCGAGCGGATGGTGTTGTTCAACTCGCCGTTGCCGTTCGATGCCGGGAAGATGGCCGGGATGCGCACACGCCCCCCGCGCGAGTCGTCCGATTATTTCGCCCGCCAGGGCCGCGAGCCGGACGCACTGGCAGCCGAACTTGCTACCGAAGGTGAACGCCGCCGGTATATCTCCACCTTCTACACCTCCAGGTTCTGGGGCCACCCGGGAGCGTTCGACCCGGCCGCGGTGGACTTCATGACCGAGCCCTTCGCGGACGGCGCCAGGCTGCGGGCCAGCTTTGGCGGGTACGAAAGCGTGTTCAACCCGGCCGCCCGGTCCGAGCCTTCCGCCATGACCTCGCCAAACGCCACGCCCACGATGATCCTCTTCGGCCCGAGCGACCACGTGCTCTACCCCGACTTCGACCGCATGGCCGCAGTGGTGTTCCCGAACCACGTCGGCCCGTTCTTGCTCCGGGACTGCGGCCACTTCGTCCAGTGGGAGGCGGCGCACGCGCTGAACAGCGCCATCATTGCGTGGTGCGGATAGCCGGCCGCAAGCCGCTTGACCTATTCAGCCCGGGCGGCGTCCCGTGCCTCGCGCGTCTCCCGGAGGTCCCGCTCGCTCGCGGTCTCCTTGCGCGGGCTCTCGGCCTGGCGCCGGCGCTTCGCGGCAGCCTTCGTTTCGGGCCGTACCGGTTCCGGCGTCGCTTCCCGGGTGATCCGTGAGTCGATTCGGTCGGCCGCGGCAGCAGCCTTTGCCTCGTTTCCGGCAGCGCCCGAACCCGCCACCGGGGTGCTGGCGCGCTTCGCCCGCCCGTTGGGCGACGGTGGTGCGCTCGCGGACGCGGCGGATGCCACGAGGGCAGCGTCCCTCTGCTTCCCCGGCGTGATGGCAATGCCGTCCACCTCAACCCTGGCCGGAGCCCGGTGGGCCGCCCCGGAGCGTAGAGGCGCTCCGCTGTCGGCGGCCAGCGTGCCGGCCGCCTGCAAGATGGGCCGCAGATACTGGCCTGTGTAGCTCTCGGGTACCAGCGCCAGCTCTTCGGGAGTCCCGGTCGCCACAAGCTCGCCTCCCCGGTCTCCGCCCAGGGGACCGAGGTCGATGACGTGGTCGGCCGCCTTGATGACATCGAGGTGGTGCTCGATCACCAGCACCGTGTTGCCCGCGTCCGCCAGCCGCTGGAGCACGTTCAGCAGGTGCGCCACGTCCTGGAAGCTCAGGCCCGTCGTCGGCTCATCCAGGATGTAGAGCGTCCGCCCCGTGGAACGCCGCGAGAGCTCACTCGCGAGCTTGATCCGCTGCGCCTCCCCGCCCGAGAGCGTGGTCGCCGGCTGCCCGAGGTGGATGTACCCGAGCCCGGTCGCCTCCAGTGTGTCCATGATTCGCTTGACTCGTGGGAAGCGCTCGAAGAACTCGGCCGCTTCCGACACGGTCATGTCGAGCACGTCGGCGATGTTCTTGCCGCGGAACAGGATCTCGAGCGCCTCCCGGTTGTAGCGCTTGCCGTGGCAGACCTCGCAGGGGACCGTCACATCTGGAAGAAACTGCATTTCGACGACTTTGTAGCCGTCGCCCGTGCACTCCTCGCAGCGGCCGCCCTTCACATTGAAGCTGAACCGGCCGGCCTTGTAGCCGCGTGCCTTCGATTCGGGCACCGATGCGAACATGTCGCGGATGATGCCGAAGGC
>JAANMV010004295.1_pt1 | contig 11380 bp, 13 predicted proteins | sample 7279661 | NCBI WGS metagenome assembly JAANMV01 (sample SAMN14094540, study PRJNA606508) | bioreactor metagenome | isolation source: A lab-scale SPAN reactor treating ammonium-rich wastewater day 121 | place: Ireland: Galway | collected 2017-05-16 | reverse complement strand
ACTGTGTTTTGGGTCGTACATGTGTGTGGGCTCGCTGATGGCACCGTTGATTTCTACGATTTGGAAGTTTTTTCCTTTTGCTAAATCTTCATAAGAATGGTACATAATGTCCATTCTTCCGAAATGAAAACCATTGATTTGACTACAAATAGTATTGAAACTTTCCATCATTTCTGGAGTAATTTCGTGACTTGCATCTACGAATTTGGTTCCGCGACAATGATTACCATATGGAACCAAATTAATGGTTTCTCCTTCGCTCAAAATAGTGTTTAATTTTTCTTTGTATTCGGCTTCAAGTACTTCTAATTGTAATAGATAGCGTTTGTCTTGATGAAGTAATTCACGAAGGGTATTTTTTCCGTTTCCAGTAAGTATCATGAATTCTTTGGATACTATTCCAGTTATTTTTCCGGATTGGTTAGGTAATTTTACGTAGAAAAGTCCGATTTCATTTTCATACGGAATCAAATCTTGTAATAAAATGTCAAATTTTGCTTTTTTTAGGTAATTTTCTAGTTCTTCGGTAGTGTAGATTTTTTTTACGGCAGTTCCTCTTAAACCAATATCGGGTTTTGCAATTAGTGGAAATTGAATGTTTACTGATTTTATTCTTTGTTGAATAGTTTCAAAACTTTCATTTGGATGAACTAATATAGTTTTTGGATAATATTGTGGTGGAATCAAATCATAAATTTCTTTTTTTGATTCCATGAAAAAACCACCATTTTTAATTGTTGGATTGGACGCATTGAAATAAAAAAACGAACGTGTTCTTGCTGCATAAAACAAATATTGAAAGTACACTGGAAAATAAACCACTTGATACGGCCAATATTCCCAATGGGTTAGTTTATGTAGAAAGAGATTCAGTTTTGTCATTTTTATTCGAATAAATCCAGATAGACCATTTCAATTTTATCGTTGGAAACTTTACATTGTGTAATGCTGATAGTTTTTAAAACATTATTGCGATTGATTTGCAACCCAAATTCTTTATTTTCAGATTCTGTGAATTGATGAAAATATAAAATTTCTTCTGGTGTTGGAATGTTGTTTTCTTGTATAAAATTGGTAAACCATATTTTTCTTTGTTCCCGAATTTCTTTGGAATATAGCGTAGAAGAAGACCAAATGTGAAATTGGTTTTCTTCTTTTTCTTCTTCACTTTTTTCTACTTCGTCCCATTGTAATTGTAATAGTTTATTGTTTTCGAACAAGACAATAGTGAAGGGTTCGATGCCAGTTAAATCTACTGATTGCCAGTATTGCAACGAATTTTCTACACTTATTAATTCTAAAACTACTAAGCCTCTACTTTTTCGATAATTGGATTTAGGAATATGTTTTTCTTGCGCTCCGTTGAGAAGAACGACAATTTTAGTTTCGCTATGCGCTACCCAAGTTCCGCCTGCTTTAGGGTCTTTTGGGAAAGTGATTTTTTTTCCTTCAATTTGGTATTCGGTTGGCGGAAGAGCTCTCTCACGCGTGATTTTTTCATCACGATTGGATGTAATGATGCAGCCTTCTTTAGTGGGAATATAAGTTACTGTGCACATTGTTTTCGGTATTCAAGAGTTGATGGTGCAATTCCGAAAGAATCTGAAATTTTAATGTGCGGTAAGCGATACAATGCTACTTTTATCAAGGCTTGATGGTGAATACTGTGTTCCAAATTGTAAAGCAATTCTCGGAAATAGTTGGTTTCAAGCATTTCTGTATCGCTGAAGCAATTGTGTGTTAAATAAAATGACTTGTTCGGTTTATCTAATTCAGAACGATATTTTTCAAGGATTTTAATCGCTTCTTTGGTATCGGATTGAAGGATAATGTCGCGTTTTCTTTTATCGTAATTGATGCTACCACTTTCGTAATGGTTCAATAATGCGCCTAAGAGTTCAATGATGTGTCGCATGTGTTCACCAATGGTAGCATTGCTTAATTCTAGGAACGGCAATGTCAGTTCTTCATTTGTTAATTGCTGAAGAAGATCAATATTTTCAGATAAGTTTTGCTTTACAATTTGGACCAACATATTCTTACTTAGTTTCTGGAATAAATTTGATAGAAACCGAGTTCATGCAATAGCGTTGGCCAGTAGTTTCTTTTGGTCCATCATCAAAAATATGTCCTAAATGTCCATCGCATTTGGCACATAAAACTTCAGTTCTAACCATTCCGTAGCTCAAATCTTGTTTGAAGACTACCGAACCTTTTATGGCTTTATCAAATGAAGGCCATCCACAGTGCGAATCAAATTTAGTATCAGAAGTAAATAAGTCATTACTACAAGCAGCACAAACGTATTTCCCTTTTTCAAAATGATCCCAATATTCTCCTGTGAAAGCTCTTTCAGTACCTTTATTTCTTAATACTTCATACTGTTCAGGTGTAAGTTCTGCTTTCCACTCAGCATCTGTTTTTTTCGAATTTGAATTCATAGTTTTAGGTTCTTTGGTTTGGGATTGACACGATTGTAAACTTAAAATTACAATTAATAAAAATAACTTTTTCATAGCTAACATTTTTTCAAATTTAAGAGTAAGAATTCAAATAAAGTGTTAACAATGTTACAAAGTATTTGAATTACGTATTGATTTCTAAATCTTTAATATAATCTTCATTTTCATAGAAAAAGCGTTCAAATGCATCCATTTTTTCGGCAAAAAAGTCAAAAATTTCAGGCCAAGTACTCTTGTTATTGATACTAATTCCTGTTTTTTCTACCCAAACTCGGCTGATTACTTTTCCTGTTTCTAAATAAAAATTACGTTCAAAAATAACATCATCTAAATAGTCTTCTAAAAGAATGGTTTTAAGTGATTCTACTTTCTCATAATATATTTTACGTTTTTCTTCGTCTTTTGGTTCTATATCGAGTAAAACTTGTGCTTTTTTATTGTCAACATAAAATTTAAAGGTCACATCTTTTATTTTGGTATTGTATAGCAACCATTTACGAGGATACTCGGCTGCAAAGGCTATCCAGAAATCTTTTTTTATTTGTAGGGCTTCTTCTTTACTGAACATATTATTACTTAGAATGTTATTTTGTTTCAAAAAAATAGCTACCTTTAAGGTTGCTAAATTGAAAACGATATGCTTTTTAATGATTTTATAAAATATATTCCAAAGATAGAAAAAGAAACCCTTCTTTCTACGGATGCTCATGTAAAAATGGCACCGTTAGAGCGTATTTCTTATTTAAAAGAGGAAAATTATATCGATAAAAATCCAAGAAAGGCTGCGGTTTTGATGTTGTTTTATCCTAAAAATGAAGTAACGCATTTGGCTTTAATTGTTCGGAATTCGTATCCAGGAGTTCATTCTTCTCAAATAGGTTTTCCAGGTGGAAAAGTAGAAGAATATGATGCTGATTTGGAAGAAACAGCGCTAAGAGAAACACATGAAGAAGTTGGTATTGAACCTCAAAAAATTAAAATCATAAAACCTTTTAGCGAAATTTATATTCCACCGAGTAATTTTTTGGTAGCTCCATTTATGGGAATTTCGCACGAAGAATTAACGTTTATTCCTGATTTGGATGAAGTTAAGCGGGTTTTGGAATTTTCAATTGCCGATTTTTTAGACGAAAAAAGTATTACAAAAGTGAAAATGTCAACGTCTTACGCAACGGATATTGAAGTGCCTGCTTTTATGGTGGATAAATATGTGGTTTGGGGAGCTACTGCTATGATGATGAGCGAGTTAAAAGAAACCATAAAATGTGCTTTAAGTAAATGTAATTTTTAGCGATTTCAAATTATAGCAATACTATGTGATTTTCAATAGAATTCCTTTCTAAAATCACCTATTTTATTACTTTTGCGTTCTTGTTTTGTAAAAAAAATAAAAATTATGGGATTATTTAAGAGAAATCCTTTCGGACATATATTGTTTTTAAAAACATGGTTAATTAGAATCGCGGGATTTTTAACGCATCGCCGATATCGTCATTTTAATCAATTGCAAATCGAAGGTTCTGAGATTATCAGAAGTTTACCTGATACTAATGTGTTGTTTATATCTAATCATCAAACCTATTTTGCAGATGTAGTAGCCATGTTTCATGTTTTTAATGCAGCTTTAAAAGGAAGAGAAAATAACATTAAAAATGTAATGTATTTATGGAATCCTAAGTTAAACATGTATTATGTAGCTGCAAAAGAAACTATGCAAGAAGGTTTATTGCCAAGAATTTTAGCTTATGCTGGAGCTATTACAGTAGAAAGAACTTGGAGAGCCAAAGGTAAAGATGTTACGGAAAAAAAGGAAGTCAATCCAAACGATACGGAGAATATTAAAATTGCCTTACAAGATGGTTGGGTGATTACATTTCCGCAAGGAACAACGCGTTCTTTTAAACCTGTGAGAAAAGGAACGGCACATATTATTTTACAACATCGTCCAATAGTAGTTCCTATTGTTATAGATGGTTTTCGTCGTTCTTTTGATAGAAAAGGTTTATTTATTAAGAAGAAGGGAATTCTTCAAAGTATGGAAATTAAACCACCATTAGAAATCGACTATGATACAGAAACCGTGGAAAGCTTGGTTGAAAAAATTGAGTTTGCTATAGAACAACATCCTTCGCTTTTAAAAGTTATACCAGCAGAAGTACTAGAAGAAAAACGTAAAGAAGACGAGCAAAGACGTTGGAGTTATTAAAATAAAAAAAGGTTCTGATAAATTCAGAACCTTTTTTGTTATTTTACAGCTTCTACTTTATAGCCTTGTTTTCTAAGTAATTTAATTACACCTTCATCACCTGCTAAATGTCCAGCACCAACACCAAAGAAAGTTGGTTTTTCTTTCATGGTTTTAGCCATAACAGGAATCCAATTTCGATTTCTATTGTTCAATAAAACTTCTTGATTATCTGCGGTGATTTTATTGTCTGAATTGTCCATCATTTTAAGCATTCCTTCAATGTCTTTGTTTTTGTAGATTTCCATCATTTTAGCCAATTCCGCTTTGTCTTTTTCTAAATCGCTTTTTGCCATTTTTACTAATTCCTCAGCTTGAATTTCATACGAGATAGCATCAAAAACTTTCATTTGGTCTTCTACAGTTTCTAAACCAAATACTTCTTCGTTTTGTTCTTTGGTTACTTTCATTAATTCACTTTCAACCGATTGAAATGGGCAATCTAGCATTTTTGGATATAACATAGTGGTAATCATAAAAGGCTTGAAACTATCAAACATTTTAGCCGACATGTTGATGTTTTTCTTTAGAAATTCATCTACCAATTGAAAATCTTCTGCCTTTAATAAAGTAGATAATTTTGCTCCATCTTTCATCATCATGAATTTCATCATTTGCATTTGCATCGATTTTTCGTCCATATCCAGCTCTAAATATAATTGCTTGGTGCTTTCTAGTGCGTTTAGAGTATTTGCATCTAATGTTGCGTCACATGTCATGTGAATGGTTCCAAATAAGAACGAAGGTTCTTTTAACCCGTTTCCTGATATTTTCCAAAGTAAGCTTTTCTCTAACTCTTGTGAAAAAGAAAATCCAGTAACTAAAGTTAAAAGTGTGATAAAGAATTTTTTCATTAGTAGTCTATTTTTTTAAGTTCATCATAATTTTTTTGAAGTCGGCGCATTAAAATTCCATACAATAATCGGTAAAATAACCAAATTAATCCAATGAAAACAATAATCACAACGGCATAAACTAACAACATAATGCAATAGAATGTATTAGGATCGATGTTAGAAGATGCATTGTTAATCATTTTATTTATGGACGGATCGTACATGAATTGGAAAATAAAAACAATAATCATCGAAATTGCTGTCATTCCTAAGTTGTACCAAACATAATATTTAACCGTTTTACGAGTTTTTAAAATGTTTTTCATCAATTGTTTTACATTATCTGTAGTATTTATGGCCTTATAGTTTTTGAAAAATAAAAAGATAAAAAAGATAATAACACCATAGTTAATAACAGAAACTACAGGCATCAACGTGTCCAAATGATATAATTCTAAAGTTTTAAAGTACTGCTCATCAGCAGTTAAAAAAGAAATACTCAACCACAAAAGTAGTTCAAGAACGCTTATAATCATAATCCATTTCACGATGGAAGATGAACCTTTATGTAGCATTCCATAAATTTCTTTTTCACTTATTTGATGGAAAGAACCTTCTTGTTTTTTCCAGTCTTTTTTTAATAATTCTAATTCATCCATATTTACGGATTTAATATTTTTTTTAATTTCCCTTTTACACGATTCATTTTTACTCGTGCATTCACTTCACTAATCCCCAACGTTTCTGAAATTTCGGTGTAATCTTTATCTTCTAAATACAGGAAAACTAAGGCTTTTTCAATGTCGTTCAATTCGCTAATAGCACTGTACAAAAGCTTTAATTTTTCTTCTTCTTCAAAATTGTAATCATCTTGTGTTACCTTATGAAAAGTACTGTCAAACTCAATGGTATCAATAGTTCGCTTCTTTTTTCGGTATAAAGTAATGGCGGTATTTAGGCCTACGCGATATGCCCAAGTAGTGAATTTGGAATCACCTCTAAAGTTGGGAAACGCTTTCCAAAGCTGAATCGTAATTTCCTGAAACAAATCGTTATGCGCATCCTCATCAGTAGTATACAATCGACAAATTTTGTGGATTATATTCTGATTTTCTTTGAGTTGCTTAACGAAAAGTGCTTCCGATTCTGATTTCATATTCAATAAGTAGCCGTTTGGACTAATTTGTTACAAGTTTACTCTTTCAAATTTAATTAATCATTAACTATTTTAAGAAAATTTAAACTCTTTTTCTTACTATCTTTGATACATAAAATAGTAGGATATATGAACATCCCTCGTAGTAGTTTTCCAAGAATTGTCATCATAGGTGGTGGATTCGCTGGAATTTCCTTAGCGAAAAGACTTCGCAATAAAAACGTACAAGTTGTTTTATTAGACAAACACAATTACCATAATTTTCAACCTTTAATGTATCAAGTGGCAACGGGCGGTTTAGAACCCGATTCGATTGCTTATCCAATTCGAAAAATTGTTCAGGAATATAAGGATTTTTATTTCCGATTGGCTGAAGTTCGCGAAATTGATGCCGAAAACAATACGATTTACGCCGATATTGGCGAACTAAAATTTGATTATTTAGTGATTGCTACGGGTTCGAAAACCAATTATTTTGGGAATAAAGAAATCGAGCGCAATAGTATGGCGATGAAAACCATTCCGCAATCGTTGAATATTCGCAGTTTGATTTTGGAAAATTTCGAACAAGCTTTGCTTACGAATGATATCGACGAGCGTCATAGTTTGATGAATTTCGTTTTAGTTGGTGGTGGGCCAACAGGAGTAGAACTAGCAGGTGCTTTGGCCGAAATGAAAAAAGCCATTTTACCAAAAGATTATCCCGATTTAGATGTTCGAAAAATGGAAATCAATCTAGTTCAAGGAAGCAATCGTATTTTAGATTCGATGAGTGAAAATGCTTCGGAGAAAGCGGAAAAATTCTTGTTGGATTTAGGAGTAAGCGTTTGGAAAAATGTTCGTGTAACGGGTTATGATGGAAAAACAGTAACTACGAATTCCGATTTATCGTTTGATTCTGCAACCGTAATTTGGACAGCAGGTGTTCAAGGTGCTTTGCCTCATGGCTTAAAAGCTGATAGTTTTATCAAAAATGTTAATCGTATCAAGGTAAACCAATTCAATCAAATTGAAGGTTACACTAATTTATTTGCGATTGGCGATATTGCAGTAATGTCTTCAGAGCAATATCCGCAAGGACATCCAATGATGGCACAACCTGCTATGCAACAAGGGCGATTATTAGCTGAAAACTTAATTAAAATCATCAATAAAAAAGAACCAAAACCTTTCGAATATAAAGATAAAGGTTCGATGGCAACTATTGGAAGAAATAAAGCGGTTGTTGATTTACCAAAATTCAAATTCAGTGGCGTTTTTGCATGGTTTGTTTGGATGTTTGTGCATTTGTTTTCGCTAATTGGATTCAAAAATAAAGCGGTAGTATTTTTAAATTGGGTATATAATTATGTGCGTTTTGATAGGGAAGCGCGTTTGATTATGCGTCCGTATAAAAAGAGAAAATTAGTAAGTTTTACGAGTGACGAGTTGTAGTAATATAATTAGTTAATAAGAGGTAAATTATGAAATTAAAAGAAATAAAAAAGAGGTATTATTTGCTAATAATATTAATCGTTATCTCTATTGGCTTTTATAAATATTTATACACTTCATGCCCAAAAATGAATCCTGATTATTTTAGTTGGTTTCCTTATATTGAAAATGATATTTTGATTTTTGAAACAGCTAATAAAGAACAAATACAATTAAAAGTTGATTATTTTGAAGTTAATCATACAGATAGATATAGTAGATTCACTAAATGTGGACATTGTGAAGATTATGTTCATATGGTTTTAAATAATCAAAATGATACATTAGATATAACTATGAATAATTTAGATAATGAAAACAGTTATTTTGGTTATAGTTTTGATTGTTATTATAATTCTGAAGAGTTTTATGGATATCATAAAGATACAATCATCAATAATAAGAAAACAGAAATTATTTCAAATAATAAATGTTTAATTGTAAAAGATAAAGGAATTATTAGCTTTAAAGTTAATGGTAAGATTTACAAATTAAGTAAAGTAATTCGAATTAATAAAGAAAGAAAAAACATTAAAGGAGGTTGTTAACTAATCCCTTTTCTCTTATAACTTATTCTCATATCCAATCGCTAATCCTACAAATTTATTATACCCTTCCATGCCGTCTTTTTGTTGGTTGGCTTTTAGGAAATTGTCATAGAAATATTCAAAAAAAGTATTGATAGGCGTTTGGTATTCCTTCCAAAAGGTTCTGTTTTCTTCGAAGTTTTTCAAAACGCCTTTGTTTATTTTTTTTATGTAAGATTCCGAACTTCCTTCTTGCATCATCTCCAAATTATGCAAGGCATAACGCAATGCAAAACTATAAGCCGAATATTGGAAATACAAATCTTCGTTTTTAGCAGCCGTTATAAATCCGATGAAATTACATTCACTTTCGTTACCAATTCCGGTTTGATGTGCCATTTCGTGGCATGTAGTTAGCGGTGAAGTGTATTTCGGTTTCAAATAATTGACTTGCGCTTCATTGGTAAACGGATTCAAATATCCACCAAATCCCATATAACTCAACGGATAACTAAACAACGACGATTTAATGCTTTTTACTTCGTAACGGAATTCTTGTAAATCACTCGGTATATTTTCATAACCTTTCAAAGCCAAATTGTAAATTTCGTCATGCGAATACGGAATCACAACCGCAACCGAATCATTTTTAGTGATTTGCAATTGCAATTCATTCGTTTTTACCAACATTTTTTCAATGAAAGCTTCTAATTGTTGTTTCGAATATTCTTTTTCAATTTGTAGTTTTTCATGCAACGGAATGCGATAATAGTTCATTCCCCAAAGCAAATGAAAGAAAAAGTAAAACACAGAAACCCAACTCAATATTGCCAATCCGTTATTTTTCCATTCTTTGAAAAAGCCGATACGGTATTTCCAAATCCATCGGAATAAAAGTAAAATTAGAATGAAATAGATGACATCGCCAACCGAAAACGACAACCAACCTAATGCTTTTCTTGACACAAAAGCCGATTTCGGATAAAAACCTTTGCTGTACCAATTTTCAACAAAATCAGGAAACAAACCAATCGTTTTCACTACGATGATTTGGATAAGTAAGAATAAAGGAAGGATAAATTTTCTTTTCACAGTGCTTTTTAAAAACGTAAATATAATCACAAATCAATTTGTAAAGCAATTAAACTTTGTAACTTTGTTATCTTAAAATTGAAACTTTAAACCTGAAACAAAACAATGAGCCAAGAAATAAGAAATTTAGAGCCAAAAGCACTTTGGAACAAATTTGCCGATTTGAATGCTGTACCGCGTCCGTCTAAGAAAGAAGAGCGTGTGATTGCGTTCATGATGGAATTCGGACAAAAATTAGGATTGCCAACTGTGAAAGATCATGTTGGGAATGTGATTATCAAAAAACCTGCAACTCCAGGTATGGAAAATCGCAAAACCATCGTAATGCAATCGCATTTGGATATGGTACACCAAAAAAATAACGATACGAATTTCGATTTCGATACACAAGGAATTGAAATGTATGTGGATGGCGATTGGGTTCGTGCTAAAGGAACTACGCTTGGTGCTGATAATGGTTTAGGTGTGGCAACTATCATGGCGATTTTAGAAAGTACTGATATTCCGCATCCAGCAATCGAAGCGTTGTTCACCATTGACGAAGAGACTGGAATGACAGGAGCTATGGGCTTACAAGGCGGTATGTTGGACGGAGAAATTTTATTGAATTTAGATACCGAAGAAGACGATGAAATCGATATCGGATGTGCGGGTGGAGTAGATGTAACGGCTACTAGAACGTATAACGAAGAAGAAACTCCAGAAGGTTCGGTTGGTTATACCATTACCGTGAAAGGCTTAAAAGGCGGTCACTCAGGAATGGATATTCACAAAGGATTAGGAAATGCAAACAAAATCATGAACCGTTTGTTATTTGACGGATTTGAGAATTTTGGTTTGCAAATTGCTGAAATTTCTGGTGGAAGTTTACGTAATGCAATTCCACGTGAAAGTGTTGCGAAAGTAATTATCGCAGCAATTTATGACGAAGCTTTTGTTTTTGATATGCAAGAAATCATCAACGAAATCAAAGCAGAGTTCAAAACTATGGAACCGAATTTAACGATTGAGATTGTTAAAAGTGATTCCACTCCAGCGAAAGTAATGGATTTAGGTGTGCAAGAAGGTTTGTTACGAGCGATTTATGCTGCACATAACGGTGTTTACAGAATGTCAGCTGATATGGCTGATTTAGTAGAAACATCGAATAATATTGCAAGAGTAATTGTAAAAGACGGCGAAATTTCGATTCAGAATTTAACGCGTTCTTCTGTGGAAAGTTCTAAATTTGATTTGGCTAATGCTTTGCGTTCTGCTTATGAATTATTTGGTTGTGAAGTAGAGTTTTCAGGGAGTTACCCAGGTTGGACACCAAATGTAAAATCCGAAATTTTAGATGTTTTAACGTCTATTTACGAAAAACAAAACGGTTCAAAACCAAATGTTGTAGCGTGTCATGCAGGATTAGAATGTGGAATTTTAGGAACTAACTATCCAAACATGGACATGATTTCTTTTGGACCAACTATTCACGGCGCACACAGCCCAGATGAAAGAGCAAGCATTTCTTCTGCTCAAAAATATTGGAAGTTTGTATTGGAAATTTTACAAAATATCCCGGTTAAGAAGTAAGAAGATATAAAAAAGAA
>JAANMV010004293.1_pt1 | contig 11388 bp, 9 predicted proteins | sample 7279661 | NCBI WGS metagenome assembly JAANMV01 (sample SAMN14094540, study PRJNA606508) | bioreactor metagenome | isolation source: A lab-scale SPAN reactor treating ammonium-rich wastewater day 121 | place: Ireland: Galway | collected 2017-05-16 | reverse complement strand
GAAGAAGTCATAGGCGGCCACAGCGTCCACATAGGTCCGCATGCCCAATCCAAAGCGGCTGTTGCTGACGAAGTCGAACTGCCGCACGGGAAAGATGCTGTCGAGGTCGTAGCGATACTCCTCGACGGGCAACGTCAGCAGCGGCCAGTCGAGAATGCGGACCGAGGGCCGCGTCGTGTAAATCGTGCCGCGATCTTTGCGAATCACGATGCGCAGGCGCTCGCTGGCCAGGGAATAGCTGGCGACGGCCAGCGAGCTGCTCGAGACGCTGCCCTGCTCCAGCTCGACTTCCTTCCGCTCTTCGCTGAGGCTGATGATGCGCAGGGTCTTGGCGCGCATGAACATTCTCTGGCCCCGCTCCTGCGGCAGGGCGCGGGCCTGGCCGCCGGGCTGGGGTGCGTCGCTCTGGCCGGGCGGAGCGCCGATGTCTTCCGGGGCGCCCCTGGCCTTGTCGGCGGCGTTGCCGGCGCCGATGCCCACGCGCACGGGTCCTTCGTCGCGCTCGCCCTGATCGGGACCGCTGTGGGCGCGGACGTTGTCCAGCTTGCCCGTAAGGCTGAAGCTGGTGACGCGGCCGCGCTCAAAATCCAGAAACACGCGGTCGGCGCGCAGCTTGAAGGACTCATCACCCACGGTGTACTCGAGCCAGACGTTTCCTTCGCCGTAAAACTGCACGCGCTTGACGCCTGAAGCGAGGGAGCCCAGGGGGTCGGCCTGCGCTTTTTCGGGGCTGTCGGGCGTAAACCAGACCAGGGATTGGTCGGCCAGCAGTTCGAGGCGCTTGAGCGGGGCTTTGCCGTCTGAGGAGGCGGGCTCGCGGTACTCCAGCCGCACGGCAAAGGGCAGCGCGATGACAAAGGGGCCGGGCGTGCCGTCGGCGGCGGTTTCGCGCCAGGTTTCAAACCAGGTGGTGGCCTCTTCCGGGGCCACGAAGGTCAATTGCATTTCGGGCGGCAGCCTCGGGGCCTCGCCGCCGGGCATGGGCGGCGGGGGCATCTTCGGCATGCCCTGGGCCTGAAGGCAGGCGCCGCAGAGCAAAAGCAGGAATTGGAGGGCGTGCCGGGCCATGGAGCCTGAAGGTCGGTACTTTCGGGGGTGCCTCAACCTAGCTTGGGCCCGCGCCGATAACGAGGGCTCTAAACCGGATAACGCAGGGCTAGCAGGTCGCAGGCCAGTTTCACGTTGGCGTTGGCGTCAATGCGCTCGCGCAGGGTCTCAAGCTGGTTCAAGGCCGTGACCAGGGCGTCGGCACTCCGGGCCTCGCGGTCCTGGCCGCGCGCCAGCGGCGCCACGCCCTGAAGGCTCAGAGCGGCCATGAGACGGTCGCGCAGGTGGGCGCTGAGCACGGCCATGACGTTGCGCAGGCGCTCACGCAGGCCCTCGGTGCCGAGCTCTGCGGGGAGGTCTTTGGAGAGCGCGGCTACCAGCTGCTCGGCGGCGCGGAAGGGGTCCGCTGCCAGGCCGGAGGAAAAGTTCTCGGCCAGGGCCGGCACGTTGAGGGTGAGCATCTCCGCCACGCGGCCGGCGCTGCCCTGGGCCACGCGCAGCAGCAGGTCGCGGTCTTCGGGGCGAGCCGGCAGATCCTCAAAGCCGGAAACGGCCCTGGCCAGGTCCGCGGCGGAAAGGGGCGAGAAGCGCACCATCTGGCAGCGCGAGAGAATGGTGGGAAGCAGTTGGGCGGAGTTGGCCGCCAGCAGGATGAAAACGAACTGGGCCGGGGGCTCCTCGAGGGTCTTCAGGAAGGCGTTGGCGCTGCTTTCATTGAAGCGGTCGGCATCGTCAATGATGGCGACGCGATAGCCCGGTTCGAGGCGCGAGAGCGAGGCGTCGTCGCAGATGGTACGCACGAGCTCCACGGGGAGGTCGCGGGAATCTTCGGGCTTGGCATAGCGGCGAACGTTGGGGTGCACACCGTGGGCGACGCGGGCACACTCGTTGCAGCGACCGCAGGCCCAGTGGTTCTGGGGCGTGGCGCAGCGCAAGGCAGCGGCGAACTCCACAGCCAAAGCCCGCTTGCCGATGCCCGCGGAGCCGATAAACAGGTAGCTGCCGCTGATACGCCGCGACTTCAGCACGTTGCCCAGCCAGGCGCGGACCTGCGTGTGACCCAGGGGCCTCTTGAGGTTGTCTTCCACGTGCCAAAACCCCGTTTCAAAGCCCTTGACTTGAGGGCGGCCGGTATCGACACTCTGCCGCCCTTACCGCACAGGCAAGACTATGGCGAAGACGAAGGAAATCCGCAATCGCATCCGCTCCGTGACTTCGACCAAGAAGATCACCAAGACCATGGAACTGGTGGCAACCAGCAAGATGAAGCGCGCGCAGGATCGCGTCAACGCTGCCGGCCCCTACGTTTCCAAGCTTTCCGAGATGCTGAGCGCCATTGTGCGCGGCGGGGTCAAGCTTGACCTGCCGCTGCTGGAGCGCCGCAGCCCCGTCAAGAAGGTGGCCATCCAGCTCATCACGGCCAATCGCGGCCTGTGCGGCGGTTTCAACGCCAACCTGATCCGCCTGGTCAAGCGCGTGGTGGCTGAACACAAGGAAGCCGGCCGCGAGGTGCGCCTGGATTGTTGCGGCAAGAAGGGCATCTCCACCCTGAAGTTCCAGGGCTACAGCCTGGCGCGCACGATCACTGACATGGGCGACCGTCCCAACTTCGATGACGCCCGGCGCCTGATCGACCCATTGATCGAAGCCTTCCTCAAGGGCGAGGTGGACGAAGTCTATGTCGTTTATTCGCACTGGAAGAGCATGGGCTCGCAGCCGCCAACGGTGCTGAAACTGCTACCTATTGATCCGCCCGCCGGAGAACTCAAGCGAGACAGCAAGTACCTGCTGCCGGAGTTCATCTTCAGCCCCTCGCCCAAGGAAATCCTCGAAGATCTCCTGCCGCGCTATGTGACCCAGACGGCCTACACCTGCCTGGTCATGAACACGGCGGGCGAGCAGGTGGCGCGCCGCACGGCCATGAAGAGCGCGAGCGACAACGCGGAAGAAATGATCAAGTACCTGACACGCAACCTGAACCGGGCGCGCCAGGCGAGCATCACGCAGGAAATCAGCGAAATCGTGGGCGGCGCCGAAGCGTTGAAGAAGTAACTCAGTTTTCGACGGCAAAGGCAAAGTTTGCCGCCCAGCGGCATTATTTCTCCATGGGCACTCAAGACTTGGCAACCGTACTTCGGCGTATCCTGCCCGCGGAAGCGATTGCTGGGCCGCAATCGCAGGGGAGTGTAGACCGGCTCGAATCTGCTTTGGGGGTCCGCTTGCCCCCGAGTTACAGGGAATTCATCAAGACCGTTGGGGGAATATCCTCCGCGACCACGACTGTATCGGGTATTTTCGCCGAAGACGCCATAGGGGAGTACGCCGGTGGTGCATACTCTGACACAATGACTCTTCGCGCGGAAAGCGGATTGCCGGACAACTTACTTGTCATCTATCCTTCAGACGGTTCATTTGCCTGGTGTTTGGATCTAGCCCAAAGAGATGAGGTTGGCGAAACACCGGTCGTGCTCTACGAATGCGAGCAGGCTCGAATCACAAAAAAGCTATTTCGTTCATTTGCGGAGTTCCTACAGGATTTCATTCGAATTCGCGGCACCTGAATTGCTATTCCAAATGCTTCAACTTCTCGCGCAGCTTCTCACGCCCGCGGTGCAAGCGTGAGCGCACGGTGCCGGGCGCGAGGCCCAGAACTTCGGCGACTTCTTCGTAGCTCAGCCCTTGCAGGTCGCGCAGGATCACGACGCTCTTGTACTCGTCGTCGAGCGTCTCAATCGCCTCGCGCACGATCACGCCGATCTCGTTGGCTGCCACGTTTTCATCGGGGCCGCGCACCGTGGCGTCGGGCTCGGGCATGCCTTCGGCGTCGAGGCTGGCCTTGGTCTGTCCGCCGCCGCGCTTGAGCGCCACTTCGGCGCGGTGTTGACTCGTCAATAGGTTGAGCGCGATGCGATAGAGCCACGTCGAGAACTTCGCGCGGTCTTCGTAGGTGTGAATCGCTCTATACGCCTGGATGAACGTCTCTTGCGCGAGGTCGCGCGCTTTGTGCTCGTCGCGCACATGGCGCAGCAGCGTGGCAAACACGCGGTCCTGGTGCAGTTCCACGAGGCGCCCGTAGGCGTCGCGGTCTCCCTCGCGGGCCGCGGCAATCAGGTTCAGCTCTTGTCGGGCCGCAAAGTCGCTCACGGGCGCAAACGCTGCCTTGGGAGCGTTGCCGCTGTCAAGGGCTGTCCCGACCGTTGAAGTGCCCGCCACGTTGTTGCTCCAGGGGCGGGGCGGGCGCCGCCCGCAGGGGCAGTGCCGGCCGCGCCTCTCGCGCCACCTGTATTACCGTGCCAGCGCCGGATTTGTTCACGCCATAGCCGGAAATCTTTTCGAAAGCGTGAAACGGACTGGCTGTGTCTGCAAAGGTTCCTGATAGCTAGAATCCGCTCTCGGGTTCAAAGGGTGCAGCCATGTTGACACGTGACGATGCCGCCGCGCTGTGCAAGCGCGTGCTCAAACTCTGCGACGCCGAGGGGGCGGAGGCCATCATCTCCTCCAGCGAAACCAACTCGACGCGGTTCTCCAACAACGTGATTACGCAGAACGTGGGGCTGGTCAACCAGCGCCTCTGCCTGCGCGTCATCCAGGGCCGGCGCCAGGGCGTGGCCCGCGTCAACCAGTTCGACGACGCCTCCATCAAGCGCTGCGTGCAAAGCGCGCTCGCGGTCTGCCGCGTCTCGGCCGAGGATGAAAAACTTGAGCCCCTGCTCGACAAACAGCCTGATTACACGCAGGTCGATGCTTTCAAAGAAGCCACGGCCAAGTCCACTCCGGCTGCCCGCGCCGAGGCCGTGGGCAAGGTCCTGCGCGAGTACGATGCCAGGAAGGTCGAGGGCGCGGGCATCTTTGACGCCGACCAGGGCGCTGTGGCCTACGCCAACTCCCGCGGCATCTTCGCCTACAAGGCCAGCACCAAGGCGGAGTTCAGCATCAGCGCGTTTCTGGAGCGCGGCGAGATCGAGGGCTGGGCGGAGGCCTTTGGCCTTGATATCGGCAGGCTCGACGTGGCGGCGGCAGCCAGGCGCGCCATGGACAAGGCCGTGACGGGCGTGCAGCCGCGCGCTGTGGACCCCGGCGAATACACCGTGGTGCTCGAAGCGCCGGCCGTGGCGGAGCTGCTGTTGTTCTATGGTTGGCTGGCCGGCAACGGCCTCGCTTTTGCGGAGAACCGCACCTTTCACAAGGGCACGCTCGGGCAGAAACTGAGCGACAAGTTGACCTTGACGGAAGACCCCTATCACCCGGAGTTGGGCGGCACCCCCTTTGACATGGAGGGTTTTGCCACTCAGAAGGTCACGCTTATTGACAGGGGCGTGGTCAGCGCGGTGGTCCATGACCGGCGCAGCGCCAAGCTGTGCGGCCAGAAAAACACCGGCCACGCCAACATGCAGCCTGACGCTCAGGGCCCGGGCCCCGGCAACCTGGTGTTGAGCACCGGCGACAAGACCCTGGAGCAGATGGTTTCCTCCACCCCAAAGGGCCTGCTGATCACGAAGTTCCACTACTGCAACGTAGTGGACCGCATGGACCTGAGCCTGACGGGCATGACGCGCAGCGGCACCTTCATGATTGAAAACGGCAAGCTGGCTTACCCCGTCAAGAACATGCGCTTCACGCAAAGCCTGCTGACAGCCTTGGCCGATGTCGCGGCCGTAGGCAAGGAAGCCCACGCCACCGGAGGCGCGCTCTTTGGCGGCAACTTCGTGGTGCCGGCGCTCAAGCTCAACAAGTTCCGCTTCTCGAGCCCCACAGGGTTCTAGCCGGCTGCAACGGACTTGTTCAGCAGGCTTCTAGGCCACAAACCGCCCTGCAATCGCGGCGGCGGCTTCCTGCGTCGCCTCTGCGTTCCAGTTGAAGTAGTACTCGTCGCTCACGAAGTCGCCGGGCACGCCGATCTTCGCCAGCGCGGCCTCCATCTCCACTATCATCAATCCGTTGCCCACAAGGTGGAAGTGCGTCTCGCGTGGCCTTTCAATCAGCCCCGGCACGCTTTCCGTGACGCGGCCGCGCAAGCCCGGCCACGATGGCGTGGGCTGTGTGAGCGTGGGAGTCCAGCGGAAGTTGGCAAAGCGGGCGGCCAGAGCATCAAGTTCACTGCGCGGGCCGATGTCGGCCTCCTGCCGGAAGCCGATGAACAGGGAGCAGGGGCGGCTTTCCAAGCCGCGCTCCAGCACATAACGGAAGTAGCCGTAGAGCGGGCCCACCCCCGTGCCTGTCGCGATGCCGACGACCGCTCGCGCACCGGCGTTGACCTCGTGGCGGATGGGGTTGTGGTGCACGCCGGAGAACTCCAGCGGTGCACCCGCCTCAAGCAAGGCCAGCCGGGGCGTCATGCGGCCGTGCGGAATCACGCGGTAAATGATGTTGAACGTGCGTTCGTCGGCGTTGGCCCAGGTGATGGTGTATGCATGGCGCATCTGCCAATCGCCCTGGGTCATGCGAAGCGACAGTACATGGCCCGGCTCGTAGGGCAGGGGGTGCTGATCTTCGGCGTGGAGCTTGATCCAGCGCGAACCTCGCGCGATCTCGCGGTTCTCGATGACCCTGCAGGGTCGATAGATGGTCTGCCAGTCCGTCATGTCCCGCCCGTTACGACAGGAAACACCTTATCAATGAGCGGGTGAGAAGTCGGGACTCGGCGGCGCCTATTCGTCCCGCGCGCCGTCAGGGCGGACCAGGCCGTACTCCTGAATCTTTCGGTCCAGCGTGGGGCGTGAAATGCCCAGCAACTGGGCGGACTCTTTCTTGCTCCAGCCCGTCTGGGTCAGCACCTGATCGATGTGCTTCTTCTCCAGCGCGGCCAGGCTCAAATCGCCGTTCAGGGGCGCGGCCGGAAGCAACTTGCCGGTGTCCGGTGCGAGGGTCAACAGCAGGTCGCGCGCGCGGATGATCTCCCCCTGCGCTGAAACGCAGCCGCGCTTGATCACGGCACGCAGCTCGCGCACGTTGCCGGGCCAGGGGTGGCCCTCGAGCTTGGCCAGGGCTTCGGCGTCCAGGCCCTTGACCTTGGTTCCCAGGCGCTCGTTGCACTCGACCACGAAACGTTCCGCCAGGGGGCGGATTTCCTCGCGCCGCGCCCGCAGGGGCGGAACATGGATCGTGAACTCGTTGAGGCGATAGAACAGGTCTGTGCGGAACTTGCCGCTGTTGAGCAGGTCCTCGAGGGGGCGGTTGGTGGCGGCGATGATGCGCACATCGGCGTGCAGGGTGCTCTCGCCGCCGACGCGTTCGAATTCCTTGTATTCGAAGGCGCGCAGGATTTTGGCCTGGGACTGGGGACTCATGTCGCCGATTTCATCGAGGAACAGCGTGCCCTTGTCCGCCAGCTCAAACTTGCCCTTGCGCAGGCGGTCTGAACTCGTGTAGGCGCCCTTTTCTGCGCCGAAAAGCTCAGCCTCCAGCAGGCTGTCCGGAATGGCCGAGCAATTGACACTGACAAAGGGTCCCCGCGCGCGCGGAGAAGCGTTGTGAATGCTCTGGGCGATCAGGTTTTTGCCCGTGCCTGTTTCCCCCAGCAGCAGCACGGCCACGTCGCGCGCGGCCGCCGAGGCCGCCAGACGCAGGCATTCACGCATGACCGCGCTCTTGAAAACGAGCGAATCAAACGTGACGCCCACACTGCGGTAGGCGCTGGTGATCGTCGGCTGTTCCATGGCGGCCATATTGGTAGGCTCTTGCCCCTGACGTTGTATTGAATGACCCGATGATGCGCAACGACTCAACGCCTCACAAATCAACGGGCACGCCCCAACGGGCATGGCCTGCTGCCCCCATGGCCTGGGCTGCGGAGCATCGTCTCTTGGGCCCAGTTAGCCTGTTGCTGCTGGCGTTACTTGTGGCCGCGCCCCTTGGCGCGGAGGACAAGAAGGCCGTGGTAATTGGGTACGACGCGCTTGACCCCAAGCTCATGCGGCAGTGGATGGATGAGGGCAAACTCCCCAACTTCAAGAAGCTGGGCGAGCAGGGCCAGTTCAGCGAGCTGCAAACTGGCTATCCGCCGGTATCGCCCGCCGTCTGGTCCACGATGACCACCGGCCTCAACCCCGGCAAAACCGGCATTTCGGGCTTTCTCAAGCGCCGCGAGGGAAGCTACGAGCCGACGCTCGCGCTCGTCGATGCCAATGAAACGCGCATCGCCGGCGGAAGCACGCCGGCTCGTGTGCTGCTGGCCCTGGCCTTTGGCCTGGCGCTTGTGGCCATCTGTGTCGCCCTGGGCAAAGTCATGCAGGCTGTGCTGGCAACCCTGCTGGGCGCGGCCCCCAAGCCCCACGTCGCTGTTCCTGCCGGCGCTACTCTGGCGGCCCTGATCGCCGGGCCCTTCGCCCATGGGGGGGACGCGCGGCAGGTGGCGGCGGTGTTTGGCGTCGTTCTGGTGGCCGGCGCTGTCTGGGGTTATGGCGCCGTGCGTCTGCACCTGAGCTTGCGCGCATGGCTGTTCCCCTATCTCGCCCTGAGCGTCGCCGTGCTGGCCTTCCTGCAACGCCTGCCCGAGACCCTGCCTGTGCCGCGCACGGCCCGCCACGGCGAGCTGTTCTGGCAGACCCTGGGCAAGCAGGGGATTCGCAGCAAGGTCATCGGCTCTCCCGTTGACTGGCCCGCCCGCCTCAAGGAGAACACCGAGTTCACCACGGGCCTCGCCACGCCCGATGTCCTGGGCACCCATCACACCAGCACGCTCTGGACGGCCGAGCACGACAGCCGCGCCGGAACGACCACTGAAATGGGCTGCCGCATCGAGCGTATGGAGTTCGAGCGCGATGTCGCACGCCTGGAACTCTACGGGCCGCCTGCCCGCTTTGACCGCTCCCGCTGGTCCGCTTTTGAGCAAGGCGAGCTGGCCACCATGCCGCGCGAGGTGATTGCCTTTGAACTGGAGCGGCAGGGCGCGGGGGTGGCGCTTCGCTTTGAGGGCCAGCCCTTGATCGAGGGCGAAGTGAAGCTCGAGGCCGGGCAGTGGTCGCCGCTGCTGCGCGTGGTCTATCGCATCGGCCAGTTGGCTGACCTCCACGGCACGGTGCGCTTCAAGTTGCTGGCGGGGGGCGCCACGGCGAGGCTTTACGCCACGGCCGTGAACTTTGACCCCCTGAACACGCCTGACCTCTTTGCTGTTTCGGCTCCGGCGGCTTTCGCCCGGCGCCTGGCCACGGATCACGGTCTGTTCCAGACCCTGGGGTGGGCGGAGGCGACGGCCGCGCTCAATGACAACCTGATTGACGAGGGCACGTTCCTTGACACTTGCGAGCAGAGTTTTTCCGAGCGGCAGGCCCAGGTGCTGGGCCTGCTCCAACGCTCGCAGGAGTGGGACCTGCTGGTGTGCTTCAACTACGAGATTGACCGCGTGTGCCACATGATGTGGCGTCATCTCGATCCTCTGCATCCCAATCACGAGCCCAACGCCCCCGCCCGATACAAGAATGCCATCCTTGATGCCTATCAGCGGGCCGACGCCCTGCTGGGCCAGATCATGGAGCGCATGCCCGCGGGGGCTTTGCTCATTGTCTGTTCCGACCACGGGTTTTCGTCCTTTGCCCGCTCGGTCAACCTCAACCGCTGGCTGCTGGATCAGGGCTACCTCGTACTCAAGAACCAGACCCGCGATGTCAGCATGAAGGACCTCTACTCGCCCCACAATCGCTACTACGACCCCTACGACTGGAGCCGCACCCGCGCCTACTCCATGGGGTTGGGCAAGATCTTCCTGAATCTCACGGGCCGCGAGCCGTCGGGCGTCGTCGCGCCCGGCGCGCAGGCCCACGCCCTCATCGAGGAAATCCGCGCCAGGCTGCTCAGCCTTGAGGACGACGACCCCCGGCCCCACTTCAAGGGTCGCCGTGTGTTCCACGAAATCAGGCGCGGCAACGAAATCTGGGAGGGGCCCTTTGTGCGCGACGACGCCGACCTCATGGTGGGTTTCAGCCACGGCTACCGCGTGAGCTGGCAAACGGCCCTGGGCGGTGCGCACGAGCAGGTGATCTCGGACAACCTGCGCAACTGGTCGGGCGATCACTGCACCTTCGCGCCCTCCCTGGTGCCCGGCGTTGTGCTCTGCAACCACAGGATCGAGGCCGCCGAGCTTCGGCTCATTGATGTCGGTGACAGCGTCCTGCGCTACTTCGGCGTTGAGCCATCGGCGCCGCGCGGACGCTTTGACGGGCGGGCCTGGACGTTCAAGCGCTAGCGCATCCGGCGCCGCCAGCGATACAATGCCGCCATGATTGCCGAGCTTCAGCGCAAGGCCGTTCCCTTTCTTGCCGGGGGTCTGCTGCTCCAGGTAGGGGGTTCCTTCCTGCGCTTTGTGAGCATCGAACTGTTTGTGGCCCTGGCGGCCGTGGGCGCTGCCCTTTTGATCGTGGGGTGCATGCACTACGCCCGGGCGCGCGGCTACAAGCGCGAGCTGGGCCTGTTGGGCCTGCTCAGCGTGCTTGGTGTGGTGATTCTTGTGCTGCTGCCGGACAGGGAGAAGAGCAGCCCCGAGGGGGCCGCCGAACTGCCGGCCCAGACGACCGAGGCCTTCAAGGACGACCCTGATGTAAAGGATGCCCTGGAGAGCATCAACGCCATGGGCTTTTCCGCGGCGCGCCGCGAAGTGGATGTTGATGACTCGGATACCGACGACCTCGACACCGGGCCCGACGAACTGGAACTCTCCGCCGGCGGCGGCCCCGCGGCCAAACCCCGCGGTCAAGTGCCGATGAAGGTGGCCACGAGTTCTAGCCAGGCCGCGCGCGAGGCGCTGGTAGGGCAAGCCGGAGGCGAGATTGTGCCTTCTCGCCTTCTCTATCAAGCGGGCGGCAAGCTCACCTTCACCTGCCATTGCGGCAAGCGCTACAAGGTCGATGTCTCCCGCGCGGGCGAACTGCTGACCTGCCGCTACTGCAAGAAGAACCTGCTGGTGCCCGTGCCGGAATTGAAAGCGTAATGCGTCTCGTCTGCATCTCCGACACCCACAACCAGCACGATGCCCTGCAACTGCCCGGGGGCGACGTGCTGATTCACGCCGGCGATTTCACAGGCATGGGCCGCGTGCAGGAGGTTGAGGCTTTCGCGAAGTGGTTCGGCGCTCAGTCGCACCCGCACAAAATCGTCGCAAACAGGGGCGAACCGGATCGATAAGAACCCATGGGCTCACCCGTTTTTCCCCAGCACATCATCGCCCGAAAACGCGACGGACATGAACTGACCCGCGACGAGATTACCTCGTTCGTCCGCGGCGCCACCGACGGCTCCTGGGCCGACTACCAGCTCAGCGCCATGCTCATGGCCCCGCCTGCCGCTACCAGCGTGGTGGCGCGGGTCCCGATCATGGTGTCCAGCACGCCGCCCAGCAGCCAGCCGAGC
>JAANMV010004286.1_pt1 | contig 11402 bp, 12 predicted proteins | sample 7279661 | NCBI WGS metagenome assembly JAANMV01 (sample SAMN14094540, study PRJNA606508) | bioreactor metagenome | isolation source: A lab-scale SPAN reactor treating ammonium-rich wastewater day 121 | place: Ireland: Galway | collected 2017-05-16 | reverse complement strand
TCGACCACGCGCGCGTTGTTGCTCATGTTCTGCGCCTTGAACGGCGCCACCTTCAGGCCCAGGTTGCTGTAGTAGCGGCACAGCGCGGTGGTGAGCCAGCTCTTGCCGGCGCCGCTGGTGGTGCCCAGCACCATGACGCATGCGGCCGCCATCAGCCGTCCACCTCCGCCCAGCAATTGGGCGTCTCGTACAGCGTCACCTTGGCCAGCGACAGGTGGCGGCCGAAGCGGTCGTGGTACACATTCTTCAGGATGTCAAAGGCGGCCTGGGCCAGGTTTTCCACCGTGGGCACGCGGTCGATGACCACCGTCTTGTGGCCCGGCATGCTGTCCAGGAAGGCGCGCACGGCGGTGTCTTTTTCATAGACGATGAAAGCGTGGTCCCACAGATCCACCAGGTGCGCCTTGGCCAGCGCCTTGATGTCGCCGAAGTCCATGATCATGCCGTTGTCGGATTCGCCGTCTTTCTGCACCACGTCGCCCGTGAGGGTGATGAGCAGCGTGTAGCGGTGGCCGTGCAGGTTGCGGCACTGGCTGTTGTGGTCGGGAATGCGATGCCCGGCATCGAACTCCATTTTTCGGGTAATGGTCAGCATGGGTGGGTCCGTTGTTGCCTTCAGGGAATCTGCAGCAGCTTGTGGGTCTGCACCGACAGGTTCCACAGGGGATGGGCTTTGCAATAGTCAATGGCCAGGCGCAGATTGGTGGCCTGCAACGGCCCGTCCATGGCCTGTACAAAATGGTGTTCAAAATCCAGCGCAGCGTATTCATCCAGGGGCTGCCCGGGCTGCGGAATGACGACCTTGATTTCGTTGCCCTGGCTCACCACCAGATCCGAGCCCATCTTGGGGCTGACGCAGACCCAGTCCACGCCACGAGGAACCGGCAGCGTGCCATTGGTTTCAATCGCCACCGTGAAACCGGCGGCGTGCAGGGCATCGATCAGCGGGGCATCGAGCTGCAGCAGCGGTTCGCCGCCGGTGCACACCACGTATTTTTGCGCGGGGTAGCCGGCAGGCCACAGCGCATGGATGCGCGCGACCAGGCTGGCAGCGTCGGCAAACTTGCCACCGCCTTCGCCGTCGGTGCCGACAAAATCGGTGTCGCAGAACTGGCACACCGCGCTGGCACGGCCCTCTTCCACCCCGCTCCAGAGGTTACACCCGGCAAACCGGCAAAACACCGCCGGGCGCCCGGCATGGTGGCCTTCGCCTTGCAGGGTATAAAAAATTTCCTTGACGCTATAGGTCATGGGGGGCCTCGCACATCGACACAGGGGGCGTATTGTCACCGCCCGGGGCCATGCACCGCCGCCCGCAAGGCCTCTTGCGCCTCGGGCGCCAGCACGCCCAGGCGCACCAAGCCGGGAAGGCCGAACGAGGCGCAGTCGCGCAGCTTGATGCCCTGCGCCCGCAGTTGGTGCAGCAGCGCGGGCAGGTCGGCCACCGGGGGCCGCGCGCAGAAGTAGTTGGCCTGGCTGCCGGGCAGCACCTCCCAGCCCAGCGCGTCGCACAGCGCCAGCTGGCGCGCCTTCCAGTCGCGCAGCACACCCAGGCATTCGGCCAGCCAGTGCTGCACGCGGGGCTGCACCCAGGCCTGCAACAGCGCCACGCCGTGCGCGCCCACGGGCCAGGACGGCGCCAGCGCAACAAGGGCTGCCGCATCGGCCTCGCAGCCCTGCGGCGCGATGGCGTAGGCGGCGCGCACGCCCGTCAGGCCCAGGGCCTTGTTGGGGGTCCACAGTTGCCAGACGCTTCCCAGGCGCCCCGGCGGCGGCGCATGGCCTTCGAGGCGCAAGGGGTGGTAGGCGCAGTCGAGCACGCGCAGGGCGTCCTGCCCACTGCCGTCCAGCAGCCAGGCGGCCAGCGCCGTGTCGCTCCGGCCCAGCGGACTGGAGGGCTCGCAGGCCCATTGCAGCGCGGCACCGGTACCGGGTGCGTGACAGAAGGCCAGGCCCCAGGCGCGGGCGGCCTGGGCATAGTCGCCATAGCCGTGCGCAGGCACCGCCACGGCGCCTGCACCGCGCCGCACGGCCAGCGCCGTGATGCGGTGGATGAACTCGCTGGCGCTGCCTGCCAGCACGATGCGTGCGGGCGCCACGCCATGAAACACGGCCAGCTGCGCGCGCAAGGCGGTGTAGGCCGGGTCGGGATAGCGCGTGGCGTCGGCCTGCTGCACGGCGGCCAGGGCCATGGGGCACGGGCCGCAGGCGTTGCTGTTGGTCGAGAAGTCATGCGGCGCCGCGCCGAGGCCGTCGGTGCCGCCGTGGCAGGGCATGGCTGCGGCATCAGGCATTCCAGGCCCCTTGAATAGCTACGATAAAAATAGCTGACACCGCAATACCAGAAAGGGTCCAAGCCACTTTTGAAGCAAATTTTTTCGCCCACCCCACATCCCGTGGCGTGGGCGCCCGCCCCTGCGCATGCAACTGGTACACGCCCGGTTTGGTGAGCCGCACACCGAGCGCCAGCGCCATGGCCGCCATGGGCCAGCCGCTGTTGGGCGACGGGGTCTGGCGTGCCTCGCGCGCCAGGGTGCGCAGCGGCACGCCGCCGCCCGCCAACGCCAGCAGCAGTGCGGTGATGCGCGCGGGCAGCCACGAGAGCACGTCGTCCGCCCGGGCGGCCCATTTGCCGGCCCACTCCCAGTAGCGGCCTTCGCGCATGCCCCGGTAGCCCCACATGGCGTCGGCGGTGTTGGCCAGGCGGTAGAGCGCGGCGCCAGGCAGACCCGCCACAGCGAACCAGAAGAGAGGCGCCACCACCGAGTCGTTGAGGTTTTCGGCCAGCGATTCGATGGCGCTCTGGCGCACCTCGTCGGCACTGAGCTGCGCGACGTCGCGGCTCACCAGCCAGGCCAGGCGCGCACGCCCCTCGTCGAGCGAGCGGGCCAGTGCGTCCTCGACCGCGCGCACCTCGCGCAGCAGCAGCCGGAATGCGAACAGCGGCTTGAGCAGCAGGCCCAGCAGCAGCGCGGCCAGCAGAAAGCGCAGCACACCCATCACGGACGATGCGCCTTCCAGGCCTAGGCCCGGCACATCGACGACCACCTCGCACACCTCGGTGGGCGCGCCCCACACATACAGCACCGCCGCCTGGAGCAGCGCAGCCACTACCAAAACAATAGCTGCCAGCGCACTCCAGAAAAGCGCTCCAAGCCAAAAACTCTTCAAATCCCGGGCCGTGGATTCTGTCGGCGCGATGCGCCGGCCGCAGGCGCCCAGCACGTGGCCCATCCACACCACGGGGTGCCAACGCGCGGGCGGCTCGCCCCACAGGCGGTCTACCGCCAGCGCCACCAGAGCAGCCAGCGCGAGGAAGGCCGCACCCTGCCCGGGGCGGGCGACGAGCGGGTGCAGCCAGTGCCAATGCATGGGAGAGAACTCAGTCCTCGATGCCGCGCTGCGCCGGGATGCCGACCTGGAAGGCGTGCTTGATGAGCTTCATCTCGGTCACCGTGTCGGCGATGGCGATGATTTCCTCGGGGCAGCGGCGGCCTGTCAGGCACACATGCACGTCCTTGGGCCGCGCGGCCAGGGTATCGAGCACGTCTTGGAGCGGCAGCCAGCCGTAGATCAGCGGGTAGGTGATTTCATCGAGCACCACCAGGAAGCGCTCGCCCCCCAGGATGTCGGCACGCGCTTTCTGCCAGCCGTCGCGCGCCAGTTGCGCGGAATGCTCCAGGTCTTTGCTCTTCCAGCTGAAGCCGTCGCCCAGGCCCTCGATGGGCAGGCCGATCTGCTCGAACAGGCGGTGCTCGCCAAAGCGCGCGCTGGGCACCTTCATGAACTGAAAAATCTTCACCGCCTTGCCCCGGCCGTGCGCGCGCAGCGCCAGGCCAAAGGCCGCCGTGCTCTTGCCCTTGCCGTCGCCGGTGTTGACGATGACCAGGCCCCGGCGCTCGCCCTCGGCCTTGTCGTAGCGCTTTTCGGTGGGTGGGGTTTCGATCTGCATGGAGGTCTTTCAAAAAACAAAACTACACGCGCGGCAACGCCAGCCACTGGCCCGCCAGGCCGTGGATGGCGATGCGCTGGTCGAACACCTGCTCCAGCGCGCGGTGCGTGGCGGCATCGTGCGCCGCGCCGTGGTGGCACAGGCGCCCCTGGGCCACGATGGCCACATCATCGGCCTGCAGCGCCATCGAGAGTTCGTGCAGCACGCTGACCACCGTGTGGCCGCGCGCAACCAGCTCGCGCACCAGCAGCAGCCAGTCGGCCTGGTGCGGCGGGTCGAGGTTGGCCAGGGGTTCGTCCATCAACAGCACCTGCGCCTGCACAGCCAGGGCGCGCGCCAGCAGCACGCGCTGGCGTTCGCCGCCCGAGAGCTGGCCCAGCGGCCGCGTGCGCCAGTCCCAGGCCTGGGTGGCGCGCAGGGCCTGCTCCACGGCGGCGTGGTCCTGCGGGCTGGCGGGCTGCATCCAGCCCTGGTGCGGCAGACGTCCGAGCATGGCCACGTCGTACACGGTCAGGTCGTCTGCGGCGGATTCGTTCTGACCCAGCCAGGCCAGGTGCAGGGCGCGCTCGCGCCGGGGCCAGGCGTGCAGATCGCGCCCATGCAGCAGCACCTGCCCACTGCTGGCCGGCAGCAGGCCCGCCAGCACCTTGAGCAGCGTGGACTTGCCGGCGCCGTTGGGGCCGACGATGCTGGTCCAGCGGCCCGCTGCGAGCGGCAAGGTGATGCCATGCAATATGGGGTTTTTTCCGATGCCAGCGCTTATGAAACAAGCGCTGACAGCTATGTTTTCAGGAGCGGTCACAACAGCCCCCCGGGCGCCGTCCGGCGGTGCATGAGCCACAGCAGATAACCGCCGCCGAGCACGGCCGTCAGCACGCCCACGGGCAGCTCCTGCGGCGCCATCAGGCCGCGCGCCAGCAAATCGGCTCCCGCCAGCAGCGCCGCGCCCATCAGGCTGGCCAGGAGCATCAGGCGGCCATGGCGCACGCTGACGACGGCGCGCACCAGGTGCGGCGCAGCCAGGCCGACGAAGGCGATGAGCCCCGTCTGCGCCACGGCCGTGCCGGTGGCCAGGGCCAGCACCGCCACCAGCGCAGCGCGCAGCGGCGCGAGCCGCAGGCCCAGGCTGAGCGCGGTGGATTCACCCAGCGCCAGCCCGTCGAGCACACGCGCCAGCAGCCAGGCCGCCGCCAGGCACAGCAGCCACACGGACCCCATGAGCAGGCACGAAGTCCAGCCGACAAAGCCCGTGGAGCCGAGCAGAAAGGCCTGCATGGCCTGCAGCGAGTCGGGCGACATCAGCAAAATCAGCGAGGTAAAGGCGCCCAGCACCACGCCCACCACCACGCCCGCCAGCAGCAGGCGCAGCGTGTGCTGCACGCCGCGCGCCAGTGCCAGCGTGAGCAGCACCGCCAGCACGGCGCCCACGAAGGCCGCACCCGTGAGCCCCAGGCGCACCAGCCAGTGGCTGGAATAGACCGACACGGCCATGGCCGCGCTGGCCCCGCCCACCATGCCCGCGCCGCCGCCCATGAGCGCCAGCACGGTGGCCACGCCCAGCGAGGCGCCCGAGGCGCTGCCCAGCAGGTACGGGTCGGCCAGCGGGTTGCGAAACAGCCCCTGCGCCACGGCACCGGCCAGGCCGAGCAGCGCGCCGGCGGCCCAGGCGCCGATGGTGCGCGGCAGGCGGATGTCCCACACAATCTGCAGCGCCATGGCGTGCGCCGCCGGGTCGGCCTGCGCATCCATCAGCGCGGGCCAGAGGTTCTCCAGCCCCATGCTGCCCACGCCGGTGCCCAACAGCACCAGCGCCACGCCCGCCAGCGCCAGGCCCACAGCCAGCCAGAGGCCGCAGGCCCCCTGCCGCACCGGTGGTGAGGACACGGCAGCCTTCATGATCGCGCGCCCTGGCCGGCCGTCTTTTCGGCCAGGCAGGCGGCCATCAGGCGCGCGGCCTCGGCCATGCGCGGGCCGGGGCGGATCAGCACGTCGGACTGTTCGGGCGAGAAGACGCACAGCCGCTGCTCTCGCAGCGCGCGCATGCTCGCCCAGCCCGGGCGCGCGGCCAGGCCCTCGGCGCTGCGCGCCCCGACCATGATGAGGTCGGGGTTGGCGCGCACCACAAACTCGGGGTTGAGCTTGGGGAACGGCCCCAGCGTGGCGGGCAGGATGTTGCGGGCGCCCAGGCGCGCCAGCGTCTCGCCGATGAAGGAGCCCGGCCCGGCGCCATACGGCCCGGGGTTGACCTCGAAGTACACACGCGCACCGCGCGCGGCCGGGGGCAGCGACTGCGCGGCGGCCTGCACACCCGCATCGGTGGCGCGCCAGACGCGCTGTGCATCCTGCACGCCCAGCAGCTGCCCCACTTTGCCGAGCACGCGCTGCATGTCGGCATGGGTCTTGGGTTCGAGCGCCACCACGGCAATGCCCAGGGCTTCGAGCCGCGCCGCCGCGCGCGACGACGTGGCCATGAGCACCACATCGGGCCGCAGCGCGACGACGGCCTCGATGTTCGGGTCCAGCCCACCGCCCACCTGGGGCAGTTTGCGCACGCTTTCGGGCCAGTTGGTGTAGCGGTCCACGCCGACGAGGCGCTGGCATTCACCCAGCGCGCACACGGTTTCGGCCAGCGAGGGCAGCAGGCTGACGATGCGCTGGGGCGTGTGCGCCAACGCAACGGCGCGGCCCCGGTCGTCGGTAAGCTGCACGCCCTGCGCCTGCGCGGTGCCGAACATGAGCAACAGCAGCGCCAGCAGCACCGCCACCACGATCAGAATGCGCTTGATGGGGGTGGGTTTCATCCAGTCTCTTTCAATGTGAGCGGCAACCCGGCCGCCATCAGCGTGACGCGCTCGCACGCCTGCGCTGCCTGCTGGTTGAGCAGGCCCAGTGCATCGACAAAGGCGCGCACCTCGCGCCCCATCGGGATCACCCCCAGGCCGATTTCGTTGCCCACCAGAACCACGGGGCCGGGGGCCCGCTCAATTGCTATAAAAAAACGAGCTGCTTGCGCTTGCCAGTTGTGCGCCAGAGCCTCTTTTTGTTCAAAATCCATGGCCTCCTGCCCGGCGGGCATGGTCCAGTTCGTGAGCCACAGCGTCAGGCAGTCCACCACCAGCAGGGAACCCGGCTGGCTGTGGCGGGTGATGGCACCGGCCAGGTCACGCGGTTCTTCCAGCGTGGCCAGGCCCGGCACGCGCTCGGCACGGTCGCGCTGGTGGCGGGCGATGCGCACGCACATTTCGTCGTCCCAGGGCTCGGCGGTGGCGATGAGCAGCGCGCGGTGCGTGGGCGAACGCGCCAGCCAGTCGCGCGCGAGCAGCTCGGCGCGGCGCGACTTGCCGCTTTTCTGCCCGCCCAGGATGAGTTCGCTGCGCGCAATGCGGGCGTTCATGCGCCCTCCCCGCCCAGCAGGTGCGCCACGGCGCGGGGGCTGGAAGCGAACCATGCATGGAAGTAGCTGGCGTGCAGGCTGCCCTGCCGGTACAGCGACTCGCCCCCATCGGGCGCGCTGGCTTCGCCAGGGCGGCTGCTGCGCGCGATGACCGGCGCACCGCTGACCAGCGTGGAGTAATGAAACGTGTGGCCGCGCAGCACCTCGCCCGCCACAGGCAACTGCTGCGGCCCCAGCGCGGCCAGGCGTGGGTGCAGCGTGGCCTGGCCGGGCAGCAGGCCCCACAAAGGCTGCACCGCCCCATCGCGCAATTGCACCGCTTCGCACAGCGCCACCATGCCGCCACACTCGGCCCACAGGGGGCGGCCCGCCTCCAGGTGGCGTCGCAGGTCAGCGCGCAGGCCGGTGTTGGCGGCAATCTGCGCGGCATGCAGCTCGGGGTAGCCGCCAGGCAGCCACACGGCATCGCAGGGCGGCAAGCGGTCGCCATCCAGCGGCGAGAAGAAGCTGACGCGCGCGCCGAGCTGCTCCAGCGTCTGCAGGTTGGCGGCGTAGATGAAGCTGAAGGCCGCATCGCGCGCCACGGCCACGCTGCGGCCGGCCAGCAGCGGCGGCACGGCTTCCGAAGCCTCCGGCGCGGCAAAGTCCACGGCCCAGCGTTGCAGGTCAGAAGCGCTCATCTGCCCCAGCGGTGTGGCGGCCAGCGCGTCAGCAGCGGCGTCCAGGCGCTGCAGGGCATCACCCAGTTCATGCGCGGCCACCAGGCCCAGGTGGCGCTCGGGCAGCAATGCAGCGCCGCCTTCGCCCAATGACACGCGCGCCAGCGCACCCCGCCAGTCCTGCGGGTCGCGCAGGCCGGCCTGCAGCATCGCTGCATGGCGTGGGCTGCCCACGCGGTTGGCCAGCACCCCGGCCCAGGGCAGGCCGGGCCGGTAGTCGCGCAGCCCATGGGCCAGCGCGCCGAAGGTGCCCGCCATGGCCGAGGCATCGACCACAGCCAGCACCGGAACGCCAAAGCGCTGGGCCAGGTCGGCAGCGCTCGGGTCGCCGTCGAACAGGCCCATCACGCCCTCGATGAGGATCAGATCCGCCTCACACGCGGCGTCGTGCAGGCGCCGGGCGCAGTCGGGCGCGCCATTGATCCACAGGTCCAGCGAGTGCACCGGTGCGCCGCTGGCAAGCTGGTGCCAGTGGGGGTCGAGAAAGTCCGGCCCGCACTTGAACACGCGCACACGCCGGCCATGCCGCGCGTGCAGCCGCGCCAGCGCGGCCGTCACCGTGGTCTTGCCCTGGCCCGAGGCCGGGGCAGCCACCAGCAAGGCGGGGCAGGATGCGTGCGTGGACATGGCGGGGCTTACTGAGGTGCCCATTTCAGGCCGACATACAGCGTTCGGCCTGGCGTGGCATAGGTGCGGGCGAGCTGGTAGTCCTTGTCGCCCAGGTTGTCGATGCGTGCCAGCAGCGTGTAGTCGCGCGCCACGCGCGTGCTGGCGTAAAGGTTGACGAGTGCATAGCCGCCGAGCACGTTGGTGTTGGCGGCGCTGTCAAAGCGCCGGCCCGAGGCCTGCAGCTCGGCGCCCAGCGTCCAGCCCGCCCACTGCGTGTCCGCACCGAAGGTGGCATGGCGCTTGGCGCGGCGCGCGAGCTGCTTGCCGGTGGCCAGGTCGCGCGGGTTCTGCAGGTCGATGGAGCCGTGCCACTGCACGCGCGCCCAATGGTGCGAGGCCGCGAGCGTCACGCCCTGGTATTGGGCGCGAGCGGTGTTGGCATAGCAGCCAAAACTGGACGCACAGGTACCCGCACCGCCGAACAGGATGAGATTGCTCAGACGGTTGCGGTAGACCACGGCCGAGAAGCTGCTGCGGCCCTGGGCGTAGCGCAGGCCCAGTTCGGCGTTGTGGCTGGTTTCGGGCCGCAGCGTGGCGACGCCGTACTCGCTGAAGCGCTGGTACAGCGTGGGCGCGCGGAAGGCCGTGCCCACCGAGGCCGTGGCACGCCATTGCGGCGTGAGGGCGTAGCCGTAGGCCAGGCTGCCCGTGCCCTTGCCGCCGAATTCGCTGTCGTCGTCGTGGCGCACGTTGAGTTGCAGCGTGTGGCCGCCCCGTTGGTAGCCGTAGCCCAGCGCCAGCGCATCCTGCGAGCGGCCCTGAACGAGGGCGGTGCTCCAGGCGTCGAGCGCGGGGTTGTCCAGGTGGTCCTCGCGGCGCTCGAGCGCGGCACTGAAACGGTGCGCGCCCAGGCGGAAGTCGTTCTGCCAGAGGTAGCCGCGCAGGCGGGTTTCGGTCTGGTAGAGCGCTGGCGTGGTCTCGTAGCGGCTGGACGAATCCGTGACCGAGACACGGGTGCTGTAGGCCTCGGTCCAGTTCGCGGACCAGTTCAGCCCGGCCGTGCGCAGGCGGCTGAGGTTGCGGTCGTCCACCGGGCTGGCTGGCGTGTGGGCAAAGCCGTCGTAGCCCGAATCCATGCGGCTGGCCAGCAGCGTGGCGTCGAGCTTGTGGCGGGCATGGATCTGGTAGCCCAGCCGCGCATGGCCCGAGGTGCTGCGGTAGCCGTCGCGGTCCGCGTTGTGGGAGCCGCTGGTCTTGGAATCAAAACCATCGCTGGTCTCGCGCGCAATGCCCAGCGCATAGTCGAAAGCGCCCCCATGGCCTGCGGCGCCGCTGACACCGGCCTCGATCTTGCGCAGGCCATGGCTTCCCAGACCCACGCCGGCATACGGCCGGGCCGGGCCTTCGCCCTTGCGCGTGAACAGCTGCACCACGCCGCCGATGGCATCCGAGCCATAAACCGCGGCGGCCGGGCCGCGCAGCACCTCGATGCGCTCGATCTGCGACAGCGGAATCTGCTCCCACTGGGCTCCGCCCGTGGACTGTGAGTCGACGCGCACGCCGTCCAGGTAAACGGCCGTGAAGCGCGACTCGGCGCCGCGCAGGTACACACTGGTGGCATTGCCCACGCCGCCATTGCGTGTGATTTCCACGCCGGGCAGGCGGGCCAGCACGTCGGCCAGGCCTGTGGCACCGCTGGCCTCGATGGTTTCGCGGTCGATGATGGAGACGTCGGCCACCAGGTCAGCCAGGGGTTGCTCGGTGCGCGTGGCGGTCACCACCATGTCCTGCAGCGAGGGCATGCGCGCGTTCTGAGCCAGGAGAAAGGGCTGCATCGCCTCCTGGGCCTGCGCGGCCGAAGCAGCGATGAAGGAGAGGGCCGCCAGAACGGCAGGACGCAGCGACGCGGCTCGGCGCGCACGAAGGGAACGGTTTTTCATGGGAATCAGTGTCAGCAAACAACCCGCGCCGGCTTCCCCGCCAGCAAATAGGTGATACGGCCGTGCCCGCCATCCAAGGCGCGCACGGCCACCGTGTTGGCCGGTATCCGGGCTGGCGGAACGCCCTCCAACGCCTTCCCAGGCGCTTGTTCAAGGCGCCCAGTGGCTGAGTGTTGAAGAGAGAATCGGGTGATTCGTCCGCTGACCGTTGCGGGGGCAGCGCAGGCTCGGTGCCGTCATGGCTGACGGCGACCTCCCTGCTTCCCGTTGAACTGCGGCATGTGAACCACACCGCGAGCACCAACAACGAGGATTTTACGGCGCTTTGCAATGCAACTGCCTACAATCTGTGGCTCTATGGCCTCTTTGTCTCCCCTCGACCAGATCGCCGAGCGCGTGGAGCGCCTGCTGGTGCGCCACGAGCAACTGCAGCGCACCAACGAACTGATGGCCGAACAGGTCGCGGCACTCACGCAGGAGCGCGACTCCCTGCGCTCGCGCCTGCAGGCCGCCCGCCACCGGATCGACGCCCTGATCGAGCGCCTGCCCGCCACGCCCGAACCGAAAGACGACGCATGAAACAGCTCGAGGTGCAGATCATGCAGCAAAGCTATCTGCTGGGCTGCCCCGAAGGCCGCGAGGCGCGCCTGCTCGATGCGGTCGAACGGGTGGACACGGCCATGACGCGCATCCGCGACGCCGGCAAGGTGCGCGCCCGCGAACGCATCGCCGTGCTGGCCGCGCTGAACCTGGCGTTCGAACTGGCCGACCGCGAGGCCGCCGAGCTG
>JAANMV010004284.1_pt1 | contig 11417 bp, 10 predicted proteins | sample 7279661 | NCBI WGS metagenome assembly JAANMV01 (sample SAMN14094540, study PRJNA606508) | bioreactor metagenome | isolation source: A lab-scale SPAN reactor treating ammonium-rich wastewater day 121 | place: Ireland: Galway | collected 2017-05-16 | reverse complement strand
TTGAGCCACCGGTCCACCACCTCGCCCCGGTCCAGGGGGCCGCTCTGGGAGGGTCGCCATCCCGGGGTGAAGACCTGATCGCAATATTGGTCCAGCGCCTTCTCGTCGCGCGACTTGACCGGCAGGCACGCCAGCGAGACGGCTCCGATCGGCAAGGCGAGCGCACCTGCAAACAGGCCAACCATGCCGCCGAGCATGGCCAGTCCCTCGCCTGTCTCGGCTCCGGCCCCGAGAGCCTGGGCCAGCAGCGAGACCCCCCCTCCAAATCCGTATGCACCCGCCATGGCGCCGGCTACAAGCAGGGTCAATCCAGCCGCTCCCACGGCGGCGTCGTGAATGAGAGAATCTCCCGCCTCGCTCAGGCACTTTGCGGCGGCTCTGGTGTAGAGCGCATCGAAGCACTGTAACTCGTGCTCGGACTTGAGGCTGACCAGGTGGTCGCGCGTGTGCTGGGCTTTCTCCCAGAGCTCGGGCGGCAGCCCTCCATGGGTGGCGCGACCGAGAAGGTTTCTGCCGCTCAGGTTGGGACTGGCCGTGGTGACTTGCATGGCCCGATGAGGGTATCCCGGCCGGCTGAAATCGGTCTGAATGAGCGGACATGATCTAAGTCATTTCGTACTTGATCGACTCTGCTAAACTGGTGGGGTTAAGGAAAGGAGACTGTTCCGCTGGATCCGTGCGCCCCCAGCTGCCAGCTTTGCCACCGGGAGGGCAAGGGCATTCTCTGTGGTGCGTCCAGCGCCGTCGTGGATGCTTTTGATTCGGGCAAGTGCCCGACACGCTACAAGCGGGGGACGCTGGTCTTCCGTCAGGGCGAGTTGGGTCGCGGTCTCTATTGCATCAGCTCGGGTCGTGTCAAGCTCTATCGAGCCAACCCTGCGGGACAGGTCCAGGTGGTCAGCCTGGCCGGACCGGGTGATTTCCTGGGTCACCGGGAGCTGTTGACCGGGCAGCCCCAGGCCAATACGGCCGAAGTGGTGCAGGAGGCGCTGATCTGCCTGGTGGAGCGGGATGTGTTGCTGGCCGCCCTGCAAGAGGACCGCCAGGTGGCTCAGAACGTGATGACCTCCATGGCCCACGCCCTGGAGCGAGCCGAAGCCCGCATGCTGGAGCTGGCCCGACTGAGCGCCTCTGGACGCATCGCAAGCCTGCTGCTCGAGTGCGAGGACCAGGGCCAGGTGGCGCCCCTGACCCGGGAAGAGCTGGCTCAGATCGCCGGCACGACCATCGAGTCAGTTTCGCGCACCCTGCGCAGTCTCGGCCGCAAAGGGGTCTTGGGGCTGAAGGGACGCCGTATCCGCATCATTGATCGTGGCGCTCTGGAGGAGCTTACTCTCGGCCGCGCTCCCCGCGATCTTCCGTGTTGAAAATCCAGGCCACCAGCTCGCCCGGGTTGATGACCCCACCGCGCTCTTGCCAGAAGTGGCGGTCGCGCACGTAGCGACTGGAGCTGTCCGAGGCGGGGATCGAGTCAACTTCGGTGAGGATGCTCTGGATGCGTCGCTTCCAGTGGGCCATGTTGGCCACTCGCAGGTCGATCCAGCCGGCGCCCGCCCACTCTTCGATCTCGCGCTCGCCGGCGCTCACAAGAGCACTGCCATGTTGGGGTGGGGTCTTGATGAGCCGACCACGCACCAACCGCAGGCCTTCTTCTTGCTCGAACAGGATGGGGATACCCAGGGTGACGGGTGTGGCCAGCAGCTCTGGATCGCCCTGCAGGATAGCCAGACAGGCCATCGACAGCTCCTGGGGATCGGACGCGGCCACCTCCTCCAGCGTGCTGCAGTGGCGTCGCAGCAGGTGAGCCTCGAAGAGCAGCTTGCTCAGTCGGGGCGGCCCGAGGATCTCGAAGGCCACCGAGTCCGTCTGGTGGGTCTTCTCCAGCTCGCGCAGCTTGGCGATGGCCCGCTCGCGCTGGAAGCCGGCCCTGTAGGTGGGTCCCATGCAGGTCACGTTGAGGGCGTTGATCACGTCTTTGCCGGTGTTGACCCCCCGGATCTCGTCAGCGATGTTGCGTGCGATCTCCTCGGGGGTCACGAAGCCCATCTGCCCCGGGGATGTGATGGCCACGAACTCCTCGGTGCTGAACATGCCGTTCTCGCCCGTGTCCACGTAGACGGTACGCAGGTTTTTCCCCAGCAGCCGGGACTCGCGAGCCGGATCGTCGAGCAGCAGCTGCTCGCCCGGGCGCAGGCTGCAGGCCTCTTCCAGGCGCACGTCTTCCAGCGCCACCGGCTTGCCCTTGCGACGGATGTCGCCATAGCCGATTTCGCGCCAGCCGATCATGGCAGCCGGCTTGATCTCCTTGGTGGCCGGTGGGCGTTTGAGGTGGATCAGCTCGGCATCCTCGGGATCGAAGGTGGGCACGGCCGGAGTGCGTGCAAGCAGGAACAAGAGCAGGGTCTGGGCCCCCGCCACCGCGCTTTTGGACAGGAGCAGCAGCGAGGGGCGCTCCTCCCCGTGGGTGTAGGGGATGTTCCAACCCATGCCTCCCGTGCCCGAGGTGCCTACCTTGATGTAGGCTTTGGTATCCACTTTGACCATGGAGCGATACAGGATTTCCACGTGGCGGATCAGCTGAGGGATGTAGGAGGCGCACATCAGCTGCTCGACCGACTCGCGGCTGGGAGGGCCGTCGGAGGCCTTGAGCTGGCCCCAGACCTTGCGAGCCTGGGCGAAGACGTCGCTATAAGCGATGCCGGTGGCGGTGTTGACTGCATCCACGATGATATCGGGGCGATTGCGAGTGATGATCTGGTAGAGCGTCATGCGTTCGAGCGTGCTCTGCTGGAGGGGGACGAAGGTATCCTCGATCAGGGCGGCGCGGCCCTCGGGATGAGCCAGGATGTCGTTGAAGTGACAGTGGCTGTAAGTGTCGCGCACGAACAGGTTGCCCCACTCGCCGCGCAGCTCGACTTCCGGCAGCCCGGGATTGAAGCGGCGCAGGTGGGCGAATTCCTCTTTCAGAGTGGTCAGGGCGGCTCGGGTCTCGTTCTCGGAGAAGGAGGCTAGCACGATGCAGCGTGGGGCCTGGTCGAGCAGCTCGCGGCAGACGGCGCGCCCGACCATGCCGCCTCCGCCCAGAACGAGTATGGTGGTTCCTCGGATGTCCATGGTTGGCCCCGCGTTCGCGCCCCCGCAAAGGCTTCCTTTTTGTGATACCCTGATCCCATGATGAGCATGCTGATCCTGGCGGCTCTGGGTGCGGTTGCCCTGATCTTCCTTTTCAGCCTGGCTGGTGGAGGCGGGGGAGGGGCGAGCGATCACGGCATCGAGCCTGATGGCGGTGACGATGGTGGCGACTCTGGCGGTGGGGGCGACTGAAGGCAGAGGAGCCCCCGCAGCCGCAGGACTTTGCTCCGTGTTGGCCAATCGCGCCCCATCATGTTGCACGATCAGGTGTGTATCGAATCGGTAGCCTGCGAGTTGCCGCACAACGTGGTCTCTACGGTGTCGATCTTCGAGGAGTTGAGCGCCACCCTGGCCAGGCTCGAGGTGGTGCCGGAAAGGCTGATTGGCCTCTCGGGTGTGGAAGAGCGGCGCTTCTGGGACCGGGGTGTGCGCCTGAGCCAGGTAGGCGCGATGGCCGCCCGCAAGGCGCTGGCGGCCTCCGGCGTGCCGCCCGCGCACATCGGATGTCTGATCAGCACGTCTGTCTGCAAGGACTACATCGAGCCCTCCATGGCCAGCCTGATTCACGGAGAGCTGGGTTGCCTGCCCGACAACTGTCTGAATTTCGACATCGGCAACGCCTGTCTGGGCTTCCTCAATGGGATGTCCATCGCCGCTGAGCTCATCAGCAAGCGCACGATCACCGCCGCTCTGGTGGTGGACGCAGAGAGCGCCCGTGAGGTCACCGAGGCCACCATCGAGCGTCTGCTCAGGCCCGACGTCGACGCGGTCGCCTTTCGCTCGCAGTTCGCGGCTCTGACGTTGGGGTCAGGTGCCGTGGCGACGGTGCTGACTCATAAGAGTCTGTCCAACACTCACCACCACCTGACCGGACACGTCGCCCTGACCGACACGAGCAACTCGCGGCTGTGCCTCGGCCAGCCCACCGAGATGGTGACCGACTCCAAGGGTTTGATGGAGGCGGGCATCAGCCTGGCCGAGCGCACCTTCGAGCTGGCCTGCCAGACCTTTGGATGGACTCGCCAGAATATCGACCTTTTTGTCTGCCACCAGGTGGGCGCCACTCACCAGCGCGCCCTTTTCGACCGGCTGGGACTGGACCTGAGCAGGGCCTTCCTGACCTATCCCTACCTGGGCAACGTCGGTCCTGCCTCGGTGCCCCTCACTCTCGCCCTGGCCCGCGACCGGGGGCGGGTGCAGAAGGGCCAGCGGCTGGCTCTGATGGGTATCGGCAGCGGACTGAACTGCTCGATGATGGAGATTCTCTGGTAAGGCCGCCCGTGGAAGACCGGGTTCGACCCGCATGCGGGACCAGTGCGCGAGCGCGCGTCCTGCTCGGCTCTGGTCGCTGATGGTCTGCGGTCTCCCTGGGACAGCGTCAGAAGCTGCGCCTCGCTGTTTTTTCAGAGCCAGCAAGCCTCGAGCATCTGCTGGGCACGGCAATGGATGCGCAACCACCTTGAAAGCCTGGAAGGGATCCTGCCCAGGCTGGAGGCAGGAGAGGCTTTTTTCGGACATCTGGCTGACCGACCCGGCCTGGCGCTGGGGTTGGCCCGGGGAGGCTCTGCCAACCTTGCGGTGGGGGGCAGCGTGAGCTCAGGTTTGCAGGGAGGGTGAACCTGGGCCGGTGAACGACCTGTGCTCCGACTGTGAGCCGACTCACGTTCTTCGGTGACAACGGTCACTGAGCCTGGAACTGGCCTGGAGTATCCTCAAGCTGACAGCTGACGGGAGGTCGCACAGTGCCTCAGGACCCCGCCTTCACACGCCTGAACACGCGTTTGCTACACTTCAGTGACCATGAGCTGGTTTTTGGTTACGAATTGGAGGTTCGGTCTGCGAGGGCTAGCGGTCTGGTCAGCGCAGTCGGCCGGATCATCGGAGGATGCCTCGTGTTTGTGGCTGGCCTCACGAAGGAGTCGCGCTCACTCATGGTGGCCCTGCCTGTCGCCGCAGCGCTGTCCCTCCCCGGGCTCTTGGAGCGACGAGAGGAACAGGCAAAAGTGCGGTCATGCGCGGCGCGGCGCCGCGTTGCTCAGGGATCTTTTCTGGCGGTCTTCAGAAGTTCGGACCACGAGGTCACCGTGCGCGCCGCCGACGGTCGTGAGATCTGGCGAGAGACGATGGACCCGGCCCACCGGGTTTACACCAGCGTCTCAGAAGAGGGAGTGGAGGTCTGGTTTCACGGTGAATACTTCGCCGCGGAGCTCCGTGAGCCGTTCCGGGTGGGGTGCGTTTCCCTGGAGGAGTCCTCCCTGCTCGTGCAGAGGCTGGAGCGCCTGTTTGGCTAAGGAAATCGAAGCTGGTAGTCGTTGCCCGACATCCCGCAGCGATCTATGCCCGGGTTGGAGCCAATCCGGCCGGTGCACGGTCGGGATCTCCTGGCGCGGATCCAGCTCGACCCGGCGCTGACCCCGCATTCGGAACCCCTCTTTGCTCGGAGCGGGAGCCTTCGAGCGACCGGCCGAGCTGGGCAGTTCCGCGTTAAACCCTTCTTCTTCGCAAGCGGACCGAGCCGATGGCCACGTGGTCTTGCTGCTCGCGCAGACTCGAGCCCTGGGCGGCCGGGGCGGGAAGGCCCCGGAAGCGAGCATAGGCAGTTTCCAGGGCCGTTTCAAAACCCAGGCCACCCTGGATCAGCTGCTTCACCTCACTCCAGAGCTTCTCGGTCTCGCCGAAGTGCTCCGGGCTCCCCAGCCGCTCGTGGGTCCGCAGCAATTGCCCGCACGAGCGGACCAGGTCACCCCAGGTCGGGCTGTCGGGAACCAGCAGGCCGAAGGCGATGACCTGGTGCTCGCCCAGCGGGCGCAAAGCCTCGGTGGCCTGCGGGGGCAGCCCCTGTCGCCAGGCCGCCACCGCTGCCTCCCAGCTGCGGTCGAGGTCGGTAACCTGTTGCACCAGGTTCCAGGCCTCCAGGAAAGGCGCGTAAGTCTCGGCGGGCGTGGTGCCCCCGTGGACCAGCAGCCGGTTGCACCTGCTCCAGCTCTCCCGATGCCAGGGGAGGGCGAGCAGTCGCTCGTTGGCAGCTCTGTGCCGCAGCTGTGGGTCGGGGGGAAGGAGGGCCTGCACCTCGAGGCGCAGGTCCTCTTGTCCCCGGGAAAGGAACTCCAGCGCCACCAGGTCGCCCGCCTGAGGCGCAGCCTGCAAGCCTTGCGGCAACACCTCGCGCAACTCTTCGAGCAACCGGGCTGCCTCGCTGTGGCGCAATTGCGCAGGCCAGCCTCCGCAAAGCTTCTCCATCAGAGCCTCGTAGCTCGCCCCGTCCTGGCCAAAGAGCTGGAGGGCCACCAGATCCCGAACCTGGGCCAGCCTTTGCGACACCGTCTCACCGGGGCGAGCCAGCTCGCGCCTGACCAGGTGGGAGCGCAACCGGCCGTCGAGAGCGCCCAGATGCTCCAGGGGCCTGCTCAGCAAATCGTCGCGGAATCTGTCCGCCAGGCTATCGAGCTGGGCCGTCGTGAGGGGCAGGCCACTCAAGAGACCCAGGTCGCGCTGGGCGTCCTCCCCGCTCGCCCCGGGCACGTGCACCCGCTCGAGCAGCGCTTGCGCGATCTCAGGTTGGTCGCCGATGAGCGAGTAGAGCCGGCCGCGAAAGCTGTTCTCCCGCGTCTCCCCGTGGCTCAGGGCGGTATGCCGGGCAGCCGCATCGGTCCACTCGTTGGCCAGGCGCTCGAGAACGGCGCGACCCAGCGGCACCAGCGAGCCATCCTGACCCGGTAGCATCAGCCCTGAAGTCATTTCTTGAGGAAGCTTGCCCAGGAAGTCGACTGCCTGAACGAAGCTGTCGTTGTTCAGAGCGGTGTTGCGCTGGGCCCCGGGAAGCTGCACGAGGTCGGCCATCACCTGCTCGATCTGTGAAGGGCCAGGCAGCCAGCCCAGCTCCAGAGCCTTCTGGCGAAGAGCGCGCGCCTGCTCGGAGGAGCACCCCTGCTCGAAGGCAATCTCCATGGCGGGTCCGGCCAGCATCGGGTTCTTCTCGATGAGGCGTCTTGCCAGGTCAAAGCCCTGGCCCGAGACCGTAAAGTCGGGGTGGCGCATAAACGGGCCGAGCTGCTCGCGCAGGAAGCGCTCATTTGGGTCGAGGTGCTTGAGGATAGGCTCGTAGAGCGCCAGACGGCGCTGGCCCGGCCAGTGCCCGCCCGGGCTGATGGTGCCGTGCAGAGCAGCCTGGCGGCCCTGGTCGGCCAGACGGTCAAGGCCCGTCAAAACGATCGGCTCGAGCTTCTTGCAGCGCAGGATCGCCCCGAGCTTACCCAGTTTTTCGGGATCGCCCTCTTCCAACCGGGCCAGGTCCAGGATCGCCTCGAACACCCGCGCCCCGCGCTCGGGCTCGAGCGAGGCCAGCTTCTGAGCCCAGGGCGTGGGGCCGCTGAATCCATCGCGAACCTCCCCGAAGATCTCGGCTGCCAGCGCGGCGTCCTGAGGAGAGCGCTGGGGAGGCGAGGTGAAGCTCAGCGTCATCCCGTCCACCGAGGGACGCCCCGAGCCCAGGGCCTGGACCAGATCGAGCCGGCCAGATTCGATCGCCCTGCCATCGAGCTCCACGCGAATCTGGCCCTCAAGCCACCAGCGCTGGGCCTGCTCACCGAAACGACGCGCCAGGCCACGGTCCGTCTCGGCCGTCTCCTACCCGGAAGCGATGGAGTTGCTCGAGCAGGCGCTCTCGCTCAAGAACGACCTGCGCGAGGCCTGGATCAACCGGGCCGCCTGCCTGCGCCACCTGGGGCGTACTTCCGAGTCAGTTGATAGCTGCGACCGGGCCCTGCGACTCGGTCAGTGCAGCCCGGCCTGGAACGAGCTGGGAATGGCTCTGGGGAAGCTCTCCGACGCGCGGGCTGAGGATTGCTTCCGGCGCGCCCTCGAGTGCGATCCGCACGACCCGCTGGTATGGAACAACCTGGGCCTGTACCGGGCTGGCAGCGGAAGGTTGACTGAGGCGCGGGAGTGCTTCACGCGGGCCATCGAGCTGGCCCCTGGCCGGGCTGACCTCTGGATCGGGCGCGGGATGACCTTCTTCAACCTGGGACGGCTCGAGGAGGCGAGCGGCTGCTTCAAGGAATGCCTGGCGCGCGACGAGCGGAACGCGGCGGCCTGGGAGTATCTGGGCAGCTGCCTCTGGGAGTCGGGCAACCGCGAAGGTGCCCAGCCTCACTTCGAGCGAGCCATCGAGTTCGCCCCGCGCAGAGCTTCGGCCTGGCTGCACCTGGGGCGCTGCTATGTGGCGCGTCGACTGTACGAGGAAGCGCTCCCACTGCTCGAGCACGCCCTCGAGCTCGACGCCAGCCAGCAACTCGGCTGGTATGTGATCGGCTCGGCCCTCATCATGCTCGGACGCTACGCCGACTCGGTTCCAGTTCTGGATCGAGCCGTCGAGCTCGACCCGGGCGACGGCGATGCCTGGTTCAACCGGGGCCAGGCGCTGCTGCAGCTCAAGCGCAAGCAGGAGGCCCGTTACAGCTTTGAGCAAGCGCACGCGGCTAGACCCGAATGCCGGTGTGGCAAGAGTTCGAGATCGCCAGGGTCGGTCGGATGTCAGACGCTCACTGTCATTGGTGAGCGTCCCGGACGTCTCCGAGAGGTCGGGCTCGGTCAGCGCGGCCTGGAACCCCGGTCGCAACCCCCATGTGGTGGCGGGGGTCGGGGGCCCCGACCCCCGCCACCACAATGGGTTGTTAACTGCGGCCGGACCTCCAGACACGTTGGGCGTGGCGCAGCGGGAAAACCGGGTCAAGGGGGTTTCCCGCTGCGCTCCTGGCTGGCTAGATTTCGCGCGTGGACCTTTCAGACATGGAATGCGCGGGAGTGTAGACGATCCGTTTGAACGGCCTCGCGCCTTCTCTCTGCGGCCGGTTACCTGGCGTCCTTCTTGGCCTTCTTGTCGGCTTTCTTTTCCTTCTGAGTCTTGGCTGGCTTCTTCTTGACTTCTTTGCGGACCCCGTCGCTCTTGTTGGCCACTTTGGATGCCTCTCTTGTTACGGATTTGCCTTGTGAATGGCTTGCCCTGAAAGTTCGGCTCCTGTCGGCCTGCTTCCTGGCTTTGAGACTCCCGCGAGTTGACCTGCTCAGAATGGAAGGGTAGACCTATCTGGTGAACGGCGCCGCGCCTCAAAGTGTTGAGGCTTTCCGTGTGGTCTGTGGCTCGAGCATAAGGGTGGGACCTTTGGCAGATGTTTAGCCCGTGGGGGGCCAGAATAGCAGAGTCCCGGGTTGCCCCGGGGCACACTCGAGGTCCTGACGCGTTCGAAGGAGGGCTGCCCCGGGAGGCGAAGGGGCGCGCCATGAAAGCCATCGTGCCCGAGAACTTGTCCTGGCAACCGTCCGAGTGTGGCTCGCACTGTGTGCTGCTCGACGAGGCCACCACCCGCGTCGAGATGCTCGAGTTGCAGCCCGGGGCGATGATCGAGCCCCACAGCCACAAGGAGCAGCGTATCTTCGTCTGCTTCGTGCGCTCGGGCGGGGCTCTGCTCTACCTGGGGGGGCGCCTGTTCCGACCCCAGGCCGGCCAGACGTTTGAATGCGAGCCGGGGGATATCATCGCCTACCACAACGATACCCAACACGTCACCCGCGTGTTGCTCACCCGGGTGGGCCATAAAGAAGGTGACCGGGTGGCGGCTGGCAAGACCTGGGCCGAGCTGACGGCCTCCATTTAAAGTGCCAGGCCTGTGGTCTTGCACCTTACAACGCGCTGGAACGTAGTTCCGGCGCGCCAGTCACGGTGGCATGCAAGAAAGCCTCAGCCACCGCCACCTGCTCGAACCCGCCTCGCACAGGCCGGGGCTGGACCTCTCCAACATGTTGGGCGTTGCGCAGCCGGAAAACCGTTCCGGCTCCGCGACTAGGCTCGCGGACGACGCTTGGGAACGGGAATGCCTGCCACCACGACCCGCTCCGAGGTCGTGGAGATCGTTGCTCCCGAGGGCGCGAGCCCCGTGAGGAGGCCTGCTCCCGGGTCGGCTTCGCCGGACCACACCTGGAGAACCAGGTCGAGGACTGCCGCTCGATCTCCGGCAGGAGCATTCAGCAGACCGGAAGCGATACCGTGCCGTTCGGCCAGCACGCCGGTCACCTGCTCGAGCACCGCCGTGCGCTGGGTCGGCTCGAGATCCAGCCCGATTCGGCGCCAGAGCCGCGCGCTTTCCGCCAACGCCGGCTGCGGGTCCTGGAACGTTTCCAGGGTCAGGTAGCCTCGCACCAGCCGCTCAACCGCCTCTGGCTCCTTCTTCAGGCGATGGGGGAAGCAATCAGCGGCCCGGGTCAGCTGGCGTTGCAACCCCTCGCTGTCGACCAGCAGGCCTTCGACGAAATCCTGCCGCTTCGAGCCAAGCAGGTCATACCAGCCCCGCTCCCAGGTGCCGGGTGGGTCGGGATGATGCTCGAGCTGAGCCCACGCAGCGTCCCGCGCCTCCTGGTCAAGAGCGTTCTGCAATACCAACAGAGACGCGCTGCCGGGTCGGAGCTCGGCGCCGGCGGCCCTCAACAGGCCGAGGGCGAGCTTGTGCGGGTCCCTGCCGGAGCGGACGAGGGTGTCGTACTGAGCAATCAGACCCTGCAAGGGCGCGTCGCCTCGCGCGCGCAGCTCCTCGAGAGTGAGTGCTACCATCTGCCGGTCGGCGGCGGGGTCGGAATCGAGCCCGCCGACGTGGGAGAAACAGGTTGTAGCCCACCACGACGGCCTGGTGACATCGATCCCCTTCATTCCCAAGCGGGTGGTCATGTTCAGGGACCCCATCGGAAACGGCGTATGTTCCCCGAGTCGAGCGCAAAATCGCAGGTAATCCGCCTCGGGACGAGACTGCTGTTCGGCTGTGGTCGCCATCGAGTCGAGCATCACGCGGATCAGCCGGTTGCGATCAGGAGATCGCCGGAACGAGTCGGACAACGCGTCGAGCATCGTGTAGGCAAATTGAATCTGGAAGCCAGCCCCGCCCAGGGCCTGCGCGTTCAGGGCGTCGAGCGCAGCCCGCAACAGGGCGATGCGTTCTTTTGGATGCTCTTTCAGCGCGCAAGAGGCAGCCTGAGCCAGCCTGGCCGACGCGTTCAGCCCTGGAGACTCGGTGCTGGAGCTCACCACCTGAACGACCGTTTGCTCGAGATTGGCTGCTTCGCCGCCTGTCGTCCAGGCCCGAGTTGCCCGGGTCTTGCCAGTTGTGATCAGCGACGATATTTGATCGCTCATCGGGAAGCCAGGCAGGCAAACGGCGCTAAACGGACCCACAGTGCAGCCGCCTTCGATTCCAGCTCAACTGAGCCTCGGTTATTTGCCCACGGTCCACCACGGACCA
>JAANMV010004282.1_pt1 | contig 11425 bp, 10 predicted proteins | sample 7279661 | NCBI WGS metagenome assembly JAANMV01 (sample SAMN14094540, study PRJNA606508) | bioreactor metagenome | isolation source: A lab-scale SPAN reactor treating ammonium-rich wastewater day 121 | place: Ireland: Galway | collected 2017-05-16 | reverse complement strand
TCGCCGGGTCGTACGTGACCGTCGCGGCGCCGGGCTGCAGCGTCACCTGCGCATCGGTCACGCCCGGCGTCGCCTTCAGCACGCGCGTCACGCTCGCGAGCAGGTCGCCCGCGCGGCCGAGCAGCCCCTCGCCGACGTGGATCGGGTAGCCGCGCTCGCCGAGGGTCACGTCGAGCGTCATCACGGCGCCGCCCCCCCGTCCGGCGGGCCCGCCAGCGTGCGCGCGAAGCGCAGCACGCGGTCGCGCTCGGACTCGATCACGTGGTCGGCGATCTCGCGGTACAGCGGGTCGCGCTCCGCATACAGCGACGCGAAGCGCGCGCGCGGGTCCTCGACCTTGAGCATCGGCCGGTTGCGCCCGTGGCGCACGCGCTCGAACAGCGTGTCCGGCGGCGCGTGCAGGTAGACGACGGTGCCGCGCTCGCGCAACGCCGCGCGGCTGCGCTCGCGGCCGACGGCGCCGCCGCCGGTCGCCAGCACGATGTGGGTCCGCTGCGTCAGCTCGTCGATCAGCGCCTCCTCGCGGTCGCGGAACGCCTGCTCGCCCTCGATCTCGAAGATCGTGGGGATCGACACGCCGAGCCTGCGCTCCAGCTCGACGTCGGCGTCGAGGAACGGCAACCCGATGCGCCGCGCGATCTGGCGTCCGAGCGTGGACTTGCCGGCGCCCATCAGGCCGACGAGGAACAGGTTGCCCCGGTGCAAGGACATCCCGCCATTATCGTCGACGCCCCCCGCCGCACGAAGCGCCCCGGAAACCGCCCCGGGGCGCCGTCGCCCCGTTCCCCGTTCCCCATTCCCTTTTCCCCGGCCCCGAGAAAAACGACGCCGCGATGAGACGCGGCGTCGGGGTGCTGCGGCGGAAAGCGGGTCAGCGCACGGCGGTGACGGTCTCCTTGACCACCCGCGGCGTCAGGAAGATCAGGAGCTCGGTCTTCTCGCTCGACTTGAGGTTGGTCTTGAACAGCCAGCCGAGGCCCGGGATGTCGCCGAGCCACGGCACCTTGTCGACCTCGTTGCGGATGATCTCCTCGTAGATGCCGCCGATGACCGCGGTGTCGCCGTTGTTGACGGCGATCTGCGTGGTCACGTTGCGCGTGTCGATCGACGGGACCTGGAAGCCGCCGCCCAGCTGCACGAACTGGCCGACCTGGTCCTTGCGCACCTCGACCGTCATGATGATGCGGTTGTCCGGCGTGATCTGCGGCGTGACGTCGAGGCGCAGCACCGCCTTCTTGAACGACACCGTCGCCGGAGAGTTCGCGGAGCCGGGCGTCACGTACGGGATCTCGGTGCCCTGCTCGATGAACGCCTTCTGGTTGTCGGCCGTGATCACGCGCGGGCTCGACACGACCTTGCCGCGGTTGTCCTGCTCCAGCGCCGAGAGCTCGAGGTTGATCAGGTTGCCGCTGCCCAGGTTGATCAGCGTCAGCGCGAGCTGGCCGGCGGGGTTGGTGACCGGCAGGTTGACGTTGAGCTGCGGCGAGTCCGAGTAGCCGACCGTCGCGATGCCCGACGCGGCCTCGAACGGCGTCTGCGTGCGCGTCTCGCGGATCAGCCGGTCGCCCTCCGTGCGCACCACGGGCTGCGTGTTCAGGCTGCCGCCCTGGCCCAGCGCGTAGCGGCCGCGGTTGAAGGTGATCGCGGTCTGCGCGCCGAAGCGCACGCCGAGCTGCCGCGAGAACGAGTCGCCGGCGACGACGATCCGCGCCTCGATCAGCACCTGCCGCACCGAGACGTCGATCTGCCGCACCATGCGGCGGATCTCCTCGAGCTTGCTCGGCACGTCGGAGACGAACAGGATGTTGCTGCGCGGGTCGACGAGCGCGACCCCGCGGCGCGACAGCACCGTGCCCTGCGCGCCGCTGCCTCCGCCGCCGGTGGCGGCCGCCCCGCCCAGCGTGATCAGGCGCTGCAGGTCGGAGGCCTTCGCGTAGTTGAGCTGGAAGCTCTCCGTCTGCAGCGGCTCGAGGTCGCCGATCTGCGCCTGCGCCTCCAGCTGCTGCTTCTCCTTGAGCGCGAGCTCCTCGCGCGGCGCCACGAGCACGACATTGCCGTTCTTGCGCATGTCGAGGCCCTTGGTCTGCAGGATGATGTCGAGCGCCTGGTCCCAGGGGATGTCCTTGAGGCGCAGCGTCAGGTTGCCCTGCACCGTGTCGCTGGTGATGATGTTGAGGCCCGTGAAGTCGGCGATGACCTGCAGGACCGAGCGCACCTCGACGTTCTGGAAGTTGAGCGACAGCTTCTCGCCCTTGTAGCCCTGCCGCGTGCCCTGCGTCAGCTTGTTGGGGTCCTCGAGGATCGGCTTCACCTCGAGGATGAAGCGGTTGTCGGACTGGTAGGCCGAGTGCTCCCACAGGCCCTTCGGCTCGATCACCATCCGCGTGTTCGCACCCTGCGCGAACGTGTCGACGGTCACCACCGGCGTGCCGAAGTCCTGCACGTCGAGCCGCCGCTCGAGGTTGCGCGGCAGCGTCGTCTTGATGAAGTCGACGATCAGCTGGCGCCCCTGCTGCTGGATGTCGATGCCGGTCGTGTTGTCGGTCAGGTCGACGACGATGCGGCCCTCGCCGTTGCGGCCGCGCCGGAAGTCGACGTCGCGCAGCGCGTGCGCGGCGTCGCCGGGACGCGCCTCGGCGAAGCGCTGCACGACCTGCTGGCGGGCGTCCTGCGGGTCGCCCTGGTCCATCAGCGTGACCAGCACCGCGTTGCCCTCGACGCTCGTCTGGAACGTCTGCGGCTTGTTCAGGTTGAAGACCACGCGGGTGCGGTTGCCCGACTGGATGACGTTGAAGCTGCGCAGCGCCTGGTCGTCGATCGTGCGCTGCGTCGCGCCCATCGCGTTGGCGGTGTCGAGGAAGTCGAGCGCGATGCGCGGCGGGCTCGCGATCGAGAAGCCGGCCGGCGGGTTCTGCGGCGGCTCCTTCAGCTGGAAGCGCACGATCGTGTTGCCGGAGCTCCCCTTCGACACGGTGATCTGGTCGATGCTGTTGCCGCCCTGCGCGAGCGCGGCGCCGCCGGCGACCGCGCAGGCGAGCGCGGCCGCGGCGAGCCAGGCGCGGTGCAGTCCGCGGGCCGCGCGGACGCGTTGGGTTGCGCTCATCGTCTCTGCTCCTGTTGCGTGTTCTGGTCAGGCTGCTGCAGCTGGAGCGAGCTGGTGCGCTCGGTCCAGTCCCCTGCGCCGTCCTGCACGAGTTCCCTGAGCTTGATGTCGGTGTCCGAGATGCCGACGATGACGCCGTAGTCCTGCCCCATGTAGTTGCCGGCCCGCACCTGGTAGATGTCCTTGCCGGGCGTGCGCACGAGCGCGAAGATCGCCTTGTTGCGCTCGAGCGTGCCGACCATCGTCAGCGATTCGAGGGGGAAGGCCTCGAGCGGCTCGCGGCGCCGCGCGAGGTCGGGCGCGAGCTTGCTGCCGCCCTTCGCCGGCTCGATCTTGCGCGGCTTGAACGGATCCGGCAGGTCGAAGGCGTTGTACGCGAACGGCTCGTAGGGCCGGATCTGCGGGAGCGGGTCGAGGCAGCCCCTCGTCCCCTTGCCCTGCTCGGCCATCCAGGACCGGAGGTCCTGGTGCGACTCGCCGAAGCACCCTGCGAGGAGCGCCACCGACGCGACCGCGAGGACGGCGCGCGTGCTCATTTCTTCGCCTTTTCCTTGTCCTTCGCCCGCTGCGCCGCGCGCTGCTTCGCGACCTCCTCGTCGTCGAGGTAGCGGAACGTCTTGGCCACGGCCTCGAGCGCGAGGCCGCCCTTGTCGTTGGTGATGACGATGTCGTTGAGCGTCACGATGCGCGGCAGCTGCGCGACGTCGCTCGCGAACGCGCCCATGTCGTGGTAGTTGCCGGTGATGCGGATGTTGATCGGCAGCTCCGCGTAGAACTCCGCCATCTTCTCCTGCACCGCGGGCTTGAACAGCTCGAACACCAGGCCGCGGCCGAGGCCCGCCTGGTTGATGTCGGTCAGCAGCGCGTCGATCTCCGAGCGGTTGGGCAGCTGCTTCACCAGCGCGCCGAACGACTGCTCCACTTCCTTGAGCTGCGCGACGTAGAGGTCGTAGTTGACGGCCTTCGCCTTCTTCGTCGTGTACTGCTCCTTGAGCCGCACCTCCTCGCCCTGCGCCTTCTCCAGCAGCTCGTACTGGTCCTTCCAGTCGAAGAAGGCGCCGAGCGCGACGATGACGAGGACCAGGCCCGCGAGCAGCCCGACCTTGGGCAGCGTCGGCCAGTTGCCGACCTCGCGGATGTTCAGCCTGCGCAGTTCGTCGAGGTTCATGGCGTGGGCCCCGGTCAGACGGCGGGCGCGGCGGCGAGCGACGCCTTGGCCGGCGCCGGCTTGACCGGCGGCGCGGCGGCCGGATTGGGCAGCGCGTTGCCCGTCGGGCGCGCCTCGGACGGCGGCGCCGCGCGCTTCACCTGCAGGTTCAGCGTGAACTCGTTGATGCGGTCGGTCGCCTGGCCGGTGCGCGCGCCCGGCTGCCCGGGCACCGGCACGAGCTTGATCTCGACCAGCTCGGGCTGCGCGAGCCAGGGCGAGGCCTCGACGTTGCGCATCAGCGTCGACACGCGCGCGTTGGACTGCGCGTAGCCGATCAGCGTGACCTTGGTGCCGCTCTGGCGGACGCTGCGCAGGTAGATCCCGTCGGGAAGCTGCCGCGCGAGCTGGTCGAGCAGGTGGACCGCCTCGTTGCGGTTGGACTGGAGCGTCTCGACGACGGTCTTGCGCGCCAGCACCTGCGCGATCTGCTCGCGCAGCTTGTCGATCTCCTTGATCTGCTCGTCGAGCTTGGCGATCTCGGTCTTGAGCAGCGCGTTGCGGCTGTTCTGCTGCTCGATCTGCGTGGCGAGCACGAAGTGCACGAGCCCGACGACGCCGAGCGCCAGGATCGAGAGCATGACCGCCAGCGAGACGAACTGGCGCTGCCGCGCGATCCGCTTCTGCTCGCGGTGCGGCAGCAGGTTGATGCGGACGGGCGCGCTGGTCGTGCTCATCGGCGGGGCCCTAGTCGAAGCTGCGCAGCGCCAGCCCGCAGGCGATCAGCAGCATCGGCGCGTCCTGCGCGAGCTGCCGCGGCCGGATGCGGTCGCTGGTCTGCATGTTGACGAACGGGTTGGCGATCACCGTCGCGACGCCGGCGCGCTTGGCGACCAGCTCGTCGAGGCCGGGCAGCAGCGCGCCGCCGCCGGCCAGCACGACGTGGTCGACCTGGTTGTACTGCGTGGACGTGAAGAAGAACTGCAGCGCGCGCGTGATCTCGAGCGCCAGCGTCTCCATGAACGGCTGCAGGACGTCGTTGTCGTAGTTCTCCGGCAGGCCCTGGTTGCGCTTGGCCGACTCCGCCTCCTCGGGGGAGAGGTTGAACGCCCGCTGGATGTCCATCGTCAGCTGGTTGCCGCCGAAGGCCTGGTCGCGCGAGAACAGGAACTGGTGGTTGCGGATGACGTAGAAGTGCGTCACGTGCGCGCCGATGTCCACCAGCGCGATGTTCTGGTCGCGCCCGTTCGCCGGCAGCGACGGCGCGATCATCCGGAAGGCCTCCTGCGTCGCGTAGGACTCGACGTCCATGACGCGCGGCCGCAGCCCGGCCGCCTCGGCGATGGCCACGCGGTCCTCGACCTTCTCCTTGCGCGAGGCGGCGATCAGGACCTCGACCTCGTCGGGGTTGTTCGGGGCGGGCCCGAGCGTCTGGAAGTCGAGGTTGACCTCGTCGAGCGCGAAGGGTATGTACTGATTGGCCTCGGCCTCGACGGTGAGCTCGAGTTCCTCCTCCTTCTGGCCGGAGGGTACGATGATCTTCTTGGTGATCACCATCGCGGCGGGCAGCGCGAGGGCGACGTGGCGGTGCCGGCTGCCGAGCCGCTTCCAGCCGCGCTTCAGGGCGTCGCTGACCTGGTCGAGGTTGGCGATGTTGCCGTCCTGGACGACGTCCTTGGCGAGCGGCTCGATGGCGTACCGCTCCAGGCGGTAGGTGCCCTTGCCGGATTCCGACAGTTCGACCAGCTTGATCGACGTCGACGCGATGTCCACGCCGATCAGCGACGGCGACTTCGTCTGGAACACGTCGAAGGTGGAACCGAGCTTTTCAGCGAACATGTCGTGGTTTGCCGTAGGAGGGGGCGGCAGATCCCGATGCTGACAAACTACATTAAACTCTGGCAGCAAGTCTTGCAGGTGTCAAATTTTCCGACTGTCGGCGGCTAGGGTGTTGCATCCCTGCAATCCGGGGGTCCGGGAAGCGTCCGTGAACGCAAGTTTTATTCCTCCGTGCTAAAGCGCTGGCTCCTCTACGTGGCCTCGGTGGCGCTCGGCCTCGCGGTCGTGGGCGCCCTGCTCGGCGGCTTCGTCCTCGCCCTTCTCTACCCGACGCTGCCGTCGCTGGAGACGGTGACCGACTATCAGCCAAAAGTGCCGCTCCGCGTCGTGTCTGCCGAGGGCGACCTGATCGGGGAGTTCGGCGAGGAGCGGCGCGCCGTGGTGCGCATCGCCGACGTCCCCGACCTGATGAAGCAGGCGATCCTCGCGGCCGAGGACGAGCGGTTCTACCAGCACGGCGGCGTCGACTACCTCTCGGTGCTGCGCGCCGCCTACACGAACCTCACCTCCGGCAGCCAGCAGGGCGCCGGGACCATCACGATGCAGGTCGCCCGGAACTTCTTCCTGTCGCGGGAGAAGACGCTCACCCGCAAGCTCCGGGAGGTGCTCCTCGCGTGGAAGATCGAGGCCAGCCTGACCAAGGACCAGATCCTCGAGCTGTACGTGAACCAGATCTTCCTCGGGCAGCGCGCCTACGGCTTCGCCGCCGCCTCGCAGCTCTACTTCGGGAAGCCGCTGCGCGACATCACGGTCCCCGAGGCCGCCATGCTCGCCGGCCTGCCGAAGGCGCCGTCGGCGTTCAATCCGGTCACCAATCCGAAGCGGGCCAAGACCCGGCAGCTCTACGTACTTCGCCGGATGCACGAGCTCCGCTTCATCGACGACGCCACCTTCGAGCGCGCCCAGTCCGCGCCGCTCGTGGTCCAGCGCGGGGTCCGCGACGTCCTGCCGGTCCACGCCGAGTTCGCCGCCGAGATGGCGCGCCAGGTGGTCTTCGACGCCTACGGCGAGGAGGCCTACACCCGCGGGCTCACCGTCTGGACGACGATCCGCAGCGCGGATCAGGAGGCCGCCTACGCCGCCGTGCGGCGCGGCGTGCTCGACTACGACCGGCGGCACGGCTACCGCGGACCGGAGGACTACGTCAACCTGCCGGAGGACAAGGCGGCGCTGGACGAGGTGCTGGAGCGCGTGTTCCAGGAGCGCGCGGACGCCGACTCACTCCTGGTGGGCGTCGTGCTGGCCGCGAGCCCCGCCGAGGTGGAGGCGGTGCTCGCGAGCGGAGACACGGTCACCGTCACCGGGGACGGCCTGCGCTTCGTGGGCCGGGCGCTGACCGACAAGGCGCCGTCCGCCCAGCGGATCCGGCGCGGCGCGGTGATCCGGGTGACGCGCGACGACAAGGGCCGTGCGTCCGTCGTGCAGCTCCCGCAGGCCGAGGCCGCGCTGGTGGCCCTGGACCCGCGCGACGGGGCGATCCGCACGCTCGTGGGCGGGTTCGACTTCGACCGCAACAAGTTCAACCACGTCACGCAGGCGCAGCGACAGCCCGGCTCGTCGTTCAAGCCGTTCATCTACTCCGCCGCGCTGGAGAAGGGGTTCTCGCCGGCCACGGTCATCAACGACGCGCCCTTCTTCGTCCCGGCCGAGAAGGCGGGCGGCGAGGAGTGGGAGCCCAAGAACTACGACGGCAAGTTCGAGGGGCCGATGCGCATGCGCACGGCGCTCGCCAAGTCGAAGAACCTCGTGACCGTCCGCGTCCTGCAGGCGATCGGGCCGCAGTACGCGCAGGACTACATCGCGCGCTTCGGGTTCGACCCCAGGCAGCACCCCGCGTACCTGACGATGGGGCTCGGCGCGGGCGCCGCCACGCCGCTGCAGATGGCGTCCGCGTACGCGGTGTTCGCGAACGGCGGCTACCGCGTCAACCCGTACCTGATCGCGCGCATCACCGACGCGAAGGGAGCGGTCCTCTCGCAGGCGCAGCCGGCGGTCTCCGGCGGCGCGGCCGAGCGCGTCATCGACGCCCGCAACGCCTTCCTGATGACGACGATGCTGAAGGACGTCGTGGCCTACGGCACGGCCACGCGCGCCCAGTCGCTCGGTCGCAAGGACGTCGCCGGCAAGACCGGCACGACGAACGACAACGTCGACGCCTGGTTCGCCGGCTACACGCCGTCGCTGGTCGGCGTGGCGTGGATCGGCTACGACCAGCCGCGCTCGCTCGGGTCGCACGAGACCGGCGCCGTGGCGGCGCTCCCGATCTGGATCGCGTTCATGCAGAAGGCCGGCAAGGGGCTGCCCGAAACGCAGGCCGAGCCCCCGGAAGGCGTGGTCTCGCTGCGCATCAACGCCGACACGGGGCTGCGCGACGACGCCGGCACGCTGTCGGAGTGGTTCTACCAGGAGTACGTCCCGCGCCGCGAGGAGCCGCTCGTGCCGGTGGCGCCGACGCCCGGCGGCCGCTCGTCGCAGGAAGTCCGCAACCAGCTGTTCTAGGCCGTTGCGTCGACAGGCCAAGGCCCGCGCGTCGACAGGTCCCCGCCCCGCCCATGCCGCGCCGACACCGTGCCGAACGTCCGCCGCGAGCCCCGACCGCCGAGCGCCGGCACGCCGACCGGCGTTCGTCGTTCGCCGCGCCCGGCCACGAGCGCGAGTCGATCGCGCAGCTCGCCGCGCAGCTCATCGCCGAGCACGGCATCGCCGACTGGGCGCTCGCCAAGCGCAAGGCGGCACGACAGCTCGGGCTGCCTGAGCGCGGCGCGCTGCCCGGCGACGACGAGATCGAGGACGCGCTGCGCGACTACCACGTCCTGTTCGGCGGCGACGAGCACGAGGCGACGCTGCGCGCGCAGCGCGAGGAGGCGCTGGCGTGGATGCGGCGCCTCGCCGGATTCCGGCCGCTGCTGGTCGGCGGCGTCGCCGAGGGCTGGGCGACCGAGCACAGCGACATCCGCCTCGAGCTGTCGGCCGACGACGCGAAGGCGGTCGAGCTCGCGCTCATCAACGGCGGCGCCGCCTACCGGTCGCTGCCGCCGCGCAGCGCGGACGCGCAGGCCGATCTCTACATCGAGACGCGGCGCGGCGTCGTGCGGCTCACGGTGCGCACGCGGGAGGCCGCACGGCGCCTGCCGCGGCGCGACCGCCACGGCCGCCCGGAGACGCGGCTGGACGCCGACGGGTTGCGGGCGTTGCTCGACGAGGCCGGAGGAAGCTGGCAGGCCAGGGACGCCTGAGTCACCGTCCTGGCCCCGCGGCCGCCGGCAGGCGTCGCGCCGCCGGCTATCCCTCCTCGCGCAGCCAGCCCGCGACGTCCCTGGCGAAGTACGTGAGGATGGCGTCGGCGCCGGCGCGCTTCATCGACAGGAGCGCTTCCAGCGCGCACTTCCGCTCGTCGATCCAGCCGTTGCCGCCGGCCGCCTTCAGCATCGCGTACTCGCCCGACACCTGATAGACGGCGGTGGGGACGCCGAAGGTGTCCTTCACGCGGCGCACGATGTCGAGGTAGGGGAGTCCCGGCTTGATCATGACCATGTCGGCGCCTTCGTCGAGGTCCATGTAGACCTCCCACAGCGCCTCGTCGGCGTTCGCCGGGTCCATCTGGTAGGTCGACTTGTCGCCGCCGGCGAGATTCGCCGCCGAGCCGACCGCGTCGCGGAACGGGCCGTAGAAGCCCGACGCGTACTTCGCCGAATAGGCGAGGATGCGGGTGCGCTGCTGCCCGGCGCCGTCGAGCGCCGCCCGCAGCGCGCCCACGCGCCCGTCCATCATGTCGGACGGCGCGACCATGTCCGCGCCCGCCTCGGCGTGACACAGCGCCTGCTTGACCAGCGCGACCACCGTCTCGTCGTTCATCACGTAGCCGGTCGCGTCGATCAGTCCGTCCTGCCCGTGGCTGGTGTACGGATCGAGCGCGACGTCGGTGATGACGCCCAGCTCCGGGAAGCGCTCCTTCAGCGCGCGGACCGTGCGCGGCACGAGCCCTTCCGCGTGCCACGCCTGCGCCGCGTCCTCGGTCTTGAGCTCCTGGGCGATCACCGGGAACAGCGCGAGCGCGGGGATGCCCAGCGCGACGCACGCCTCGGCCTCGCGCAGCAGCAGGTCGATCGACTTGCGCGTGACGCCGGGCAGCGAGGCCACCGGCTCCTCGCGCCGCGCGCCGTCGAGCACGAACACCGGGTAGATCAGGTCGTCGGCGGCGAGGCGGTGCTCGCGCGCGAGGCGGCGCGAGAACGCGTCGCGGCGCAGCCGGCGCGGTCGGCGGGCGGGAAAGCGGGAGGCGAAGGCGAAGCTCATCGGCGTCGATCTCACGGGGGGGTGACCGGGAATCCTAGCGCAACCGGCGGCGCCCTTCAGGCGCCCGCAGCGCCGGCGAGCCAGCGCTGACGCTTCGCGAGCCGCACCAGCCCGGCGAAGTCGCGCGCGCCCTCGCGCCGCGCGGCCGCGCGCAGGCGCAGCAGCAGCTCGGCCGTGGCGAGCGCGTCGCCCGCCGCGTTGTGGCGCACGGGGCACGCGATGCCGTAGTGCTCCAGCCAGTCGTCCAGCCCGGGCGCCGCAGTGCCCGGCGGCGCCGGGGCGAGCGCGCTCGCGAGCGGAGCCACGTCGAGCCACGACCGCTGCGCGAGCGCGACGCCGGCCGCCTGCGCGGCGCGGGCCAGCACCGCGCGGTCGAAGGGGACGTGGAAGCCCGCGGCGGGCGCCGCCTCCGCCCACGCGGCGAACGCGCGCAGCGCGTCCGTCGCCGGCGCGCCGTCGGCCTGCGCCTGCCGGCCGATGCCGTGCAGGACGATGTTCTCCTTCGACGAGCCGCGCTCGTTGCGCACGACGACCTCGAAGCTGTCGCCGGGCCGCACGCCGTCGGCGTCCAGCGCCACGCCGCCGATCGCGAGCAGCACGTCGCGCTCGACGTCCAGCCCCGAGGTCTCGGTGTCGACGACGATCCACCGCCCGCCGGCGGACGGAGGCTCCCCGCGGCCGAACAGCGCCCGCCAGATCACGCGCGCCCCCTCATCCCGGGTAGTCGAGCTCGAGCCGCTGCTGCAGCTTCTTCGCCTGCCGCATCGCCTCCTTGACGATGCGGCGGTCGACCTCGGAGAGGTCGGACAGCGGCACGAGGTTCGGGTTGCCGGCCGGCGGCAGCGCCCCGGAGGCGCGGCGGTGCTGCGTGCGCAGCCGCACGAGCTGCAGGTACTCGAACGCGTCGCACCAGCCCCGCAGCTCCGCGGCGGGGATGCCGCGCAGCGGGCCGGCGGCGAGCAGTCGCTCGGCGGTGTTGGTGGCGGTGACGCCGGCCGCGAGCGCGAGGATCCGCGCGGCGTCGACGAACAGCGCGGTGC
>JAANMV010004276.1_pt1 | contig 11439 bp, 9 predicted proteins | sample 7279661 | NCBI WGS metagenome assembly JAANMV01 (sample SAMN14094540, study PRJNA606508) | bioreactor metagenome | isolation source: A lab-scale SPAN reactor treating ammonium-rich wastewater day 121 | place: Ireland: Galway | collected 2017-05-16 | reverse complement strand
AACCGCGCGCCCCAGTTCGCCTGAACCACCGCAACACAGATGCGGGGAGGCGATGCCTCCCCGCATTCACCCGCATCCCAACTGCGCAATCGGTCTTCAGCCTTACACATGGCCAGCTGTATCGAGTTGCTGCCTTGGCAGGACCCCTGCTTGCCCTGGCAGTCCTTGCTTATGCATTATCGAATTTTCCGGTACCTTTCTGGTTGACTAAACTTCCATTGGTTACTCTTCTGGTTGTTGTGCTCGCCGACGGATTGATACGAGTCTGTTGGTGGGAGCGTATAGGTAGTTACGTGAGGCCAACGCCTTTTGAAGTGCTGATTTGGTCAATAAAGGTGATTTTATTTGTTATGGCCACTTTGGTTGTTGCAGGAGTTTATAACCAAGTGAGGTTTGATCCTTTTGCCCTCTTGGCATTTACTGTTGCTGCTGCTGCCGCCTCAAGATTTCCAGAAGGAAAAGAAGTTATCGGATTATACTCCAGGCCGGATCAAGACAAACTGAAGGTTGTCGCCGCTCACGAGGCTGGTCATGCTATGGTCTTTGCGCTTCTTGCTGAAGGATTACCCATTGATTTTGAAGCGCACGCGCTTCCCCTAAGAGGAATCGGAGGGTACGTTAAAGGTGCAGTATCTCACTGGGGGGATGGCAAGGAAGGCCTTCGCTGGACGATGCTATTAAAGGTAGCGGGAATCGCTGGTGAGCGCGCTATTGGCAACAAATATATTGATGGAACTGAATGGGATCTCATTGATTGGGACACTCAGGCGCGTAAATACAATTTAATGTATAGCACCAAGCGATTTCCTGCTTATTCCACTGATTTGGCGGATGCGGCTCATCGTGCTGAGATTTTATATGCTCTTCTTGAGGAAAATATTGAAGATGTGATTGAATTTATTGAAGAAAATAGAGATGTGTTCGATGCTTTGCGGAACGAGTTTATGCAATGTCGTGTTGTGCGTGCGAGGCGTGCTATACATTTGTTGTCAAATGTGCGATTCACCGAAAAATGTAGGCCAGTAAATATTAATTACCCAAGGGGTTTTATGGATTGGCCGGAAGAGGGATTACGCTGCCGTGAAGAAGCCATAACGCAACAATGGTAAGCAAATACTGATGAGTCTTATTGAAAGTGGCGCCTGCTGCTCCGACGTTAAGGCGTGGCTTGGAATTCATACTAATACCGATTAGATGACAGATTAAAGAATCAATTCGTATTGCAAAACGGATTTTAAGACAGTCCTCCCATGTGTGAGCCTTGCCTGGGGCATACATGCCTATTGACAGCTGAATTTATTGATTTGTGCTCTGATGCGTAGCGATGTGGTATAGGAATCGGGATCTACGTAAGTGAGGGAGATGCATCAGCGACCCATGCGGGCTGCATTTCCGGAGCGCATCAGTACGCTATAGACTTCCGCTCGGATCAGTAGTCACGTCGGCCTTACGCCGTGATCTATACGTGCTACCCTATTTCCCATGTCAGACGACATTTATGCCCAGCATGGGCCCTTCGGTAAAGAAGCCGCTGCTGAGGCAGACCGCCTGATGGACGAGTTGAGCCCTGAGCAGCTTTCTCGGCTCATGACGAAGTACCAAGCACTGGCAAGTAAGATCGACAAGCAACGTGAGAGCGGAACCCGGCCCAAGCCGTCAGACACGCTGGTCGGTACCAGTTTTCAGCCTTCTCTTAAACTGCGGCAACTGATCCTGGATCTGGCTGCGGAATATGCAGATATGACGGGTGAATTGAGCCGTAACGATCAGTGCGTCCCGTTTGCTTGTTATGTGCGCGCGATGCTCACCGAACTGGGCCTTCCGGCGAGGGTGGCCGTCGGAAAGGCCACCTATGAGATGAACGGGGTCAAGCACGAGATGTGGCACGCCTGGGTAGAAACTGGACGAGACCTGATCGATGGCAATGCGGACAGCTTTGAAGAGAATCTTATGATCCCTGACGGTATCCGCCCAGTTCCGTACTGGGGCCCTAAACGCGATGCACCGGACCGAGTCTTCCGTGAGACGCGCGAACTGCCATTAGACCATGAAGTGGTGGAGATTGACCCCCAAATCCTAGAGATGCGGACGGAGGTCATTCAACGATTCCGTGAGCAGTTATCAAGGATTAGGCGAGAAGCGTAGGTCACCTTTGGAGACCAGGCATGACCACGACTGAAACCCGCACTGTGATGACCGAAGGCGAGCGCCAGCGCCGGGCCAGGAGCATTCACCGCATTCGACGGTCTCAGCAGATGGAAGGGGAAGACCTCACGCCGTTTGCGCGGGGCATGCTCGAGCGGTACATCAACGGGGACATCACGCTCACTGAGGCAGGCCGCCAACTCAAGGAGCACCACGGCATCAGGACTTTTTGAGATTGTTTCAGGGGACGTCCAGGCGTTCCCGAGGCAGCAGGAAGGATTGCGACCCCACAGGACCTGCAGGCAGGTAGATCGCCCCCGCATTTGAACCCGTGAACTGGTCATGGCGGTAAACCTCCAGCGAGCCGATCCGACAGGGCCCGCGGCCGTCCGCCGCGCAGCTGACCTGGTGCACCTGACCATCCAAGGACCGCACCACCCCGGTCTTCAGGTCATCCGCAAGGAAGGTATTGGCCCGCGCCAGGCCCTCGAGCTCTGTGCTGGTGGGAGGGCGACCTTTCCAGACGATCAGCGTGGCCATCAGGTCATGGTCCCCGGTAACGCCCGGGTACAGCACCAGGACCGGTCCAGTAACCCCACGGGCGAGCACCGACCGCAGCGTCTTGCAGTAGATGTCCTCCTGGCCCCGCGCGCAGAGTTTCACCCACTCCCGGCTGTCCCGGGGCACGTGCAGGTCCAGGCCAGCCTGCCAGATATACGCCAGGACGAGGACCAGCGGGATCAGCAGGAACCCTGTCAGCACACCCCACTCAAAGGACCAGGAAGGGAAACGCACGCGACGAGGGTACGCCAGACGCATCACCCCATCCTGCAGGCTTCATGCCCCTTGATGGCTGCACATCCCACGCCCAGCTCGGGGGTCACTGTCACTGGTCGTCTGGAACCCAGCCAAGGGACATTCCTAGGTTGGTCCAGGCCGCTGCCCCATAGGGATTGCGCGCCTCCTTGTGAGGCGGTACCGCTACCTCGATGCAGACAATGGCGGACTTGGCGTAGAACTTTCCCTCAGCCACCTCGATGAAATCCCCCCGGCTGCCAGTGCCGACTGCGAGCCAGGTGGAGATCTTGTCCGCCGTCAAGCCCTTGATGAACGTCCTGGACGCTTCGGGACTGGATGAAATCACTGCTTTCATATCCATCAGATCGGCGGCTGGCAGCGTGTGCAGCGTGTACGTCATGCCGTCCTGAAAAGTGATCGTCAGCATTCCTCAGCCTACTTTGCGCCTCGCTGAACCAGGAGCAGATCTCAGCAGGGCGGACTTCCCATTGCGGAACGACGTACATGATGCCTGTGGTCAAGCACATGCCCGGGAGACCAAGTTATCGCCCGATACTGCCCATGATTGAGCCCATGGGCAGGAAGACGCTGAGGACGATGACGCCGACCACGCCGCCCAGGAACACGATCATGATGGGTTCGATCGCACTGCCGATCGCTTCGGCGGCGGCCTGCACCTCATCCATGTAGATGCCGCTGACGTAGTCGAGGGTGCTGGTGAGCATGTTGCGGGTTTCGCCGACCTTGAACTGGGCGGTGAAGGCTTCGGGGAAGTGCTTCGGGGCCGCGAGCAGCACCTGGTACATGGGTTCGCCTGCTTCGAAGGCGACGCGCATGTCGTGCAGGTGCTCACGGTAGACGCTGTTGTCGACGACGTTGGCGGTGATGTTAAGGGCGATGTTGAGCGGCACCCCGTTGCGGGTGGTGAGGGCCAGGGCGCGGCACATCAGCGCCAGGATGTAGGTCTTGGAGAGCGGGCCGATGATGGGCAGCCGCAGGGTCAGCTGGTCCACCTGGCGCCGTCCGGCCGGCGTTGCGCGGTAGCGCGCGAATGCGGGGATGGTGATGAAGATCATTGCGAGAAGGAGAATCGTGGTGGTGGGCCGGGTCAGGAATTCACTGACGGCCTTGACGGCGGCGGTGATGGCGGGCAGCTCGGCGTTCAGGTCCACGAGCATGCCCATCAGGTTCGGCACGATGTAGACCATGAGGTAGTAGGTCACGGCCATGCACAGCACGGCGATGATGGCCGGCAGGACCAGTCCCTTGCGCATGAGCCCGACCATTTTGAGTTGCCAGCGGTACATGCCGCCGAGTTCGCGCAGTGGGCCGCCGATGTCGCCGGTCTCTTTGCCGAGTTGAACGAAGGCGATGAAGATTGGATCGAAGATCTTGCTGTATTTCGCTTGTTGAATCGCCAGGACGATGTCCTCGCCATTTCTCAGCTCGCGCTGCAACTGCTCCGCGGCGGTGTGGAGCTGCATGTTGACAGTGGAGCGGGAAGCGACGGGAATGGCCTCGTCGATCGGAACCCCGGTGCCCAGCAGCTGGCCCAGATTCTGGGTGAAGGCCGCCTTGTCCTTGAGGTTGGGAGGACGGTTTTGCCAGGGCAGCTGCACGTCCTGGTTGCGTTTGACCGAGATGGGGGTGATGCCCATCTCCGCGATGGCCTCGCGGGCCATCGGTTCGTTGGGCGCGTCGACCTTGCCCTTGCGGGTGTTGCCGCGGGAATCGAACCCTTCATAGTCGAACTTCATGGCCGGGAAGTCACCTGGGGAGCCAGCTGTACGTGATGGGGTACGTGGCGCCCTGCATGTCCCGGGCCTGCCAGGTGATGGTGAGGGGGTCGCTGCTGCCGCTGGCGGTCACCTTGAGGGTGCCGATCAGGGCGCTGCGGGGCAGGAGGGTGCCGGTGGCGCGGCCGGAGCTGCTGTCGCGGACGGTCAGCTCGGCCTTGACCTGCTGCTGTCCCTGGTAGACCCGCAGGCTGCCCGGGTCGATCTGCAGGGCCTGACCTTCACTGGTGTTGCTGATCATGAAGGTCGCGCCGTTTCCGCGCCCCTTGAAGTTCACCTGGAGGTACTGGGGCACCAGGGTCGGGGCCGGCGCCATGGCCTGCGGAGCGGACGGCAGGGCAGCGTAGGGGCTGGCGGCGTAGGGATTGGCGTAGCCGGTCGGCGCGGCTGCCGGTGCCAGGTAGGGGTTGGCGTAGGCGAGTGCCGGTGCGGCAGGGGGGGCGCTGGGCAGGGTGGGGGACGGCGCGGTGGGGGCGGCGGTGGCATAGGCGGGGTAGACCGGGAATGCGGGAGTGGGGGGGGACGCGACAGGCGCCGCAGGGGGAGCCGCCAGCGCGACCGGGGCGGGGGCGGGCGCGGCGGGCAGCGGGGGAAGTGCGGGACCCTGCAGGGCGGCGGGCGCCTGGGCGACCGGCTGCGTCGGGGCGGGGGGAGGCCAGGAGGCGGCCGCCGGGCGTGCCGGCGCCGCCCCGACCGGCTGGAGGAACGAGGTGGGGCTCGCCGCGACCGGCGCGGCCGCGCCGGTGCTCGCGGAGACGTACACGTCACGGGTCAGGCGGGCCCATTCGGCCTGAAACCGCAGGGTTTCTTCCAGGGTGGCGATGCGGATCGGTTTCGGGCTTTGCAGGTAGACGGAAATGCCGGTGTTCTCGAAGTTCGGGATGAAGTAGGTGCCGGGTGCCAGTTCGATGGTGCCGTACGGCAGGAGTTGCACGTTCAGCGGCATGACCAGGGGGGCGGCGCCGGGCGTCTGCACCACCGCGTTGGCCGTGACCGGCGCGGGCGTGGCGAGCGGCGCAGTGGGGGTTGTGAGGGTGGTGGTGGTCTGCGCGGCGGCGGGCGTGGCGAGAAGCGCCGTGAGGAGCAGGGCCTGGAGGGATTTGGTCATGGTGAGCCTCATGGGTTGAGTGTGGGCGGCGGTGGGGTGACCGGCCGGTTATTTGCCCGGGGTGGTCACGCGGGTGACGTTGGTGGGCGCGGCGGACGGCACGGGCCGGGGCCCGGACGGATGGCCTGCGTCGGCGGCCTGCAGGGTGATCAGCAGGAGGTTCTGCGTGGCGCTGACGTTCGTCTTTCCGAACAGCGTGCCCACCACGGGAATTTCGGAGAGGATGGGCACGCCACTGGACTGACTGGTGTCACCGTTGTTGAGGATGCCCCCGAGCAGGACGGTTTCACCGGGCGTGAGGGTCACGACGGTGGACAGGGTCTGCCGCTCGATGACGATGCTGTTCTGGAGGCCGGCGCGGGGCGGTTGACCGAGCTGCACGTCGACCCGCAGTTCCACGCGGCCGTCATGCCCGAGTTTCGGCGTGAGTGCCACTTCCAGGCCGTATTCGTACGTTTCTCGGGTGGTGGTGGTGGTGGTCTGCCCGTTGGAGGTGGTGGTGCTGGTGACCGGCACGAACAATTGCCCACCGTTCTTGAACGGCATGCGGGCGCCGTCCTGTGCGGTGAAGACGGTGTCGAGCAGCAGGTTGCTGCGGCCGCTGGTCCGGGCGGCGTTCAGGGTGACGTCGAAGGATGCCGGCACGACGGACGGCTTGTAGCCCGCGGTGAGCTTGCCATCGGTGTGACCGACGCTCAGCCCCCCGATGCCGAGTTGCCAGTTGATGCCGAGGTCCTGCCCGCTGGAATTGGCGATCTGCTCGACGCGCAGGGCCATGCGGACGTCCTGTAACCGGAGGTCGAGGTCTGCGATGGTCCGCTGAATGCGCCCCAGGGCGTCGGCGGGCCCGGTGAGGATCACGGCGCGGGAGCGGTCGTCGGCGACGGCCCTGACGCCGCCGAAGAGGTCAGCGGTGGCGCTGGCCGGGGCGGCCGTTGTGGACGAGGTGGCGGCGGGCTGTCCGCCGGCGCCCGGGCTGCCTGCAGCAGCGGCACCAGCGCCACTGGCATTGAGGTTGACGTTCGGGTACAGGGCGCGGAGCTGAGGGAGGACCTGACTGGGCGTGACATACGCGAGCGGCACCCGGATGGTGGTGTGGCTGGCCACGTCGGTCATGGGCAGGACCCGTGAGACGGTGTTCAGGTAGGCGCTGACCCGGACCTGTTCCAGTGGGGTGCCGCGGACCTCGATCCCGCCCGGGTACACCCGGGCGGTGACGGTAGGCAGCAGGTCGAGCAGGGCGGGAAGCACGGAGGCGGGCACGGCGGGGTACTGCGTGGTGACGCGCAGAGCGTCGCGTGCCTCGGCCGCTTTGAGTTCACTCCGGAAGTCGCTCAGGGCGGCGGTGGCGCCGGTCACGATGAAGGTTCCGGCGTCAAGCGGGGTGGCGGTCACGCCCATGGCGGCCGCCAGACGCTGCACGAGGTCCGCGGAGGCGGGCGTGGTGACGGTGGCCCGGTCCAGGGCTGGACCCACGGGTGCGGCGGCCGAGGCGGTGGGACGAGACGAGGTGGCGCCTTCGCCAGTCCCGGCCTGGCTCGCGCCTGCGTCCGCGGACGGCGCCGGGTCAGGCTGCGCCTGGCGGTCGGCGACGAGGCTGGCGAGCGTGGCCAGGGCCGCAGTCAGGACCGGCTGGGAGGGCGCCTGGATGTACGCGCGGCCATACGCGACGGTGACTTTCACCTCGTGCAGGGCCGTGAGCGTGGTCCGGGCGAGCTCGGGGTCCACGCCCTCCAGCGGCGCGGTGACCTGCACGGGCGCGGCCGGGGTGTCGTCACCCTGCTCGGTGCGCGCGGCCGCGAGGAGGTTCTGGGCATCGCGCACCTGTTCGGGCGTGCCGCTGATCACCGTGATGTCCTGGAGGCTGAACAGGTCCGCGCCGGTCAGGGCCGTCAGGCGCGCAGCGTCGGCGGTCGCCAGGGAGAGCGGCAGCACGGCCCGGAACGGGGCGGGGCGGGCGAACAGGGACTGGATCACCGGTTGCGGGGCGACGATGAGGGTCGTACCGATCAGGCGGGCGCTGATTTTGTCCGCGTAGACGCTGAGGACCTGTTCCAGGGCCGCCCGGACGGTCAGGCCCTTGGCGTTGATCGTCACGGGAATGGCCGGGACGTCCCGGGCGAGCAGCGTGAGGTCGGCCGCCCGGGCCAGGGTCGCCAGCACGACACTCAAATCCGATTTGCTGGGCAGCGTGAAGGTCAGGGGCCGGTCCAGGCCCGGGGCGGTTCCGCCGATGGCGACGCTCAGGGTCGGTGCGGTGCTGCTGGCCGGGGCCTGTGCCTGCACCAGGTGCCCGGGGGCGGCGTGGGTGAGGAGCAGCAGGGTGAGGGTGAGTCGCGTCAGGTGGTGCGCGCGGGCGCCGCGGGGGGTGGGCTGGGTGTGGTGGCGGGTCATTGCGGCGTGTCCTCCAGGGGGATGCGGTGTTCAGTGGTCATGTCTTTGATGGTGAGGTGCGACTGGGTGACGCGCACCACCTTCCAGGCCGTGCCAGGAATGGTCTGCCCGGTCACCACCTGCTCGTCGGTCTCGCCGGTGTGGATGATGGCGATCATGCCGTCGGGGGTTTCGGCGTAGCCGAGGTACTTGACCGGCACCTCGGCGGCGGGGCCCGTGACCGCAGGGCCGGCCGGAGCGTCCGGGCGTCCACTGGAGGGCATCTGAGTGGCTCGTGACGCGGCGGGCGTGGGTGGGTCCGGCAGGCGTTGCGGGCCGGTGGGCACACTGACCACGGCCGTGGGGCGGGCGGGCGCGATGTACGTCACCCCACCAGCAGGCGCGGTGGCGATGGGCGTCACGGTGACGGGTTCCGCTGGCCGATCTGCCGGGCGGACCGGCACGTTGACTGGCCTTGGGGGCGGCAGGGGCGCGGGGGGCGGCGCGGTGTAGATGACGGGCGGCGTGGCGGTGCTGGGCGTCCCCCGGGCGGGTGATGGGACGGGGACGTTGACGCGGGAGGCCTCGGACGCGCTGGTGGGCGACTGACCGGAGCCGGATGAGCCGCGAACCTGCGCTTTCTGGAAGATCTGGGAGGTGGCGCGGTCAGGTTTGACCAGGGCTCCCTTGAGTCCGTTCGGGTCTTCTGGTCCGGTCGGGGTGGCGGTGGCGGCCTCGGGACGCGCTGGGCTGCCGGGCGAGGCTGGCTCGGAGGGCACGGGCGTTGGCGTGGACGTGCCGGGCATGGCGATGGGGCCGCTGGCGAGCGGCGGTGGCACTTCAGGCCGGCGGGTGGCAAAGACCGCGGCGGCGATCAGGACGGCGCCGGTCAGACCAATCAGGGCCAGGGCGCGCCTCCGGGGCGGGGAGGCTGCGGGCCGGCCGGCCGGTTCAGGCGGACCGGTGAGGTCCTCGTCCGGCGCCGGATCCGGCCCGGGCGGGGTGTTCTGGGCAGCTGCGCCCGCCCTGCGCCGGATCAGGCGCCCGGGGCGCGCAGAGGGCTTCGCCGCGGGCATTTCTGCATCAGGCGCTGGAGGCGCGCTGGGATCGGCCAGTTCGGGTGAGGGCGTGCGGCGGCGGGCGGTCCTGCCGCGCGAGGCCAGACCCGCCAGCGCTGCGCCCAGGGACCTGCGTTCGGGGGCCGTTGACTCCAGCAGGCCGGTCAGTGGACCCGCGGGCATGGCCACGTCGGCCGTGTCGTTCGTGGGGTCACCGGGGTCCGGGGGCGGGACCGGCGAGGCGACGTCGGGGGCGGTGGACGCTGCGGCCTGGGGCGCGACAGGGGAGGGCTCGGGCGCCGTCCCGCCTTTCGGCCTGGGCTGCCCGGCAGGCGGGACGGCCCGGGCGACGCGGGGAACCGGAGTTGCGGCGTCCGGATTGGTGGGTGGGGGGGCGCGGTGCGGGGCTGGCGCGGGCCGGGGAGCGGGTGCGGCGGCGGGGTCCTCCGCACGGGGCGCTTGGCGCGGCGTGATCGACGGACGATCAGGGGTCAACGGGAATCTCCTTGCGGCATGGCGCTGGGCGTCGGCGCTTCACTGGGGGGCGCGGGGGGCGGCTGCGTGTCGCGCTTGTACGTGGTCAGGCGCAGGGCGCCCCCCACCGTCCCGGGTTCGTCCGCGGCGGTCAGGGTGATGCTCCGGGCGGTGTACGCCCGGGGCAGCCGGGCGATGGTCTGGACGAGCGCCTGGGTTTTCGCGTACGTCCCGTCGACTTTCAGCTCCAGATCCACCGCCAGGACGCCTGGCACCTCACTGGTCCGCACGGCCCGGGCGACGTTCGGCGTGCGGACCCCGATCAGCCGGGCCGCTTCATTGAGGGTGTCCAGCACCTTCGGCAATTGCTCGTCGTCGGGCAGGCTGGCCTTGAATTCCTCCAGCTCCGCCAGGAGTTTCGTCTGACGCTGCTGCTCGACGGGGAGATTGGCCACGTCCGCCTCCAGCGCCTGCACCTGGGTGCGTAGGGTGCGGCGTTGGTCCAGCGCGGTCGTGACCGGCGGAATCACCCCTTTGGCCATGACCAGCAGCCCGGTGAGGAGAATGGCCAGGGCGGGAATGACGTTGGATTTCTGTTTCATGGACCACCTCCGGGACCTGTCGACATCGTCGGTGCTCCTGGGGTGGCGGAACTGGCCGCGCTGGGTGAACGCGGGACGGTCGGGACGTTCTGGGTGGGCGCCACGCGCAGGGTGACGGTGCAGGGCCCCGCGGCGCATGTCACGCTCCGGACGTCGGCGGTCAGGCCGCGCTCCCCAAACGCTTGCGTAAACGCCGCGACGTCACGGACTGCGGCGGCGATCTCGTACGCCCGCGTCACCGGCTGGCCGAACATGGCCGTGTCAGCGGAGGTGGCCGGGCTGGGGCCGGTGAGGCTCTGGAGACGGGCCCCGGTTTCCAGCACACGCTCAGCGATGACCGGCAGGTCGACGTGCAGAAACCCTTTGGCGGCCGTCAGGGCCCGGGCCTGTTCGACGCGCGCCTGGAGGCCGTCGTTCTCACTGCGCAGGGCCACCACCTCATCGGCCTGTACCTGCAACGCGGCCTCCTGCGCCTGCAGGGCGGAGACCTGGCCGCGCAGCACGACGCCGTAGGTGTAGCCGCCCGCGATGATCGCCCCGGTCAGGGCAAGGGTGCCGATCATCACGGGGTCCACGCCTGGCCGGGACCTCAGGCTCGCCCGGTGGTGCTCGATGTCGATGCGCATCGGGAGCTTGGCCAGGTCCGCACTGGCGACCGCCGGGAGGTCGGGGTTGTTCAGGTGCCAGCGGAGCAGGTCGGCCACGGCCAGGACCGTCTGCCCGTCGTGGTCTCCGGGGGGGACGGGGTCGTCACTGACGAGGATGAGCTGGGGGTCCAGGTTGTTGCTTCGGACGCGGGTGAGCGCGCCTGTGATCAGGTTGTTGGCCTGCGTTTCGCTCTGCACGGGGAGGGCGTCCCGGCTGAGCACCTCGTTGCCGGAGACGGTCGTCAGGGCGATCTGCCGGTCGTAGATGACCGCCAGGACCACGTCCGGACGTCCAGGTGCAGCCAGGAGGGCGGCGGAGGTCAGGGGGAGCAGCTGGGTGAGGGTCAGCCCGGCGTGTTTGGCGGCGGCCTGCGTCTGGGCGAGGAGGTCCTGGTCCATGATGCTGGCCGTCTCGAGCGGCCGGCGGCCACTGATCGC
>JAANMV010004270.1_pt1 | contig 11454 bp, 10 predicted proteins | sample 7279661 | NCBI WGS metagenome assembly JAANMV01 (sample SAMN14094540, study PRJNA606508) | bioreactor metagenome | isolation source: A lab-scale SPAN reactor treating ammonium-rich wastewater day 121 | place: Ireland: Galway | collected 2017-05-16 | reverse complement strand
AGGGTCGTGAGCGCGGTGGTCCGCAGGGTCAGGGACAGGGTGGCGGTCATCATGGGTGTCCTCCTCGGTTCGGCACTCACCGTAGGCCGGGGTGCATGGCTCCCGGATGGCAGAACGGCCATCCGGGCAGAGCGGGGGCGTGGCGTGGGGCTGACGGCGCCCTGCGCGGCAGTACGATGCCGGCACCATGACCGTCAAGCGACTGGACCACGTCAGTGTCGTCGTTGAGGACCTCGCGGCGGCAACCGGGTTTTTCACTGCGCTGGGGTTGAGTGTCGCCGGCCGCGCGCCCGTGGAGGGCGCCTGGGTGGACCGCGTCAACGGCATGGATGGGGTGCAGGTGGACATCGTGATGATGCACACGCCGGACGGGCATGGGCGGCTGGAACTCACCCGCTTCCGTCACCCACCCCTGCAGCCGGCTGACCCGGCGCCGCCCAACATGCCCGGGCTGCGCAGTGTGATGTTCGCCGTGGAGAGCGTGGACGAGACGCTCGCGCGCCTGCAGGCTCACGGGGCGGTCCTGATCGGAGGGGTTGCCGAATACGCGGGCCGGTACCGGCTCTGTTACGTGCGCGGGCCGGCCGGGATCATCGTTGCGCTGGCCGAGGACCTCCGCGTGCCCGGCTGAGCGTCACGGGCCTGGGGGCGTGCGTCATTCCGCGGACGTCCGGGGACGGCCGCCTTTCTATACTCGCCCTGAAAGGACCCTCATGCCCCAGGACCTGCCCCCCCTTGACCTGTTCAACCTTCCCCCGGAGGCAGCGTTGCGGCCCCTGCACGCCCACGCGCCCGTCTGGCAGCTGCAGTTGCCGGGGCGGTCCGGGACTGGAGTGCTCAAACGCACGGCCCGCACGTCCGGGGAGGCGGTGGCGGCCTGGAGTGGGGCGCTGCGGGACGCCGGGGTGGGCGTGGTGGCGCCGGAACGCGCGTTCAGTCCGAACCCCCGGACGCGGGTGACGTCGGACGGGGAGGAGCGGTGGGTGATCTATCCCTTCGTGGAGGGGCGCTCGTACACGGGAGCGTCCCGGGAGATCCGGTCGGCCGGCCGGCTGCTGGGGCAGATCCACGCCTTTGAAGCGGAGCGTGACTTCGGCCTGAATGAGCACGCCACGGCCCGCGCCTTCCCCCGGGAGAGTCTGGCTATGGACGCCGAGGTGATCGTGGAGCACGTCCGGCAGGCGTTCCCGGAGCAGGCCGGGCGCGTGGAAGGACTGCTCCTGGAGCGCACCGAGCGGTACCTTCACGCGGCGCTGCCACGGGTGCAGGGGGAGGCGCTGCCGCTGGTCAACTGCAGCTGGGACCACAAGGCCGCGAACCTCGTCTACGTCACGCCGGACGCGCCCGTGCTGATCGATCCGGACAACGCGGCGAGGCTGCCGAGGGTGTACGACCTCGCCATCACCGCGCTGTCGTTCCCGCTGGACGGCACACTGCACCGCGGCCCGCAGCGCCTGTGGACGCCCGAGGAGTGGCAGCGGTTCCTGGCGGGCTACCTGGAGTTCGTGACCTTCACGCCGGCGGAACGGGCCTGCTGGGCGGACGTCCTGCTGTGCGCCTGGATGGATGAGTCCCTGTGGCAGCTGCAGGACGGCGCGGACGCCTGGCAGGACCCGGCCCAGGCGCCGCTGCTCCTGGAACTGGCGCTGCTGGACGCCCCGTTCCGCCTCCCGGCCGGCGGGGGGCGGGCCTCTTGAGGCGCGTGCCCGTCAGGGACTCATGACCTCGAGGTCGCAGTCCTGCAGGGTGGGCGTGGGGTCTGCCTTGCCGGGTTCCTGCAGGTAGATCATGCCGGCGTACCCGCTGCCGGCCTGGCCGGCGGGCGTGGTCACGCAGGACAGCCTTTCCTCGCCGATCTGAACGGTGATCACGCTGCCCTGGTTTCCGGGGAGGGTCTGGTGCTGCGCCCGGTAGGCCTGTCCGGTTTCCACGTCGTAGGCCGCGCCCGCGGTGGCCTGCCCGGCTGGCGCGGGCGCGCCCCACACGACGTTGTACCGCGTCTGGATCAGGCCGTTGAAGCCGAGCTGCCACACCTGCCGCAGTTGCGGTTGCGGCAGGGCCGTGAGCTTGACGAACAGGTTCCGGTGCGTCCGGCTCACCAGGCAGCCCTGAGGCAGCGGCTCGCTGCCCTGCGCGGCCTGCCGCACGCTGCGCCCCGCGCTGGCCTGCGGGTACACCGGGGGTGGCGTCTTGGCGAGGGGCACCCCGCACGCGTACCGGGCCGGGCCGTCCTCGAACACGATCCAGGCGACGTCACCCTGGGCGTACAGGTACCCGTTCAGGGCGGCCCCGGTGAGGGCGGGCTCACCGGTCAGCCGCACGGGGGTGAGGCGGACGATCAGCCGGCTGCGGTCCGCGGTCCAGTCAGTGGCCCGCACCTGGTACGCCGTGCCCGGCGTGCCCGGCTGCTGCAGCAGCCAGCCGGTGCCGGGCACGGCGGCGCTCAGCCAGAACTGCGCGGAGGCCGGGACGCCGCAGCACAGCGCGGTCAGGCACAGGAGTCGTTTCACCCGTTCAGTGTAAAGCGCGTCTGCTCCGGGCATGCATGGCGTTGCGCCGCGCCGTTCGTGGAACCTGTACGCCTTCCCGGGCCCGGCTTGTGGAATACCGCGTCCGAATCGCTGGACACCCCGGCTTGCGCCCTTCCGGGGGCTTCCTTATGATGCTTAAGGCCAGATCAATTTGCCACAATCCTCGCGTTTTCGCGTGAGGGATCACTTTGCCGGGGTGCGCTCCTGGGCCGCCCGGCCTTCAACGTGCCTGTTCCGTCAGGCAGGGAGCTCCGTCTTGTCCTTCTTCTCTCCTCCGTCTGCTGCCCCCGCTCCTGCCCGCCCCAGCTACCAGCCGCCCACGGTCCGGTCCCTCGGGCCCTGGCAGGCGGTAACGCTCGCCTACTCCGTGCCGATCGGCCCGGGCGGCCCTCCCGTCACCCGTCCCCTTTGAAGCGCGCCGCTTCCCGGGCCCGTCACGCGGCCCGGTCCTCTCCCTTTGCCTGTCCCAGGAGCCGCCCATGACATCCCCCCGAGTTCTGGTCCTGCTGGGCCTGCTGGCGCTCGCCGCCTGCGGTCCCGGCCCGGTCACTCCGCCCCAACCTCCCGTGACGGCGCCCGTCACGGAACCGCGCCCGCTGGGCCTGTACGAACTGAGCCTCACCGGCCTGAACGGCCCCTCACCGGCCGGCGTGATCGTCCGCGCCGGACTGCGGGGTCAGGCGGCGGAAGTGCAGGGCCTGCAGTTCACGCCCATGTCCTTCGGGACGTACACCGACGAAACGGCCCGCGTCCGGTACCTTCGCGCGTCGTTCCGGGTCACGAACGGCAGCGGCCAGGCCCTGACCCGCCCCGTGTTCGTGCCGGTGGACACCGACGGTCAGGACGCCACGACCGGGACCACGCCCTTCAAGGGCGTCCAGTACTTCGACGGCAGTGACGCCAGCGGGCACGCCGCGCGCCTCACACTCGACACGCCCCACCGCCTCAACAGCCTGACCGGCACGCCCGAAGTCGACCCGGACGCCACGCCCCTGGTGCGCGGCCTGGACACCCGCGGCCTCGTCGTCACGGCGCCTGCGGGCACGACCGTGACCCGCGTCTTCGAAGAAGGCTGGCAGGGCCGGTCCGTGGCGGCCGGCGGGGAGCAGATCGTCACGTTCGCCACCCGGATTCCCATGGCGGCCGCCGCCAGTCAGGATCCGTTCCGGTTCCGGCTGGTGTTCGCGGTGATCGACGACCCCGCGCTGCAGGGCGGGGACTCAGCGGCCCCCACCGTGCAGGTTCAGGCGACGCCGGCCACGCTGACGGCCGCCGGGACTGTGACGCTGCAGGCCGACGCCAGCGACGACCAGGGCGTGACGAAGGTCGACTTCTACGACGGCGAGGTCCTGCTCGGCACCGACCGGGAAGCGCCCTTCGAGTGGACAGCCGCCTACACAGCCGCCGACAACGGCGAGCGCCGGATCCGCGCAGTCGCCACCGACCCCAGCGGAAACGCCGGCGAGGGCCGGACGACCTTGACCGTCGCCATCGCCCCACCGTTCCTGGGCAGCGGCCCGGCCACGCTCACGGCGGACCTCGTGCGCTCGAACCGCGGGGAGGCGGTGACCGGCTCCAGCGTCCGGCTGTACCGCAGCGGGGACCGCAGCCGCGTGCTGGCTGAAGCGCAGACCGACGTGTCCGGCGCCGTGCAGTTCAGCGCAATTCCCGAAGGAACCTACGACCTGGTGTTCAGCAAGGCCGGCGCGGCCGGATCGGAAGTGCTCGGCGCGGTCGCCACGGCCGGCCAGCCCCGCCGCCTGAAGGTCGCGCAGTTCGACGCGCAGAACCCCACGGCGGACACGGCCGTTCCCCAGCTGGCCCTCCTGACGCCCACCGCGCTCGACGGCCAGGGCCGCGCCGCGGACTGGAAGGCGCTCACGCCCGGCACCGTGATGAACGGCGCCGCGCAGCTGCGCGCCTACACCACGGCCGCGAACACCGCGCCCCTGCTGCTCAAGTACCTGATGTTCTCCCTGGTGTCCTTCGACGCCTCCGGGCAGATGGCAGAACTGCGCGGGGCGCTGACGTCCATCGACCCCGGGCACGTCACGCCCGGCCCGGACAGCCAGGACAGCGGGCAGGTGACCCTCGACCCGGCCGGGCTGAGTGGCGACGTGTTCGTGCAGGTCTCCGCGCTGGACTTCAACAACAACCGCTCGGCGTACCTGGTGCCCGTCCGCCTCGAGCGGGCCGGGACGCCGGGGACGGTCAGCGCCCCCACCGGCGTGAGTGCCGTCGGGTACACGCTCAGTGAGCGCCTGAACTACATCTACCGCGCGCCGGGCACAGACCTGACGCCGCAGGGCGCCCGGCCGGACTCGAACAGCTGGGTCAGCGTGTCCTGGGACCAGCCGGCCAGCACGGACGGGCTGACCGGGTTCCGCGTTCTGCGCGCCACGGCCAAAGAAGGCCCCTACGTGGAGGTGGCATTCGCGGGGACGGCGCAGTGCAGCGCGGCCACGCGGCGCTGCACCGCCAGCGACAACACCGCCACGCTGGAAGTCGGCCAGGACTACTACTACCGGGTGAAGGCCCTCGGCACGGACGAGGCCGTAAGTGCCGCGCCGGACCGGCCGAGCACGCACCTGCTGCCGCCCTTCGCGCCGCAGCTGCTCACGCCTGGACCGGACCAGACGGACGTGGACCTGCTGCCCACCTACGCCTTCAAGACGAACGCCTTCGCGGGCGGCGCCACCGGCCTGCGCGTGGACCTGCGCGTGAGTGACACCTTCACGGCCGCCGTGAACAGTGACGCGCCCCCCCTGCGCGTGCTCCGGCAGAACGGCACGTTCAGCGTCACCGGGGTCGGCACGGACACCCGCGACTACAGCCGGTGGGTGACGTACGACGCGGCCACCGACACCCTGAAAGTCCCGCATGACCTCACGCGGGTGCGCTCCGGGCTGACACCCGTCGCCCTGCAGGCCAACCGCCGGTACAGCTGGCTGCTGCACCGCGCCTACGCCTACCGCCTGCAAGATCCCACCCAGCCGGAATCGGCCACGAACCCCGTCGTGGCGTACGCGGTGTACAGCGATCCGGACACCACCAAGGTCGTGCCTGGCGGCGTCACGCAGAGCGTCAGCGCCGTCCATCACTTCATCACCCGCCCCTGAAGGAGTTCCCATGACCCGAGTGACCCTCGCGGCGCTGAGCCTGACCGCGCTGCTTTCCGCCTGCCAGCAGCCCGCCGTGACTTCACCGCCCGCCCCGCCCGCCGTGGTGGGTGCGCAGCCCACGCCGGACATCGCCCCGGACCGCGTCGCCGAGGACGCCCGCACCGGTCAGCGGTACGTCACCGACCAGCTGGTCGTCGGCCTGGGCGGCGCAGCAGCTGAGGCCGTGGCCCGGCAGGTCGGCGGCGTGATCATCGACCGCCTGCCGCAACTGGACGTCGTGGTGCTGCGCCTTCTGGAGCGCGACTCGCTGGAAGCCGCCCGGGAGCTGGGCGAGCAGGGCCTGGTGCAGTTCGCCTCGCCGCAGCAGGTGTGGCAGCCCGAGCCCTACACCCGGCAGAGCGCCCGTCCTGACCTGGGCGCCCTGGCCGTGAATCAGGTGTTCGACGGGCTGCCGCAGTACGCGCTGGACAGCGAGCACCTGAACGCCCAGGCCGCCTGGGACGCCGGGTTCACCGGCCAGGGCGTCACCGTCGGCGTGATCGACGATCCCGTGGACGTCTCGCACCCGGACCTGAACGCCAACTGGGGCGGAAAGGCCTACGATCCCAAAACCGACCGGACCTACACCACCGCGCAGGCCTGGCTGGACGCCGTGGACACCTTCGGCGCCGCGCCCCAGCCGGTGGATCAGCGCGTGGACACCAGCCTCGAACACGGCACCGCCGTCGTGTCCACCATCGCCGCGGCCCGCAACGGCACGGGCCTCGTCGGGGTGGCCCCCGACGCCCGGTACTTCACGGCCGCGATGTTCCAGCCGGGCAGCGTCGGTTCGGCCGGCGTCGCCAAGGCGATCATCTGGATGACCGACAACGGCGCCCGGGTCATCAATAACTCCTGGGGCGGCGCCGGGTACGACCCACTGATCAAGCTGGCCCTGGACTACGCCCTGGCCCGCAACGTCACCGTGGTCGTCTCCGCCGGCAACGATTCGCGCGAGTACTACCAGCGGCCAGCGCTGTTCGCCGGCGTGATTCCCTCCGCGGCCCTGGCCATCAACAACACCCGGGCGACGTTCTCGTCGTTCGGCCGGCACATCAGCGTCGCCGCGCCCGGCAGCGACGTCCTGATGACCGCGCCCCTGTGGATCAACAGCGACGGCAGCCGCAAGAGCGGCGCGACCCCCGAAGGGGGCAGCGGGTACGTCCTGATGAGCGGCACGTCCTTCTCCGGGCCGTACACCTCCGGCACGGCCGCGCTGATTCTCGGCGCGCGTCCCGACCTCGATCCGTACCAGGTGCGCCGCCTGATGGAGGACACCGCGGACGGCCGCGTCGGGGAGAACCCGGACGGCTTCGACAAGGGCACCGGGTACGGCCGCATCGACCTCGGCGCCCTGACCCGGCGCCTCCAGTCGGGCGTCATGCCCGAGCAGGGCGGCACGCTGAAGGTCGTGGTGCAGTACCTCAAACCGGACGGCACGACCACCGTCCTGACCCAGCCTTCGGACGTCATCATCGAGAAAGACGGCGAGCACGGCGCCATCTACGGCGCGCAGACCGACAGCCGCGGCGCCGCGCAGTTCCTGGCGATGGCGCCCGGCACGTACACCGTGCGCGTGGGCGGCCCGGACCTCGCGGCCGACCCGTCCGCCACCGTCCGCGGCACGTACACCGGGAAGGTCACGGTGACGTCCGGCACCACGCCCACCACCGCCCAGCCCGTCACCATCACGCTGGACAAGGGCTACGTCGAGCCGGTGGTGGACACCTACGAGCCCAACGACACGCTCGCGACGGCCGCGCCCATCGCGCTCGGGGAGCGCACGAAGACGGCCCTGATCTACAAGGACACCTGCGCGAGCACCTGCACGCCCGCGGCCGGCGACGTGGACTTCTACCGCTTCGAAGGCAAAGCCGGGCAGAAACTGAACGTCACGCTGTTCGACAAGTACCACCCCACCCAACCCATCGGGAACGTCTGGGCCGTCGTGTACATCCGTGACGCGAACGGCGTGACCCTCAAGGACGGCCTCGGCAAGGCCCTCAAACCCAACATCACCACGAACGTCCTGAGCGTCACGTTGCCCAGCGACGGCACGTACTACCTGCAGGCCGGCACGTACAGCCACCTCAACGCCACGAGCGGCGAGCAGCCGTACACCGGGTCCTTCACGAACAGCAAGGGCAACCTGTACGCCCTGGAACTCAAGGTGCAATAAGCTTCTCCAGAAGCGGGCAGGCGGCGGGTAACCCGCCGCCTGCCCGCGTTTGCATGTGGGCATCAGCGTGTCAGGGCTCACCTTTTTCACCGCACTTCGCGCTTGTCTCAGAACAGCGGGCCCGGCAGGAGTCAACCGCCGGCGCGGACGTGCACCTTCCCCATGCGGCGGGAGCGTCCCGACCCGACCTGCAGGAGGTAGCACGCATGCGGACCCTTTCCTTCCTTCCTCTCGTTCTCGGCCTGAGCGTCACGGCCCTCGCCGCCGCGTACTCCAGCGTGGATGTCAGCCTCACCCAGAACGCGGGCGAACTCACCGTCAGCCTCAACACCCGGGTCTCCCCCACCCTCGGTGTGAACCAGCCCGCTGTCCGCAACGGCGTGGCGTACGTCTCCGCTCGCCATGACGTGGGCGCCTGGGCGGTCGGGCTGAGTCCCAAGCTGCCCGTCACCCTGAACGTCAAACACGACACGGGCGCCGTGAACCTGCTGCTCACGGGCCTCACCGTCCCCCGCCTGAACGTCAACCATCAGAACGGTGAGACGAACGTCGCGTTCGGCAGCAGCACCACCGCCACCATCCGCAAGGACGTCGGCGCGCTCAGCCTGTACGTGCCGGCCGGCACCGGCCTGAAACTCACCGTCACCCGGCTCGGCGTCGGCAGCGTCACCATGGAAGGCGTCGACGTCGCCTCCGGCACCGACCAGGCGGGCACCTACCAGACCAGCAACTACGCTTCCGCCGCAAGAAAGGTGAACGTGACCGTCACGCAGGGCTCCGGCAGCATTGAGGTCCACAAACCCGGCACCGCCCTCCCCCGTTGAGGGGCACCCTGGTCAGGCGTGGCTGGACGTAAGGCGAAACACTCAGCGGCGTCGGGTGGACAGGACCGGAATCGGCGACAAGGTGACCATCCGACCTGCAACCGACCCGAAGAACAGGCCCTCCCAGATCCCCTTGGCGGAGCGGCCCATCACGATCAGGTCGGCCTGCATCGCCGCAGCGCGTGCCAAGGCCACCCCGGCCGGATCCCCTTCGAGCAGCACGCCGCCGCCCAGGGCCTCGAGCCGCCGCCGGCTTTCCATCAGGCGGCGCTGACGCCGCAGGGGCAGCAGGCTGTACGGCGCGGACCGGGGCGACCTGAACCCGGTGGCCGTGCCGTGAGGCAGGACGTGCAGCTGTTCCACTTCTGCCTCCGGAAACTGGGTGCGGGCCAGATGCACGGCGCGCTGCGCCTCGTCGGAAAAGTCCTGCAGCGCCAGAATCCTCCTGGGCGGGGCCGGAACGGGCGCGCCGTGACCCAGGGTGAGCACCGGCACCGCTGAATGGCGGACCGCCGCGGCGGCCACGGAGCCCAGCACCCGTTTTTCCATGAACGATTTCGTGGAGGTGCCCAGCACGACCAGATCGAACCGGTCACGGCGCGCGCGTCGCAGGAGTTCCACCGCCGGCTGCGCGGACACGACCACGTCTCCCGGCCCGGTCGCCTCCAGTTCACGCTGGACCTGGCGCAACTGCGCCTGCGCGTGATCGGTTTCCGGCATGGCCGCGTACCGCAGGGCCTCGGTGACCGTCCCGTCGAACGGCACGAGCACGTGCAACAGGTGCAGTTGCGCTCCCGGGAACCACGCCCGGGTGGCGAGGAGCAGCGGGTGCTCCGGAGCGGGCCGGTCGAGGGGCACCAGAATTCGTCGGAACACGGTTCACCTCCAGGGCGGGGGATGCTGACCCTCACTCTACCTGGGGGACTACGGCCTCGGCCCTGGGCCTGTTCCCGAAGGAACCCGTAAGTTCCACCCTCCGCCCTTCACCCAGGTTGCCCGGAACGCCGGCAGGATACAATCAAGCGAAAAGTGCCCTTTCCAGGCCTCCTGGTTCTGGCGGGTGCGTCCGTGCAGGCTGAGCAGTACGTGATCACCACAAAATTCGACACGTATCAACCCGCCACGCTGAAGGCCACTCTGAACGGGAAGGCCATTGCACTTCACCACAACGCCGACGGCTCACTGGATGTCACTCCCTTCGTCAAGAAGGGCAAGAACACCCTTCAGCTGGAATGCACGCCTGGACAGAACGGAACCACGTAGGCCAAATCCACCCTGACGCTCGGCCCGGGGACACAGGGGCAATGGAAGACGTTGTACAACCGGGTGCTCAACCAGAAGAGCGTCGCCGGCAAGGCCAACTTCATGCTCGTCCGCAAGCTCACCCACGCCTGACCCTGCAACCTGTCAGTGGCGCCCTTGCGGGCGCCTCTTCTGTGTGGAGCGCCGGTGCCTGACACCGGCACCGCCTCTGCCGGGCCGGCTGCGCTACGCTCCAGGCAGTACCCTGAGGCCTCCCGTGATCGAAGACCCCCCCGCCACCGCCGCCCTGACCCCCATTCCCGCCGACGACCTGCGCCGCCGCGTGCGCCAGCGGCCCGGCGATCCCGGCGCGCGCCTCCTGATCGCCCTGGTCGGCGGCCTGCGCGCCGTGAACGCCGGGATCCTCAACGAATGCACGCCCGGTACCGGACGCCCCCGCGCGGACTGGCTGAAACTCACCGAAGCCGAGGTCCTCAGCGCCCGGCACGCCGCGCAGGCCGGGGCCGAAACCACCGGCCGGCCCTGGCGCACCCTGGCGATTCAGGCCCTGGACCGCCTGATCGGCGCCCCCGACCCGCACGGCCCGGCCCCCACCCAGGCCGCCTCTCCCGTGGCGCACGGCGGGGCGTACCTCACGGCCGCCGACCGCCGCGCCCAGGCGGCCTTTCCCGCCGTGCAGGCCGGGGAGACCTGGAAGGGACGCCAAAGCGGGCGGCTGGTGCAGATCAGCGAGGTGACCAGTCAGAGCGTGTTCGTGCACGGCGTGGGCGAGTACCCCCGCCAGCGCTTCCACCAGGTGTTCGACCGGCCCTGAACGCCCTGCCCTACTTCCTGCTGTAAACCGCGTACAGCAGGCATCTCGCCACCGTCCTGGGGCAGCGGCCCTCCTGTCCGTCCGGCTGCCCGGTGACTCAGGTGATCATGTGGGCCCACAGGAGGAACAAGCAGGGTCGAGGGATTTGGGGCTGCGTCGCCCGGCCCTCGCCCTCGTAGGTATGGTCGTTGCGTTTAGCGTCGGACAGGACGGACAGTCGGCAGCCCTGGGAGGCAGGGTGGACATCTGCGCTGAGAGGAGTACGCTGAACGTGATCTCCGGAAGCTTTGACTGCGGCGGTCGAACCTCGGGCGCCTGCCCGCCGCGTGAGCTCATGGCGCAACCGACCGGAGGCAGTAATCCCGTGCCGCGCGCACGCGGAGGACTCATGCGAAAAGTGCTGCTTGCTGCCCTTCCCTTGACCCTCGCCGCCTGTGGTCAAACCGCTCCCGCCACTGGGTCGGTGCCACCTGCCGTCACTGCGCTGGGAGCGCAACCCACGTCCAGCGCCATGACGGGTCCGGTCAACAATGTCCAGCTCTCGGGGACCGCGGTCTACGACATGAGCGGGAGCCTGTGCTCAGGACCTCTGTACCGGACAACTTCAAGTTGAGGCTGTGCTGGACGGGGAATTCCTGAACGTGTGATCGGTCGCGAAGCGGCATGACAAACGGCGGTGTTT
>JAANMV010004269.1_pt1 | contig 11457 bp, 12 predicted proteins | sample 7279661 | NCBI WGS metagenome assembly JAANMV01 (sample SAMN14094540, study PRJNA606508) | bioreactor metagenome | isolation source: A lab-scale SPAN reactor treating ammonium-rich wastewater day 121 | place: Ireland: Galway | collected 2017-05-16 | reverse complement strand
TACAGGACCGAGTCTTGCGACTCGCAGCAAATCATTGGTACCAGATTTCCCTGCCATATTCATGATAGCAAACTTTTGTCAAGTCTTTCGCTTTTTCGCGCGCAAGCGCGGAAAATAATTTTCAAATGGATTCGGAAGAAGGGGTATTTATACTCATTGTTGAGAAATCGTCTCAATAAGGCGGAGGTGCAAAAAGACCTGCCTATGCAGGTCTTTTTAGCGAAAACAATGAGAAGGAACCTTTCCGCCGGTTTCCGCGGCGGACCGGAGTCGTCCGGGGCCGGCGCGAAGGACGCCGAATCGGACGCCCGCTTGCCGGAGCGGCCGGCGGATTTACTCGACGAGATGTATCGAGCCTGTCGGGCAGACTTCGACGCACATCGCGCAGTCCGTGCAAATGTCGGGATCGATTATGTAAATCGGATCGCCTTCCTCGATTGCGCCGGTCGGGCATTCGTCAATGCAATCGCCGCACGCCTCGCAGGTTTGGTCGATTACGTGTGCCATTTCAAAAAGCCTCCAAAATAATCGGCTTTGCAGCCGTAAAAATGCTACCACGCGGCATATAGGTTTTCAATAAACACGCCTTTTTCGTGAAATATTACGCGCGTCACAAGCCCTACCTTCCGGGTAGGATTAGCGCGTTTTCGGGAACAATCGCCTTATATGCGGCGAATTCGCCTATTTGCCGTCAGCGGACAGAAGCTTCGAAACTTGTTCGAATGCGCCTTTTACGTCTTCCCAGCCGGCCTTGCCGACTTCGTCGGCGGTTTCGATTTCGCGCAGCACAAGCAGAAGCTCGCGCACCTTTTGAAGGTATTCGTGGCAGTTGTCGTTGCTGCAGAGCTCTTTGTGGATGAGTTTCAGCTCTTCCACCGTGCATTCGCCGTAGAAAAATTTAAGCAGAGTTTCTTCGATGTGCTCGCTCATATCACTCTTCTTCCTCGTCCACGGAAAGCGACTGGCCGGTTTCCATCGCGTTTTGGAGCTTTTTTACGGCGTAACGCATTCTCGAAAGCACCGTCGATAGCGGGCAGTCGAGAATTTGCGATATTTCTTCGAAAGTCAGTTCCTGATACACTTTAAGTATTACCACCGTTCTTTGCTTTTCCGGTAAAGTGCCGATGAGATTTTTAATTACCTGAGTTTGTTTTTCGGTTTCGGCGGAAAGCTCCGGACTCGGCCCCGTAAACTCGATTAGGTCGCCGCGCTCGGTTCCGCCCGAGGAAGGATCGAGCGGTTCGTTTATTGACGACGTGCGCTTCGATGCGGTTTTTGAATAGTGGCGTTTAATTTCATTGAAGGCGATTTTGTATATCCAGCTCGAAAACTTGCGCTCAGGGTCGAACCGGCGGGCGCTTTTGTAGATGCGCAAAAACACTTCCTGCGTAATGTCTTCGGCCTCCCGGTAATCCTGTATGTTCTTTTTGATGAAGTTGAATATCTGCTTGTAGTAGCGGTTGAAAACGACGTTGAAGCTGGCCAGGTCTTCCTGCGCGACACGAGCCATCAGCTCTTCGTCGGTCATGCACTGGAAGCCTTCCTGCTTTTGATGTATTGCCACGGTTAGATAATCGCCGTCAGCGGCGCGCCTTCGGGAAGCGGCGCAAGCGGGATCTCCTTTTCCAGTAGCTGGCTGTTTTTGTAGTAACGAAGATTTATGGTGGAGCCGACTTTCAGTTCGCGAACAATCTGCAGAAGCTGGCCGGCTTTTGTTATGGTAACGCCGTTCGCCTCTATGATTATGAAATACACGATGCCGCCGTCATCGGAGGTAACGGGTTTGTGCATTCCCGCTTTGTGCGCGGGCGAGTCTTTATAGACCGCTTTCACGAGAAGGCCTTTCGTCGTGGGAAGCCCGTATCTCGTGGCGAGACGCGGATAGATTTCCTGCACTTCGACGCCGAGCCAAGGACGCTCGACCCTGCCCTTCGCGATGAGCTGGTCGAGGATGGATTTGGCGGTGTTTATCGGAATCGCGAGTCCGATGCCTTCGCTTCCGCCGCTGCGGCTCACGATGGCGGTGTTGATGCCAACGACTTCGCCCTTGACGTTTATCAGCGGGCCGCCGGAGTTGCCGGGGTTGATTGCCGCGTCCGTTTGTATCAGGCCTTCAATCGGAATCCCCGCTTCGCTCATTACGGAGCGGCCGAGCGCGCTTACGACGCCGACGGTAACTGTTTGGTCGAGTCCGAGAGGATTCCCGACCGCGACAACCCATTCGCCGACCTCGAGGTTTTCGGAGTTGCCGAGCAGCGCGACCGGAAGCTTGTAGCCTTCCGGCGGCGTGATTTTGACGAGCGCGAGGTCGGTGCCGGGGTCCGCGCCGACGACTTTGCCGCCGACTTCCGTGCCGTTCGCGAGTATTACGCGAATTTCGGAAGCGGATTTTACGACATGGTTGTTCGTGATTATGTAGCCGTCGGAGTTCAAAATGACCCCGCTGCCCACGCCTTCCTGCGGAATCGGCCTTAGAAAAAAGTCGTAACCGATTTGGACGGTCGTTATGTTGACGACGGACGGGCCGACTTTTTTATAGACTTCCGTCACGAAATTGACGGGGCCGGGAGCGTCCTGGGCCTGCGCGCCGGCGGCGCCGAGCGACATCGGCACGGCGAACGAAACGGGCGGCTGGTGAATCGCGCGCGGATTTATGGCGTCCGCCGCCATATGGTAGGTCGAAAGTCCGGCCAAACCGCCTGCGAGGAACATAAACAAGGCGACAAAGAAAACTCTCCCGGCGCGCATGCTCAAATTATATCACCTGCCCGAGCGATAGAAGATACATTCTGGTAAACTTTATTCCGCCTTCGGCGTTCAAGCCATGACGCGTCCGGCGTCCGGTTTTAGACTCGCGAAAGGAGGAGGTTGTTCGATGAACGCAAATATCAAGGATTTTCCAAGGGCAATCCTTGCGGTTTTGATAGCCATTGCTGCCGCGGCGGCGCTTTCATGCAATCCGGTCGATACTAACGCGGGCGACAGCGACAAGCAGATAGCCGGTTTGGACGACGTTGCGGCGCCGAAAGTTGAAAAGCAAATTCCGGGAATGGATATTTCGCCGACATCGTCCGGCGAGGAAATATGGCGATCGCGCTGCGGAACGTGCCATGCGCCGGACTATCGGATTGACAAGTACAAAGGCGAAGACTGGGAGTACGTCATAAACCGGATGATAAAAATGGAAGGGGCGATGTTCACACCGCAGCTTGCCGAAAAAGTTTACGAGTATCTTTACAACCGCACGAAACGCCCGGACGACCCGCCTTTCGAAGAAGTAATCAAAGGCCGGAGCCACTTTGAAAGGGAAGGCGACGATGGCGAGGAAATAATCACGCCGGCGCCCGCACCCGCGCATGACAGATAGAGCGCGAAAATCCGGGCAGAAAAATCGCCGCCGCTAGATTCGGGATTCCGGACGCGAAGTGCGCGACGGTTTTTGCTTCGCCGCTTTCGAATTTGCCGCGGCCTGCTTTTGCTTCGGCTTCGATTTTTTCGGCGCAGCGTTTTTCGCGGGCTTTTTGCGGCTCTTTTTCTTTCCGTCCACGAGGACATGAGGGAGGACGTCTTCGACTTCGTCCACGAAAATTATTTTCAGCCCCGATTTTATTTCGTCCGAAATTTCCGAAAGGTCGATTTCGTTCGCTTTCGGCACTAGTACGGTCTTGAGGCCGCTTCGCTTGCTGGCGAGCAGTTTTTCTTTTAGTCCGCCGATGGGAAGCACTTTGCCTTTGAGCGAAATCTCGCCCGTCATTCCCACGCTTGGAAGCACGGGCCTGCCGGTCATTAGGCTCACGATGGCGGTAGCGACGGTTACCCCCGCGCTTGGGCCGTCTTTGGGGATGGCTCCCGCGGGGAAGTGGATGTGGAGGTCGAAGGTTTTGAATTTGTCGTATTCGATTCCGAGGCTTTCCGCATTCGATTTCGCCCACGTGAGCGCGGCTTTGCACGACTCGCGCATTACGTCGCCGAGCTTGCCGGTTAAAAGCAGGTTGCCGGAACCCGGCATCAGCGACGCTTCTATCATGCCGATGTCGCCGCCCGCGACCGTCCAAAACAGGCTCGTTGCGACGCCGATTTCGGCCTTGCGGCGCTCGTGCTCGAATTCGTAGCGCCGGACGCCGAGGAATTCTTCAAGGTTGTCCGGCGTGACTTTGATTTTTTCCTTTGCGCCTTCCGCAACGCCGAGCGCGACTTTACGGCAGATTTTCGCGAGCTCGCGCTCGAGGTTTCGAAGCCCCGCCTCGCGAGTGTAGTTGAGAATCGATTTGCGGATTGCGGAATTCGAAACCGAGAAATCGGCGGTTTTAAGCCCGTGGTTTTCCATTTGGCGCGGCAAAAGATAGCTTCTGGCTATTTTCACTTTTTCGATTTCGGTGTAGCCCGGAAGCTGGATGACTTCCATTCTGTCGCGGAGCGGCGGCGGAATGGTGTCGAGCATGTTCGCGGTTGCGAGAAAAAGCACTTTCGAAAGGTCGAACGGCACTTCGAGATAGTGGTCGCTGAAACTGAAGTTTTGCTCCGGGTCGAGGGCCTCGAGCAGCGCGCTCGACGGATCGCCGCGAAAATCGGCGCCGACTTTGTCTATTTCGTCGAGCATGAACACCGGATTGCGCGTGGCGGCGGAGCGAACGCCTTGAATGATGCGGCCCGGGAGCGCGCCGACGTATGTGCGGCGGTGGCCGCGGATTTCGGCCTCGTCGCGTATTCCGCCGAGAGACATCCGGACGAACTTTCGTCCGAGGGCGCGCGCGACGCTTCTGCCAAGGCTGGTTTTGCCCACGCCGGGAGGGCCGACGAGGCAGAGAATGGGGCCTTTGATGTCTCCGCCGCGAAGCTTCAAGACGCCCAAGAATTCGAGCAATCTTTGTTTCACTTCGTCGAGGCCGTAATGGTCGGCGTCGAGAATTTTGCGCGCTTCGGGGATTTGAATTTCGTCGAGCGATTCCACCGCCCACGGAAGGTCGCACAGCGTGTCGAGGTAAGTGCGAATGACGCCGGCTTCCGCGCTTTCGCTGTGCATGCGCGTAAGTCTATCGAGTTCGCCCGTGGCCTTTTCGCGCACTTCTTTCGGCATTTGAGCGGCTTCGATGCGCTCTTTGTATTTGTCCACTTCCTGTTCGCGCTCGTCCGTTTCGCCGAGTTCCTTCCGGATAGCCTTGAGCTGTTCGCGAAGGAAATATTCCCGCTGGGATTTCGAAACTTCTTCCTGAACTTGACTTTGGATTTTGTTCGTCATGTTCAGAAGCTGGATTTCCTTCATAAGAACGGTCGTCAGAAGTTCGAGCCGTTCCCTGACCGAAAGCACTTCGAGAATACTTTGGCGGGCGGCGAGATTAATCTGGATGTTCGCGGCGACCATGTCGGCGAGCATTCCGGGGTCGGAAACGTTATTCGCCGCGACTATTACTTCCTGCGGCAGATTGCGCGAAAGCTGGACGTATTCGCCGAAAAGGTCGGTTGTGCTGCGCATCAGCGCGGCGACTTCAACGCTGGCGTCCTGCTCTTCGGGATGAGGCTCGATTAGGGCTTCGATGAACTTTTTGTTCGGCAAAAACTTGACCGCGGTGAACCGCGACAGGCCCTGAATAAGCACACGTGCGCCGCCCTCCGGAAGCTTCAGAACGCGAAGAATCAGGCAAATCGTGCCCGTGTGATACAGCTCTTCGCTCGTCGGCTCGTCGATGTTTTCGTCGCGCTGCGTGAGGACGCCGATTAGCCTGTCGCCCGCCTCGGCGGCTTCGAGCGCCGCGAGCGAACGCTCGCGTCCCACGTGAACGGGGATGACGAGATGCGGAAAAACCACCACGTTTTTAAGCGCGAGAACCGGAAGCTTGCCCGGGAACTCCTTTGGGGCGCCCCCTGCCTGCCCGGCGGTTTCCGTGCGGTCTTCGTTAAGGTCGTCAGACATGCCTTTACCCTTGCCGGCCGTTAAAACCGCGCCATTATATCAGACGATTTCGCTCCGCCTTCGTTTGCGGGCGGCTTAACCTTCACAAACGCGAATTAAAGCGGATTTTCCGCAATTCGGGGGTAACATGCGCACACGCGCCGCATCCCGTGCTCGACTTTCATCCGCGGCGCGTCAGGGAAGTGATTAGCGTGCCTTTGTACGAATATGTTTGCGAAAAGTGCGGAGCGGAAGAGGAATTGCTCGTTTCGATGAGCGAGGCCGACCGCGACCGGCAGAAGTGCGAAATCTGCGGCGGAAAGATGAAGCGCGTTTTCAGCGTGACCGCGGACTGCAAGTCTCAAAGCGGCGGCGGCGGCGGCGGAAAGGAATTCTGCCAGCTCGGAGGCGGCTGAGGCCGCTAGACTCCCGTCGGGAGTCCCAAGATCATAGGCGGATTAATGGCTAATCCTGCCTTTTGCCGACCGCTGTGAACGCGACCACCCGGTTTCTTCCGCCGTTCCGCGCGGCCGTGCAGGCTTCGTCGGCGCGGTGGAGAAGCTCTTCTTCGTTTTCGAATTCGCCGATGCTGTTGTTCGCAAGCCCGATGCTGGCGGTTACGCCGAGCTTTCTTCCGCCGGTTTCGAACCTGAACTCCGAAATGTTTTTTCGAATTCTTTCGGCGACTTGGCGGGCGGTGGACGGGCCTTCCTCCGGAAGCAGCAGCGCGAAAATGTCGCTGTCAACTCGCGCCAGCGTGTCGGCGACGCGAATCTGGCCGGCGAGAAATTTGGAGAATGACTGCAGAAATTTATCCGCGCCGTCGTGGCCGCATTCGTCGATGAGTTTTCCGAAATCGTCCAGATCGATCATTACCGCGGCGAGAGGGCGTTTGTGGCGCTCCGAGCGGAACCACTCCTGACGCATCGTGTACGCGAGCGCGCGCCTGTTCGGAAGCGCGGTAAGCGGGTCGCGCCATGCCTCTTCGCCGAGCGCGTCAACGTTCAATCCGGGGGTTACGCTTCTCAAGGCGTGGTTAAGGGTGACACGGAAAAGAAGCATCGTAATAACCACGAACAGGCTGCCTAGAACGAGAGCGACGAGATGGGAAAACGGCGGCAAATCGACGACGTGCCTGTACGAGTTCGTCAGAAGCAAAATCATTCCGAGAAAGCCGAACGAAAGAAGGAAACCGAGCAGCCGCCACGAAATGAACACGCGCCTTATCCAGTCGCCGGACGCGGTTTCGAGGGCGCGCCTAATCGCGAGATACTCCCAAAGCGCCAGCGCGGTTAAAAACGCGGAAATCGCGAGAAGAATGGTTTCCGTCATCGGCTTTCCTCCACTTCGGCTCCCAAGGGAGACATTGCTGCGCCGGTTTCCCAAAACTCGGCGGGGCCGAGCCGGGAAATAATAAGCTTGCCGAGATACCAGTATAAAAGGCGGCGCGTGACCATATCGTTGCGGTTCAGGAAGTCGTCGGCAAGAGTGTCGGGGTCGAGCCAGCCGTATCTGCCGAGCGTGTTTATGGGATCCCAAAGCCAGTTCAAAGTGGGCAGGTCGCGGAATTTCGGCGGCGTCAGCGCCTGGTCTTTCGATGGCGCGGGGGAGTATTTCTGTGCGAGCGTGGCGCTCATCGCGAGCCAGTGTTCCTTCAGCATGTTGCTTCTGCCTTGGAACGTGAGGTCGCCGAAACCGCCCATCAAACCGAGCGAAACGCACATTTGAACGTCGCGATACGCCCAGTGGCCGCCGGGCACGTCGGGATATTTCAGCGGTGCGGGGCCGGAGGGCAGTTCGACGCTGAGCGTTTCGAGAGTCAATATCGCGGCGTGGGCGACTTGATAGCGGCTGAGCGTTTGGTCGAGCCTGAAACTGCCGCCAGAATCGGGCTTCAACACCCCGAGCTTGTAGCAGGCGTAAATGGGATCGTAATACGGGTCGCCTGGCTTCAAATGGTCTTCGAGAACGAGAGCGTTCGACGGGGAAGCAAGAAAAAGCAAAACCGCCAGCGCGGTAAAAGCCGCTGTCGCAAGCGGCGGGGCGGCGCTCCGAAGCGCGGTAAGGACGCGCGAGCGGGCGCGAAAATGCCGGAAAATAAATTCCCCCATACCGCGCGGATTATAGCATCGAACTCGCGCTAACGGGCGGCGCGGCTATTCGCCTTCGCTGAACCCGGACTCGGACAGCCAGGCGCATACCTCTTCGAGAGCCCGGCGGCGGTGGCTTATCGCGGTTTTTTCGGCGATAGTCATTTCGGCGAAGGTTTTGCCCGCGGGCGGAAAATGAAAAACCGGGTCGTAGCCGAATCCGCCGGCGCCGGAAGGCTGCATTGCAATTTCGCCTTCGACTTCGCCGCGTGTTTCGAAAAGCACCCGCTCGTCATCCGCGACGGCCGCGCAGCAAACGAACCGTGCGCCGCGTTTTCCAGACGACACGTCTTTCATGTTTTCGAGCAAAAGCGAAATGCGTCCGGCGTCGGTGGGGGCGACGCGCTTCGAATGTACTCCGGGCCAGCCGTACAGGGCGTCCACTTCGAGTCCGCTGTCCTCGGCTATGACTATGTGACTGCCGATGGAGGTTACGGATGCGAGGGCTTTGGCGATGGAGAGCGCCTTTTCGGCGGCGTTTTCCTCGAAGCTGTTTCCGGTTTCTTCGGGCTCGAAGTCGAGACCGAGTTCGGACGGGACGAGCACCTGATAAAAAAGCCCGCAGTGCGACAGGATTTCACGGAACTCGGCGAGCTTGCCGGGATTCGAGGTGGCGAAAACGATTGTGTCCACGCAAGCGATTATAGCAGGGGGACGGGCGGTAGTAAGAAGATTTGTCCAGAAGCTTCAGGCTTTGTGAAGCACCAAAATATACTCGTGTTTGAAAATGTAAAAGCCGCCTCTAAGCGCACGGACGCGCCATAGATTTTCCTGATTGCGTTTGGCACGGTTGTCTTGGATGTCTTTTATCACGATGCTTTTAAGTTTGAAACCGGTTTCGACCGCACGCTGCATGCACATAAATCCGAGCGGAATCCATTCGCCGCCCGCGTATTTGTCCCCGATGACGATGGCGATGAATCTGCCCGGCGCGAGATGCGCATGCGTATGCGCGAGTACGCGACCGAACGTATTCAGAAACTCTTCCACGGAAGGGCTGTTGGAAAGACACTTTTCGTCTTCGCCGAATTTGATTATGTCGTGGTACGGCGGGTGGAGAATGGCGAGGTGAAACACTCCGTCCGGCGTAAGCGCCGCCGCCTTCGCCCAAATCTTCGCATCCGCCGAATCGCCGCACAGATTTTCGATTTTCACCGGATTTCCGCAAGTTTCGCTGTTGACGCGCCGCATCGCTTCGCGCGCAATTTCGGGATTGAGTTCGATTCCGGCGCAATTCCGTCCCATTCGCTGCGCCTCGATGAGCGTAGTGCCGCTGCCGCTGAACGGGTCGATAACCCATTCGCCGGCTTTCGAATAGCGCTCTATTATCTGTTGCGGGATTTGGGGAACGAAATTGCCGTGATAATCGCCCGTGTGCGCACCGGTGGAATCGCGTTTACCGAGAAGCCAGAGGGAGTCGGTAAGGATGTGCGGATAGTCGCGCCAATTTTCCACCGATATTCCGTTAATCCCGCCGCCCGAACCGGCTTTTACCGGTTTGCGTGCGGAGTTCGATTGCAAATTCGCGGAATTTTCCTCGCCGTTTGATTTTCGCTTCGGCACGGTTCATTATAAACGTAAACTGCCGCGCGTCCGTTTGAGGGCGCGCGGCAATTCGAATAGCCATTGAAACTTTCCGGCAAGGTTAGCCGAAAATTTCAGGCGCAATTTAACCGGCGGTTTCCTCTTCGTCTTCCCAGTGGTTGATTTTTGCGAGGCTTTCTTCGTAGTCGAACGGATGGAACTTGTCCGGCCGGGCGATTTTGACGAGTATCTCGTCGTTGTGGCAGGTGAAACAAGCTTCGCGAGGGTTGTTCGCGGGCTTGACTTTCATCGGATTTTTGAGGTGATCGCCGGCCGGACCGTGACAGGCCTCGCACTGCACGTCCTTTAACTGCGGCGTCTCTTCCAAGCTGACGAAACCGCCCTCGTTTCCATAGCCGGTCACGTGGCAGGAAAAGCAATCTGGATTGCTCCTCGTTTCGGGCGGAAGACCTTCCCAGGCGGCGAACATCTTCGTCGCCGTCATGATTTTGACCTGCTCCGAATGACACGCCTTGCAGTTTTTCGCGTTGTCGCCGACGTAGGCGATTTTCTTATCGCCTTCCTCGGTGAACGCCTCGAACGAAAATACCGCGGCAAAAATAAATGCCGCAAGAACCGCACCAATCTTCATTTGAACCTTCTTTGAGTAAAAAGGGGGATATTTGTAATAACTTATGTCCGATTTGTCAAGAGGTATTAAGGCGATTTGAAATGAATGTCTTACCCGGCGAAAATGGGGAAAATCGCGGCGGCGGAATGAACGCGAAGTCTATTTCCAAGCCCGTCCGGTGTCGTCGCCGTAGAGGCTTTGAAGCTCGGCGTATTCGCCTCTCATTGCCATCAGTACTTCGTGCGTGCCTTGTTCGATGATGCGTCCGTTTTTCAAAACTACTATTTTGCCGGCTTTTCTGATTGTCGAAAGCCGGTGCGCGACGATAATCGTAGTCCGCCCGTACATCAGTTTGTTCAGCGCGTCTTGGACTTTGGCTTCGGTAATCGTATCCATCGACGCCGTCGCTTCGTCGAGAATCAAAACGTTAGGGTCTTTCAAAAGCGCGCGCGCGATGGCGATTCGCTGGCGTTCGCCGCCGGAAAGCGTTACGCCGCGCTCGCCGACGATTGTGTCGTAGCCGCCCGGAAATTCGATTATAAACTGGTGCGCGCCGGCGCTGCGTGCGGCTTCGAGTATTTCCACGTTGTCCGCGCCGGGCCGGCCGAAAGCGATGTTTTCGCGAATCGTGCCGTGAATTAACACGTTGTCCTGCGCGACGATGCCGATTTGGGCGCGCAGGCTTTTAAGCGTGACGGCTTTTATATCGTGGCCGTCGATCGAAATCCGCCCGTGCGAAGGCTCGTAAAAACGCGGAATGAGATTCACCACGGTGGTTTTGCCGCTGCCGCTGCCGCCCACGAGCGCGACGGTTTGGCCGGGTTCGACGGAGAGACAAAAGTCTCGAAGAACTTCTTCGCCGCCGCCGTATTGAAAATCTACGTGTTCGAAAACGATTTTGCCCGTCACGTCCGGCAGTTCGTACGCGCCGGGCTTGTCGGCTATATCCATCGGCTCGTCCAGCACTTCGAATATGCGGGCGGCGGCGGATGTGCCTTGATGGAGAGTCACGAAAACGCGGCTGAGCTTGTTTAACGGGTTCGAAACCAGCGCGCCCATCCCCGCGACGGCGAGGAAATCGCCGAACGTGCTCTGGCCGAGAATCATCTGCCAGCCGTTGACGAAAACGATGATGAACGGCGCGAGAAACCCCACGAGTTCGACGATCGGGAGAAGGACGGCGGTGTATTTCCACGAGCGCACGAGTTCGTCGAGCGTATCTTCGCTGACTTCGTTGAATTTGCGTATCTGGTCTTCTTCGC
>JAANMV010004267.1_pt1 | contig 11463 bp, 9 predicted proteins | sample 7279661 | NCBI WGS metagenome assembly JAANMV01 (sample SAMN14094540, study PRJNA606508) | bioreactor metagenome | isolation source: A lab-scale SPAN reactor treating ammonium-rich wastewater day 121 | place: Ireland: Galway | collected 2017-05-16 | reverse complement strand
GATGATTCTCTATCACTTTTTATAACTGGTAAAGTCAATAGATCCAAATCTTTGAATGCTTCATAATATTTTGCTGCAATACCTTTTCTGGATTCCCACATCATATCAACTTTTTTTAGCTGAGGTAAACCTAATGAAGCTTGTAAGTCAGTAAAATTATATTTATATCCGGGGGCAACAACCTCATAATACCAGGAACCAGATTCGCTATATCTTTTCCAGGCATCTCTGTTTATTCCATGTAACCGCATAATTGCACAACGTTCTGCAATCTCCAGATCATTTGTACAAATCATTCCACCTTCGCCGGTAGAAAGGGTTTTAGTGGCATAAAAACTAAAACAGGTTACATCAGAGATGGTACCAATCTTTTTTCCTTTATAAGTTGCTGGTAAAGAATGAGCAGCATCTTCGAGCAATTTAAGATTATGAGCTTTTGCAATTTGTTGTATTTCATCAAGGTCACAGGGCTGCCCGCCATAATGAACCGGTATAATCGCTTTTGTTTTTGGTGTTATTGCTTTTTCAATTTCTTTAAGGGAAATATTCAACGTCTCCTCTTCAACATCAACTATTACAGGTTTTGCACCAAAGTAACAAACAATTTCTGCTGTTGCTGGAAAAGTCATTGTTGGCACAATAACCTCATCTCCTTTTTCAATTCCAAAAGCTTCTAAAGTTAAATGCCCCGCAGCAGTCCAGGAGTTGACAGCAACAGATTTTTTCGCACCAATATACTTATTAAATTCTTCTTCAAACTTGATAGTTTTAGGTCCCATGCTAAGCCAGCCAGAACGTAAAGTATCAACCATTTCATTAATTTCTTCTTCAGATATAAATGGTTTGTGGAATAATAAGTAATCTTTATTCATAAAAATTTTGTTGTAATTGCAATTATAAGATAATAATAAGAATCTGTAAGTAAAAATTACTTCTTAATATTAAAATATTCCTCAAAAATGAAGTCAAAGATAATAATATATTTTATTTTTCAAAATTAGCTTAAACTATTTATTACAAAATAAATGACATCAATAAATACTCTCAAGATTTTTCTTTAGAAACTCAATAACTCTGTCATTATTTCTTATATCGGTTGGTAGATTAATAATGGTTTTAGCGATTTGAGAGGCAACTGGAAATTTAGTACTCTCAAAGAACCATTTACTTAAATCATCTTCAACCGGATGTAATGGAGATATAAACCAATCACCTAAAGTAATTCTCATTTCCCTTGCAGATTCGTTAAATAATTTTCTATCTTTAACTAATAAAGGATATTTCAGAAACATATGATTTTTGAAGTAACTTTCTTCAACATGATTTTTATTCTCTGATTTAAGGAAATCTGTATAGTCCTTAGCATTTTTTAATCTTAATTCATTCATTTCTTTAAGTTGACTAAGACTCTTAATTCCGGTTTTAATCTGTGTTGTTGAAATATCTTTAAAATACGATTTTGGTTTTTCTATAGAATTTAATTCATTTCCTTGATTGGAACCGAGTATTAAATTCTTATTACTCAAAAATCTGTAAAATGCTACTAATAGCGGTTGAGTAAATTTATTTACAGCAAATTTTCTGAATATTAATAAGAATCTTAATAAACTAATTTCAACAATTCCCGGTCTTATTTTTTCTGATTCAAGTTTTTTCACCTTATAAAACAATTCATTATTACTGACATATAAAAAACCACCTATTCCTGTTGAAAATGGTTTGTTCCATTGAGTCGAATAAAACGCAGCATCGCAATAAGAACCATTTGGTTTACCATTGTAATATCCTCCAAAACCATGTGTGCAATCTTCTATCGTAAAAAGATTATACTTTTTTGCAATCGTCAATATTTCTTCAATATTTGATGAAAGCCCGTAAGTATTCTGACAAACAATAACTTTTGTTTTCTCAGTAATTGCAGATTCAATCAATGATACATTCATATTGAAAGTTGCTTTTTCAACGTCAATATAAACAGGTTTTAATCCTGCGTATATTATTGCGTTAGGAACAACAACACAAGTTAAAGCAGGAATTAGAACCTCATCGTCTTTATCAAGTTCCATTGCCTTTAGTATAGAATAGAGCGCAACTCTTCCTTTCCAGTAAAGAAATATTCTTTCTGGGTCGCATTCCAAAAAAGAAGCAATTGATTTTTTATAAATACTTGATTTCATTTTTCTTAAACAAATAATCGAATCTGAATAAACCGACTAAAGATCCAAAACCATATGCGAAATGTATGACTATAAATGCGCTTATCAGATAATAAAGTTTTGTAGTGAGATCATTAACTTTAAAACTAACTGATAGAATTAACATTGCATAGCTAAACAAACTTGCTAATCCAACTAATCCAAAATATGGATTAAATATTATTAGAAATGATGGAACTAAAATTGAAAGTATAAATATCAATGGAATGAAATGCCGTATACTAACTGAACTGATATTCTTGGTTAAATAAACTGTTAGGATATTCCAAAGTCCTGTCGAGAAATTGTTTTTTGCCACCCCTGAGAAATCTTCACGTGCGTAGTAAATACTATACGGATCCGGTAGAAGGATTACTTTACCACCAGCTTTTTTTATTCTTTTATTTAATTCAATATCCTGATTTCGTTTCAAATCGATGTTAAACAAACCAAAATCTTTAAACACGTTTTTTCTATAACAGCCAAATGGAACGGTATCAACTTCCATTGCTGTCTTGATACCAATTCTGAAATGAGAATTGCCAACCCCAAATTTGTTACTTAGAACTTTTTTGATTGCTGAAGTTTTTGCATTTTTAATTTTCACATCTGTTAAACAAATTGTGCCAATGTTATCTGCCTTAGTTTCGATTGCAGATGATATTAATTTTGAGAAATAATTTTCCGGAATTTTACTATGCACATCTAGTCGAATGATATACTGACCTGTGCAATTTTTGATTGCTCGATTCAAGGCAAAAGGGACGGTTTTTTCTTCATTGACTAATAAAGTAATAAAAGGATAAGCATTTATAAAATCATTAACTAATTCCATAGTTCCATCTTCGCTCTTACCATCAACAATAAATATCTCGATAAGTTCTTTAGGATAATCGTTATTTAATACGCTTTCCAGGAAATCGATAATGTATTTTTTTTCGTTTCTACAGGGAATAATAATTGATATTTCTTTTGATATTTTATTATCCATACTTTTATATCTTATACTTAACAACTTTTTTATAAACATCATTCATTAATTGCACAGAATTATCCCAATTGTAAATTTTTGATACTTTTTCTCTTGCTGCATTCCCCAAGATAATTCTATATTCCTTATTAATAATCATTTCATCAAGGGCTTTAAATATTGCATCCGAATTTTTTGGTTCTACAAGGATTCCAGTTTTTTCATGGTCAATTACCTCAGCTAATCCGCCGACATTTGAAGCTATTACTGGTTTACCGCAAGCCATTGCCTCTACTGCAGAAACTCCAAAACTTTCGCTAATTGAAGGGATAACACAGATATCAATCTGTTGATGATATTTGTGGATTTCTTGCGGATCAATGTATCCGGTAAACTCCACTTCTTTTTCTATATCGTAATTTCTAACTATTTTTTCCAATACTTCTCTTTGACTTCCTTTGCCCACTATTAGCAGTTTGAAAGCTTTATCAGTGTACTTTTTCTTAAGCAATGCAAATGCCTCAATTAAATATCTAATTCCGTAATTTTCTTCCAAAGTTTTAATTATTCCAATGACTACATTTTGCTTATTAGATAAAATTTTCTCAGATGGAGCAAATTTTTTAAGATCAACTCCAAAAGGTATGACTGTAATCGGTTTATTAGAATACTTTTGGATTTCAACTTTCATAATATTACTTGTAGATAATAACTTATCTGCATTCTTAGAAACATATATAATGATCAAACGATGAAGTAACGATTTTTTAGGAAAAATAAAAACGTCGGACCCCCAAAAAGATACAATTACTGGTTTAAATTTCGTCAAAACAGCTAGCAGTCCATAACTTGATGCATAATGTGCATGAACAATATCTGGGTTAAATGATCTAATAATTTTTTTTATTTTACCTATTGAAAACAAGTATTTAATTTTTGAAACAGATACTTCCCCTTTTCCCTGAACATTTCGATTGATTTCTGAGCTGTATAAGAAAATATCTGAAGTGTCTTTATATAGTGAAGTATTAATAGAATGGATACAAAAGAGTGCTATAGAATGGCCCAATTCATGCATTGCTTTAACCCACCTTATAGTATGTGGAGAATCAGAATCCGTTAAGAACAATATCCTCATTAGCTAAACCATTTTAAATTAAAAAGTTAACTTAGTTCTTTTTACAAACGACATATAAATGTCCTTTATTACTGTTTTTCATAGATACGCTCTTCAATTCAAGAGTGTTTTTGTGGATTATATTCTCTGGATACCCATAATAAATAATTTCATAACCTATATTTTTTAACTGAATAATGATCTCTTCTAATCTGTACCAATAATTATATGGACCAATATCTAATAAAGCTTTAAAATTAACTTTACCGGAGTACTTCAACCAAGGGATATATTGAAAATCAGGTCTTTTTCTTTTAAAGTATCTAAAATATTTTATGAAAGGAAAAATAGCTTTAAATAATTTATCATTTAGCTTGCTTTCAAAATTTAGAAAAGAGAATATTGCAGTTCCATTCTTTCCCAAAATTCTATAAGATTCTTTCAATGCTCTGAGTCTCATTTCTGGTTCTTCAATTGTTGAAATAATCTGTTGTAAGTATATAATTTGCTCAAAAGTCTTATCCTCAAATTCTAAGTTTGTTGCATCCTGTACTAAGAAATTAATAATTGGATTTGTAAATTTTTTTTTTGCTGTTTCTATGTACTCAGGGATGTAATCGAAACCTGTGAGGTTTGTAAAGCCAAGTTTATTCATTTCAAATAAGATTCGTCCACTAGCTGTCCCTGCTTCAAGAGTTGATTTACTTTTATCTAAATAGTTAATAATTAATTCTTTTTCTTCTCTTAGCAAACCATCTCGATCAATCCAATTATCGTATTCCTTTGTACTGAAAATATTTTTATTATTCATAAGCGTTCGTCTGTTTTCATTATATTATTTTGACAATCTCTTCTTATTTCTTCTAATTCTAAAAGTGCATTAATTTTTCTAAAATTTACATATCTATTATTAATCAAGTTTTTAAAAGGAAAAATTAACTTAATTATTTTTTCAATAGCAGGTTTGTAATAAATATTCAATGAGGTTGGTTGTTTATAGAAATGAAAATTTTTTATCAAAAAATCTTGAATATTTGTTTCATGTAAAATACTTCTAAATCCATCATTTACATACTCAAACTTTAATCTTTGTAAATAGTATTCGTCCATAGAATAGACTAGTGCATAAGTTGGAAACAGATCAAACTTTTCAGGTAAAAATTTCATAGTTGAATAAGATGATTCAATAAAATTATAAATTAAGTTTTCAGCATAACCTATAAGTTTGTTCTTTTCAAATACACCCCAGTAATGAAATATATCTGGATAATTATTTCTTATTTTATATTTTTGACAAAAACTTTTCTCATCAAGATCAAATTTAATATTAACTTTATATGTTTTTACTGCAGCATAAAAAACTTCATAACCGTGATGAGCGATAAAATCAGCATCAATTTTCTCAACTTTACAATTTATAAGCCCCCTTTTTATTTTTTTTCTTGATTCATTGGATTTAATTTTCTCTTTCTCAATAAATTGTTTTTTAATAACAGCATACCATTTTAACTTCTCTTGACCATCTTTGTGATTAAATCCGTTATTTGATCTTATAAAAAAAACATTATTAAACTCCGAAAGTATTCGACTCTGTTGATCGGAGTTTAAACTATAATCAAGCTTTGCAGGACCAACTGGTATTACAGCTTGGTTATATTTTTGCCAGATCACATTATTTGCTTTAAAATATTTGGTTTTAGAGCAAATAAAATAATCTTCAAAACTATCTAGAAATCCTTTTGTCATTATTTTAAATTTATTACACCATTAAGATGATGTTTATTCAAATGAAGCGCTTCTCTATGAATAAAAGAGATTATTATTATTAAAATCCAGAAGGGTAAATCTCTAGTAATAAATCCATATGTAATTATTCCAGTAACTTCAAAAAATGCTCTAATAAATAAACCAAAAAGCACACTTATAAAGGTGATGACTGATATTTGATTAAAATCCCTCGTTATAAAAGAGTTTCTCACCAACCTACTAGATATCTTTAATAATACTAAAAAAAGTGAAATAACTGCTAATACTCCTAAAATTCCATTCTCTGCCCAAAAAAATAAAAATAAATTATGCGGATGAGGATTTCCAGCACCCGATATGCTCGTTTTTAACAAATAAATAATTGAAGATGATGACTGCGAATAAAACATTTGTTCAAAAGTACCAGCTCCGGTACCAAATAAAAAATTATTTTTAATTACCACTAGACCAGTACTCCAAAATTCATCTCTTGTACCGGTTCGTTCAATTCTTAGAAATAAATCAATTAAAGTATTGACATTAAAAGAAATCAGAACTATCACTGTAGTGAATGCAAGAATAATTGAAAATATTTTTTTTGATTTTTTAGGGCTAAACCAAAAAATAATTACAACACTTATAAACACTGAAAGCATACTGGCTCTAGAATCTGAAAGTAATAATATCCCAAATTGAAATAATAATAGTAAGATGTAGTAAAAAATTTGATTTTTTGTTTTTGTAAATGAAAACATTAATACTGAAATATTAATTGGAATTGTAACTGCTAGTAGTAATCCTACATAATTTGGATTTTCATAGACTCCGGCGAGCCTTAAAAGTGCATCTTGATTTACAAAAAATGTAGCGCCTTTTTCGATGAATTCAATGTACATTGAAATTCCTATCAGAAAAGCTGAAACAAATAAAGCTACTACCAAAAGCTTAATATCCTTTTCACTTTTTATTTGTGAGAATAAGAAATAAGTAAATACGAAAAACACAATTTGTCTAATAAATGATAAAAGAGATTCAAATTTACTAACAGAAAATAATGTTGAAACAAATAGACTAAATAGAATAAACAAAATTACTTTAAATAGTGAATTAGGTATTTCTGGATAAGCTTTGAAGTTCAATCCAAAATCAACAAAAAAGTAGAAAGCCATCATCAAAAATGACAGAATATTAATCATCAGTCGAAACTCTTTGAATTCAATCCCCGTTAGAGCAAGATTTGATATGATGATTAATCCAATAATTATTCTTCTATTCTTCAGTAAAACTAAAATTAAAGTAAAAATAATTACCAAAATTATGGGAGGATTACATATCAAAAATGAGAAAGTAATAGAAATTAGTAGTGAAATTAATGAAATAATCTTAAAATTATTAAAATGATATGGGAAAAAGTTATTTACCATAAATATATTTGCTCATATTACTGATTATCTTATCGTAAACATCATTAACTTTTAATCCTTCTAAGCATTCTTTATGCAAGCATGACTCTCCAGCGTCTGCATAACAAACTTTACTTATCAATGGAGAACAATCTAATTCTCTTCTAATAAACAAATGACTCGTCCCCTGAGGCACATGAAACGATGGATTTGTGGGTCCATAAATAGTAACTGTTGGGATACCAACCATAGCTGCTACTTGAAGCGGCCCTGAATCATTTGAAATAAAAAGTTTACATTTTTCTAACAATTTGATAAAATGTTCAATATCCCTGCTAATCAAAATATTATAATTATTTGTGATTAGATCAGTAACAACGTCTTTCCTGAGACTATCTTCTGGAATAATCAAACACACATCGTTATTTTTTATTAAAAGCTTATACAAAGATAAAAAATTATTTAATCTCCATTCTTTAGATCGCCAACCAGCTAAAGGATGTATATAAATAATCCCATCGTTTGATTTTTTAATAGGAAAGCCCATAAATGTGTTTTGGATATTTGGAAGAAAAGATTTAACTGCATCAAAATATAAGTCTACTTGATGAGGAGTTGTTCTTACCAGAGTAAACCTGTCATATATTTTACGAAAGTAAATTTCATTAATTCCAAAAATACGACTACCGCTCACATCAAATATAAGACTAGCAGATACAATTGATCCTTTAAGATCAATAATAAAATCAGGTTTGAGAAGTTTTATTTTTTTTCTAATACCTTTAGAAGCTATTCGTCCCTGAAATTTGAAATCATCTGGACTCACTATTAAGTACTCAACAGATTCTAATTCCCTTTTATAAATTACTTCTGAATGAGGAAAACATACAATAACAATCATATTTTGATGATTTTTAATTAATGCTTTTATAGATGGAATTGTAAAGACTGTATCTCCAATCTTGTGAATAGAGATTATTAACGTTTTACCACCAGAATTAAATTCTCTATTTTTTAGTATTCTAATAAGTAAAAATATTGCGTCACAAATAAGGACTAATATTTTTTTAAAATAATTTGAATTATCAATCTTATTTTTAATCGTCATTCGCTTTAATTCAACTCGTTAACTTTAAATTAGAGTATTTAAGTAAGAATTCTTTTAATTTATATCTTGACAAAGAATAGTTTGAAATGAATATCAATAGATAAATAAATATTTTCATTATAAATTGAATTTTAGTATCAAATATATTATCAATATTAAAAATTGTTTCGACAATTAGAAATGCGATAATAGCATTCAAAATTAATTGTGTTAGTTCCTTTAATGACTTAAATATCCAAGCTAATCCAACTACCGGCTTTAGAAATAAGCAGCTTAATAAAAATAATATTACATAGCTTAAGGAAGTACTTATTGCTAACCCGGAATAATTAAATGGTATAACTAATAAAAAATTAAAAAGTATTTTTACTATTATTCCTAAAACTGTTATTAATAACAATATTTTATATAACCGCGCACTATAAATAATTTTATTTAATAACGCATATATTGAATAAAACAATATACCATAGCCATAATAGGTAAGTAGCTTGGCTGCATTTAATGAATCAGATTTAACAAATTTACCTCGTTCATAAATCAAAGTTATAATTTCTTGACTCCAAAAAGTAAATGCTATGAAAATCGGAATGAAAATAAAAAGAGTTAAACTAATTGATCTAATAAATATAGAATCCTCATCAGTATTAATGTTTGATATGTTTTCTGAAAATTTTGGGAAAAGAATTGTATTTATTGAAAGCGATATAATAGTTACTGGTAATAAAGCAATGTTCTGTGCGAAATTTAACGCCGACAAACCTCCAACATCTACATAAGAGAAAAAGAATCTATCAGACATAATATAAAGCTGCGAAATAAATTCAATAGCAATAATTATCAGTAATGATTGGCTAGATTTTTTTAACCAATATTTAAAGGATATTTTTGTAAGGAAATAACTATTAAAACTTATTTTGGATTTATAATGGAGATAAAACAATTGCAATATGGTTCCTACCAAATAACCCACTGAAATGGAAATGATACCAATAAATCTATTTGTGAAAACAACAAATAAGACAACACTTATATTTTGGAATATAGCAGATAAAGCAGGGATTGGGAATTTTTTTGAATAATTGAGATATGCTGCAATAACGGAGCTTATACTAGATATCGGGATTGTTAAGAGGAATATATTAAAAATTAATTTTGTTGTGTTATTTAAATATTCTAATCCTAATATTACAATTAAGATTTTTTCTGAGAAAATAAAAAAACCAAAAAAAATAAGTAAACCAATTATCCCAAAACCTATATAGTTATTTATAAGGAATGCATCTGCCTCATTTTTATTTGATTTAAAATATGAATATTGAGGTATGAAATGGTTCTGTGCAATGTAATAAATAACTGTATTAATCGTGATAGGTAGTATTGATACTACAAGAAAAATATCGAAATCTTTAGAAACACCAAATTCACTAGCGTATATAATTTCTCTAAGAAAACCTATAATTCTATTAATCGAATTTAAAAATATTAATAAAAGAGATGCTCCTGCAAGAGATACAAAAAATGATCTGGATAACTTCATTTAAGATGAGTTACATTATTGTTCAATTAAAAATAATTTTATTATTCGAAAATGTAACAAACTACTTTTTTATACCCTTATAACTAAATAGATAAAAAAGAGAAATCACTGAAAAGATAAAAAACATACCAATTAAACTAGAAAACACAGTTTTCGGCTCACTTTTTTTCTTTGGTGGTATCGCTTCATCCAATATTTGAATAGTTGGGATATCTTTATTTTCCTGAATTTTTTCCTGATAGTATTGCTGTTGCAATAAAACATAAACTTCGTTCTGGATTCTGACTTCCCTATATAATCCTGCAAGTTTTTTCCCTAGAACAGGTACATCTTTAAAAGCCAAAAGATAATCTGCACTGCCGTTTTCAAAATTTGAATATTGTTCCCTTAGTTCCTGAAGTTTTTTGTTTAATGAAGTATATAACCGATTGCTTTCTCCAGCATCAGTTTTAATCAACCCTAGTTCAATTTCGGTTTTTATTATTTCAGTTTTTAGTTGAGCAGATCCCTCAATCGCTGCCTTAATCTGATCAGTCATTGCTATAGCTTTGTTTTTACTTTGAAATTCCATCAAAGCAGTTTCAGCTGAATCTAATAAAGCTTTTGTCTGGACTATCTGTTCCTGAATATATTGTCTGGCACTTTTGGCTTTTGAAGAAAGTTTCTCTTTATTGATTGAATCCAATGCAGCAATATATGTGTTTGAAATTCTTGCACTTAGTTCCTTTAATGAATCTTCATCACTAAATAACATAGGTACTAAAGTTGACTTAACATCAACATTTAATGTTATTATCCCTTCTTTGGAGATATCAGTATGTAATCTGTCGAGTAATTTTTCAGCTGCTTCAATTCTGTCATCAGCATCATAAAGCTTTGTAAGGTTCAGTTTATCGACAACGTATAAAGCTGCACTTCTGCTTTTTAATATTTCAACATATAATTGTGAAGTTGCAGTTGCCATTCCACCAGTTAAAATACTTGAAAAATTTCCTCCACTTAGCAATGAACTTATTCCACCAAATCCTTCCTGCTTTTCGGGCGGCATAACAGAAACATCAGCTCTGTAAGTTCTGGGATAGATTAACCATAAAATCAAAAAAAGAAAGAAGGTGCTGAGTATAGTAATTTTCAGAATGGTCTTTATATTAAACAAAATAACATTTAGTATTTCATGCCAGCTCATTTTTTACCTCGTTGCTACAATTACCGCTACTGTAGCTGCAATTACTGCTGCTACTTGTCCGAGTACGGAAAGAGTTGTTGTAAATATTTCCCAGAATTTTGGGCCAGGCGGATCTTCTAAAACCCAGATAGTGTCTCCTGGATCCAGTTGTTCAACATCATCTGCATCAAGCCATTCGCCGGTATTTACTTTAATTAC
>JAANMV010004265.1_pt1 | contig 11464 bp, 7 predicted proteins | sample 7279661 | NCBI WGS metagenome assembly JAANMV01 (sample SAMN14094540, study PRJNA606508) | bioreactor metagenome | isolation source: A lab-scale SPAN reactor treating ammonium-rich wastewater day 121 | place: Ireland: Galway | collected 2017-05-16 | reverse complement strand
GGTCATATCCATGATCACGAGCGCGATGCCGGGTGTGGTGCGGTAGGTCTCGATGGCCTGGGCTCCGTCGGCGGCGAGGATGACGCTGAAGCCAGCCTGTTCGAGCATGCGGCGTGTGACGGTGCGGACGGTCTCGTCGTCATCCACGACGAGGACGAGACCGCGAGGGCCCGCACCGGCGGGTTGGGTGGCGACCGGCGGAACCTGGGGCGCGAGAGCGGCAGGAGAGACGACGGCAGGGAAGAGGACCTTGAAGGTGGTGCCGCGGCCCGGTTCGGAGTAGAGCTTGATGGCGGCCCGGTGGCCGCGGACGATACCGAGGACAGCAGCGAGGCCGAGTCCCCGCCCGGTGAACTTGGTGGTGTAGAACGGGTCGAAGATGCGGGCGCGGGTTTCCTCGTCCATGCCCTCGCCGGTGTCGGCGACCTCAACGTAGACGTAATCGCCTTCCGGGAGGTCGGTGTCGAGGTAGGACTCGGCCAGGTAGGCGCGGTCGGCGAACTGCATGCCGGTCGAGATGGAGATGACGCCGCTGCGTTCGCCGATGGCATCGGAAGCGTTGGTGATGAGGTTCATGATGACCTGGCGGACCTGGGTCGCATCGGCCTCGATGGGGGGCAGGTTGGGCGCGAAGTGGTATTTGACGACCGCGCGCTTCGATACCGAGACCTCGAGGAGGTGGGCCATTTCCTCGACGACGCGGGAGAGGTTGAGGAGTTCGATGACGAACTTGCCCTTGCCGGAATAGGCGAGCATCTGGCGGGTGAGGTCGGCGGCGCGCTGGGCGGCGGTCTCGATGGACTCGACGGTCTGGCGTGCGGGAGACTCGGGCGGAAGCTCGAGGAGGGCGAGGCCAGCGTTGCCGAGGATGGCGACCAGCAGGTTGTTGAAGTCGTGGGCGATGCCGCCAGCGAGAATACCGAGGCTTTCGAGCTTCTGGGTCTGTTGCATCTGCTGGTCGATGCGGCGGCGTTGGGCTTCGGCGGCCCGGCGAGCGGTGATATCGATAACAGAGTTCAGCCAGACACGCTGGCCAGCGAGCGAGACGATGGTGGAATGGAGCTCGAAGGTAAGGACCTGGCCATCCGCGTTGGTCATCCGGAGTTCGACGAAGGGGGGATCGATGGGCTCACCGGCCATGCGACGGGCTGCGCGGGCGCGGATGAGGATGCGATCCTCAGGGTCGATGCGAGACCCGAGGAAGTCGCGGCCGATCAGGGTTTGGCGGGGGAAGCCGAGGAGGCGTTCAAGGGCGTTGTTGACCATGAGCACATCGGCGCCGTCCCAGATCCAGATGCCGACGGGGACCGTCTCGACGAGGTTGCGGAAGCGCTCTTCGCTGGCACGGATTTCCTCTTCGGCGAGGACGGTCTCGTGGACATCCATGCAGGCGCCGATGAAGCCGAGGAAAGCACCGTCGCCGGAATAGCGTGGGGTGCCGTGTTCGAGGATCCAGCGATACTGGCCATCGTGGCGGCGGAGGCGGTAGCGCACGGAGTAGGAGATGCGGGCATCGAAGCTGGACTCATAGGTGGCTACCGTGGCTTCGAGGTCCTCGGGGTGAATGATCTGCGTCCAGCCGTAACCGGCGTCTTCTTCCATGGGGCGGCCCGTGAAATCACGCCAGGTCGCGTTGAAGAACTCGACCTGGCGGTCAGCGGCGGCAGTCCAGATGAAGATGGGTGCGGAATCGGCAAGGGAGCGAAAGCGGGCCTCGCTCTCGCGCAACTCATCCTCGGCACGGCGGCGTTCGGTGACGTCGAAAGCTGAGACGAGGGAGGCGGAAACGCCACCGAACGAAATGGCGCTGGCGGAAACGGCAAGGTGGCGAACCCGGCCGTCGCTGCGCGTGATACGGGCTTCGTAGCGGCTGACGCGCTCTTCGCCCCGGAGGCGGCGCTCGAGGTGTGCCCGCAGGGCGTCGCGGTCACCGGGATGGATGAGGCCGTCGAGGAAGCCGTCCTGGAGGAGCTGAACGCGGGTGTACCCGGTGAGGCGTTCGAGTTCGGTGTTGACGAGCAACAGGGACTGGCCGTTGGAGACCCAGACCGCGGCCGAAAGACTCTCGAGGACCTCGTGGATACGGCCCTCGCTTTCGCGAAGGTCCTGCTCGGCGAGCTTGCGATCGTGGATATCCTGAATGATGCCGGTGACACTGTTCGAGCCATCGGAGGCCCGCATGCCGGTAACGAGGAGCCAGCGGTAATCGCCGCCGGGCAGGGCCAGGCGGAACTCGTTGGGGAGGCCGGAGGCCAGTTCGGCCGCCGAGATCTGGCGAATGCGGAGGGCGTCGTCCGGGTGGATGAGCTCAAGGAACTCGTCGATGGTAGCGGGCAAACCGGCCTGCTCGCGGTCAAGGACCTGGGCCGCCTCGGCGGACCAATCCAGGTGACCCGTATCGAGATCCCAGGTCCAGACAACCATGCGGGCGGCGCGGATGGCGAGCTGGAGGCGGGCCTCGCTGACGCGGAGGGCCACTTCGGCAGCCATCTGCTCGCCAATGTCGCGAGCGACGGAACCGATGCCGGTGACATTGCCGGCCGCATCGCGGATCGGGAAGTAGGAGGAGGAGGTCACGAGGGGGCTGCCATCTTTGCGGCGCCAGGTTCGTTCCATGCCCTCGATGCTCTCCCCGAGGTTGATAACGCGGTGGCGGATGGCCGTACGAACGTGTTGTTCGCCTGGTTCAAAAAACCTCTCCGAGGACCGGCCAAGAACTTCGGCCGCGGAGTAGCCGAAGAGGTGCTCGGCACCACGGCTCCAGGTGGTGATGAGGCCTTCGAGACTGGTGACGATCATGGCGTCCTGGGAGAATTCGACGATGGCGCTCAGCCCGGCGCGGGCGGCTTCCGCCGATTCCACGGGCGTAACATCGTGGACGACGATGAGACGGGCAGGACGGCCATCGAAGGTGATGGCCTCGCCCGAGATATCCACGGAGAGCAAGCGCCGATCGCGGGTGACATGGCGCCAGCGTGAGCGGCTAATCCTGGCGGGGTCGAGGCCGGTGAGATGGGCGTGGAAGTCATCGACCGAATCGGGGGGCCTGATGTCGTCGAGGGAGAGCGCAAGGAACTCTTCTCGCGTGTAGCCGTACTGGTCGAGGGCTGCGCCGTTCACGTCAAGGAAGCGGAGCGTTTCGGGGTCGAAGACCCACATCGGCCAGGGGTTGGCAGCGAACAACAGGCTTGCATCGCGCAATGGCGGTAGCTCACGAGCCTGTTGGTCGTCCACGGGTGCATCTCCGGCAGCGGTTGCCGCGGTGTGGTGGCAACAATGCTAGCCTTTTCGGGCGGGACAATCTCCCCGGGGGAGTCCCGATTCCGGGGCCCGCGTCCCGAGTGCTCGCGAGATTCAGGAGGCGGGTTCGGCAGCTGCCGCAGCGGCGGGATCGGAGGCACGAGAGGGCGACACCGGGTTTTGGGCGGAGAGCCGCAGGGCGGCCAGGGCGGCGAGGATGCCAGTGGCGGCAGCGAGAGCGAAGACGAGTGCCAGGGAAGCGCCTGGCCAGCCCCCGGCATCGCCCGCCGCGACGATGCCGCCAGCGACCCCGACGCCCGCCGCCGCGGAGAGCATCTCGTGCAGTTTCATCGAGGCGGACGCCTCACCTTCGCGGCCGGGGGGTGCAGAAGCGAGGAGTTCGAGGGAGAACATGGGATAGGCGATACCCATGCCGAAGCCACCCACAGTCCAGGCAACGGCGACCCATGCGCCCGGGACCTGCTCCAACAGGGCGAGCGGCACCATGGCAATGCCGGCGATGACGAAGGCGACACCGAAAGCGGCGAGGTGGGGACGTGAGATGTGCCGGATGGCGCGCTCCTGGAGCCAGGACCCGGCAGCCCAGGTGAGCGAAGCTGACGTGAGCGCCAGCCCGGCAACGAACGATGAGTAGCCGCGGTGGGTGGTTAGCAAGTAGGGGATGAAGGCCTCGGCGCCGAAAAAGCACATGTTGAGGAAGCCGTTGCCGGCGACGGCGGCGGGGAGACCGGGGGCAGCCCGGAACGTGCCGGGGGGCAGGAGACCGCGCAGAGCGGGGATTCCGGCGGCGACGCCGATGACCACCAATGGGGCGCCGAAGAGCAGGTCCCCGGTGGCGACGCCTCCCAGCGCCAGGCCGGCCGAGAGGGCGAGGCGGATGGCCGTGGGGACGCGCGACCGGCGGAGTTCGCCGCCCGGAGGCCCCATGCGAAAGAGGGGCGGAAGGGCGAGGGCTGCCATGACGGGGATGAGGGGCACGAAGATCAGGAAGGCGCCGCGCCAGGAGATGAACTCGGCGATTGCACCGCCGATGGCGGGCCCGATGAGACCGGGGACGACCCAGGCAGTCGCCAGCATGGCGAGCATGCGGGGACGCAGCTGTTCGGGGTAGCCCCGGCCAAGGGCGACGTAGGCGATGGCCGGGAGCGCGCCGGCGCCCAGGCCCTGGATGGCCCGGCCGATGACGAGGACGAGCATGGATGGGGCAAGGCCCGCGATGAGAAGGCCGATGCCAAAGAGCGTCATCCCGATGGCGAGTGGACGGCCAGGGCCATGGCGGTCGGCCTGTTCACCTGCCCAGGTGATACCCACAATGCTCGCGAGCAGGAAGCCGCTAAACGCCCATCCGTAGAGCGTGAGGCCCCCGAGATCCTGTTCGGCTTTGGGCATGACCGTGGCAACGGCGAGGGCCTCGAAGGCAACGAGGGTGATGGCCATGAGGAGGCCGATGGTGAGGGCGCGGCGGTCGCCGCTAAAGATGCTTTCCGCGCCGGAGTGGGAATGCATGGCGTCCATTGTCACCGTTCGGGCGGCGCCCGACGACCTCCATGCGCATGATGGTTACCCGCTGTTGGCGGGACGGAGCCGACAGCGCGGGGGGGAAGACGACCAAACGTTCACATAAATATGCCCGAACGGACCTAGACAAGCCCCGCCATAGTTCTATCCTGTAGATCCATCAATGGGGGATGGGCACGCGGGAGGACGCTGTGAACATCGAGGTCATTGAGTTCGAGCTGACGTGCGAGAAGCACGGAAAGCACCGGTTGCTGGTGCCGGTCGAGCTGCCCCGCCCCCGGGTTTGCGCGCACTGCTTCCTGCCTGCCGGACGGCGGGAGGTCCGGCGGTTTGTGATGGCTCGCACCGCGCCGGAGAGGATCGGCGGCGAAGCGTTCATCGGATAGCGCGCTCAGCCGGCGGCGAGCGTCCCTTCCTTGGCCCAGTTGAAGTGCATGCGGCCATGGTCGGCGTTTGCAGCCATGATGCCGCCAACAGTGCCGTCAGCCCAGGGTGCGCCCGGGATCTTCGAATCCAACTGGTCGCCAGTGAGTTCAGCAAGTAGCTGGAGGGTTTCGGCACGGGCCGCGAGACCGATGCGGACCAGCTCTTCCAGCGGCCTGGTGCGGTGTTCCTCGGCCCAGGCCTCGGTCCACCTGTGGATGCCAGCCATGACCTCTTCCCGCGGCTGGGGCGAGCCATCGCGGTTGGTGCGGGCGGGCATACCGGGTTGACCAGCCAGGTGACGGCGGAACATGTCGTTCCAGTTCTTTTCGATGAGCGTGGTGTGGATGAAGTGGTCGGCGTAGGACCAGGTCTTCTCGGGATCGTGCTCGCTGGCAGTTCGGGGTGCGCGAAGCTCGGCCTCGCTCATCCCGGCGAGTGTTTCGAGTAACCATGCGCGGTCGCGGTTGAGCTTGACTTCGATTTCGATGCGGTTCATCGGGCCTTTCATGGCGGGGACGCACGGAAAACCGATGCGGCCGGTGAGATGCCGTGATTGTACGCGCCGGAGTGGACGCTTGTTGTTGGGCAATGCGTGGTCAGAGACCGCGACGGTGGTCCGGCGAATGCCTGCCGGGCTGGCGATGGTGGCGCCCATCAGCCGGCGGAAGCGGCGCGCCTTTCCAGGATTGCCTCCCGCCATTGCGAGTTGCTCATCCGACGGCTCCTCACCGAAGACCCGGGCAAGGGCGGGAGCGTCAGCGGGAGCAGCGGGCCGGAAGGTGATATGCATGGGTGGGCTGGTATTCAGGCGTGATGGCGGAATGATAGACCGCCGGGGGGCGGCGGCGCCCGGTGGCCGCGCGCGAACATTTGCGATCACGGGTCGGTTCCGCCAGTATCACCGCGCAACTCACCCGGGGGATTCGCGCATGTCTGAAGTGCTGTTGGAGAAGCGAGCGGACGGAGTGGCGCTCATCACGCTGAACCGGCCGGACAGCCTGAACGCGATGAGCGACGAACTGGTTGTGCTGCTCGGAGAGTACCTGGAGGAGTGTGACCGCGACCGGACCGTGCGGTGCGTGGCGCTGACCGGCAATGGTCGGGGGTTCTGTGCGGGCGGCGACGTACGCGGAATGCAATCGCGGAACGACGCGACGGCCGGGAGTGGAGAAGGCGGGCCACCGAACCCGGTGACGGTTATCGACCGGCTGACGGCGGGGTTGCGCCGATCGCACGACGCGACCACGTTGAAGCTCCACACGATGCCGAAACCGACGGTGGCGCTGGTGAACGGCGTGGCGGTGGGGGCGGGACTGAGCCTTTGCCTCGGAGCGGATATCCGGATCGTCTCGGACAAGGCGCGGTTCGGGACGGCGTTCCGGAACGTCGGCCTGAGCGGCGACTTTGGAGGGACGTACCTGCTGCCACGGCTGGTGGGGATGGGGCTGGCGCGGGAGCTGTACTTCACCGCCGAGATCATCGATGCGGCAAGGGCACTGGCCATCGGACTTGTAAACCGCGTGGTGCCGCACGAGGACCTGCTGAAGGAAGGGCTGGAGTTCTGCGCGAAGCTGGCGGCGGGCCCGACGGCGAGCTACGGGCGCATGAAGGCGAACCTGAACTTCGGAGAGACGGCAACCCTGGACGCGTTGCTGGACCAGGAGGCTTTGCTGATGCGGATCAGTGGGTTTTCGGTTGACAGCCGCGAGGCGGTGCGGGCGTTCATGGAGAAGCGGGAGCCACAGTTCGTGGGCGAATAGGGAGCCGCCAGGACGCGGAGGGCGCCAAGGGCGCGCCAGAAGCCGTCAACAAAGAGGCGCGGGGGCGCGCAGAGGATCTTGAGGGAGCGCAGCACGCGGCGAGACAGAATGTGAGGAGGGCACTTTGGGACACCTTGAAGGCAAAGTCGCAGTCGTTACCGGTGGGGCGCGGGGGATCGGGGCGGGGATCGCCCGGGTGATGGCTCGGGAAGGGGCGCATGTGGCGATCCTGGACCTGGACGGGGAACAGGCGGCCGCAACCGCGAAGGAGTTGCCGACGGCAAGCACCGGGACGGCCTGCGATGTGATCCTTGAGGGTCAGCTGGCCGAGGCGGTGCGGCAGGTGGTGGAGCGGTTCGGGGGAATCGACATCTTCGTGAACAACGCAGGGGCCGGGCGGGGGCCGCTGGACCTGAACACGACCCGGCCGACGGGCGGCGGGGGCCGGGTGGAGGAGATGGCGGCGGAAGCGTGGGACGAACAGCTCGCCCAGAACCTGCGGAGTACGTTCCTGGGGACGCAAGTGGCGGTGCCGCACCTGCGCGCGCGGGGCGGAGGTGCGATCGTGAATATCGCGTCGATCGCGGGACTCGGAGCTTCGCCGACGTTGCCTGCGTATGCGGCGGCGAAGGCGGGAGTGATCTCGCTGACGAAGAGCACGGCGCTGGAGTATGCGCCGCTGAACGTGCGGGTCAACGCCATCTGCCCGGGATTCCTGTGGACGCGGGCGTGGGAGGGGCTGGCGACCGGGATGAAGATGGCGGTGCCGCAGTACGCGGACAAGGAGCCGCGGGAGATCTTCCTGGAGGTTGTGAAGAACGGCGTGCCCTTGCGGCGCGAGCAGACGCCGGAGGACATCGGGGAGCTGGCTGCGTTCCTTTCGAGTGCGGCGGGGCACAACATCACCGGGCAGGCGATCGCGGTCGATGGCGGGATCACACTGAAGTAGGACGATCGTGGGCCAGGACGAACGGGAGGGGTCCCACTTCGCGTTGAAGCGGGACCCCTCTGCAGGCCGGCGGGGGAAGTTAGCGGGCTTCGGCGCCGGCTGCGGGGAGCGGCTTTCCGAGACTCGGGCCACCGTCGGAGAGCTTCGACTCGTCGAACGAGGGGTCGAGGCTCTTCGCGACAGCGACCAGGTCGTCTTTCGAGACCTCGGGCGAGATGCCGCGCGAGTAGGCATTGACGGAGTAGTAGGTGCCCTGGCCATCGGTCCACCAGATGTTGTTCGGGGAGATGTAGCCGCCGGCGGGATCTCCGCCTTCGCCGTAGCGGCTCACGGCGGCTTCGATGGTGTCGGCGCCGCGCTCGATGGTCCAGTTGAGGTTGTACTGGGGCGACCAGCCATCCGGCTTCGCGCAGCCATCGCCAATTTCGTTGGCAAGGAGCGACGATCGGATGATGGAGTATCCGTCGGGGCCCTTCGGGGTGTTGAAGCCGAGGCGGGCGAGGTCCGCATCGGACAGTTCACGCTCCTGGATGAGGCACGTCTCGTTGAACGAAGGGTCGAGCGCCTTCGCGATGGCACGGATGGTGTCGAGGGTGAGGCCGTCCTCAACCTTGGCGTAGACGCCGAACTGGAATTTTCCGTTGTTCCAGTTCGCGCCGTACTGGGTGAACGAACCGGGCCAGGTGTCGACGTAGTCTTCGGGCATGGCCCAGGCGGAGACACCGATGTAGCCGTAGTCGTTGGCGGACCCGTTCCTGGTCCAGTTGGCGTTCATGCTGGCGCCATCGGTGGGGACGATGCTGGTGTCGCAGCCTGCGGCGGGCGGCGTGAAGGTGGTGATGTAGGAGTCGGTGAGGGTATAGCCGCCGGGGATCTGGGGCCGCGGGTCGCCGATGCCGAGGCCGGCGAGGTCTGCCCAGTCGCCCTTCTCCAGCTTCCAGAAGCACTTCATGTTGTCGTCGGAGCCGGTGAGCTGAGCGACGAGGGTGCGGAGGACCTCAGTGGCGCGTGGATCGCCATCGGGCGCCGGCATCGACGAGCGGGTGGGATCTTCGGCGTAGGGGAGGATCTGGTAGCGGTTTACGTTGACCGAGTAGACGTAGCCGCCGAGCCAGAAGGTCGCCATATCGTCGCGGAGGACGCTTGCGACGCGCTTTTCGGACTTGCGCTGAGAGATGTAGGCCTCGATCCCGGTCTCGTCGTGCTTCCAGGAGCTATCGAGGGCGAGTTCGCCGCCGGGCTTCGGGGCGCCGTTTTCATCACACTCGGCATAGACCGAGATGGAGAGGCTCAGCGGAGAGAAGCCTGTGCCAGGCAGGTTCGGAATGAACCCGGCCTTCGACGGGTCGATGACGCCGTTGTTGAGGACGGATGCCGGGAGTGGAGCGCGGCAGCCGGGGTAGTAGAACGAGGCATCGGAGGCGCCGCCTTGACCGGCCATCTTGTCGGGGCTCGCGGCGTTGACGCCGATGGAGGAAGGCTGGGCACCCGGGCCAAAACGGGGCGAGGTGACGCCCGTATTGCCGCCCGGCTGTTCGATGCGGGAGCGATCGAACGATGCGGGAGATGTGCCGTCGTCCTTGTCGATGACGGCGCGGGCGACGAGCGCGCCCGAGGCGAAGAAGATCGCGGCGCCGGCTGCCAGGCCGAGCCAGAGCAGGGGTTTGCGCGGATTGAGTACGGAACTTGCGGACATGCAGACCTCCAGGTGATTAGGTCCCCTCGGGGTTCCAAACGCGGGGCGGTGCCGAAAAGTTCCCGGCGAAGTGTGAAGCCCTTAACGTTCGGTGGCTTCGCGGGCGATGGATCGACCAACGTCACATGCGGAAGACGCCCCATTCCGTTGGCTCGAAGGGAGCGTTCAGGGCGGCCGAGATGCCGAGGGCGAGCACGCGACGGGTGTCGAGCGGGTCGATGACGCCGTCATCCCAGAGGCGGGCGGTGCTGAAGTAGGGGGAGCCTTCCTCATCGTAGCGTTCGATGGTGGGCGCTTTGAAGCGATGCTGGTCGCCGGGCGAGAGCTGTTCGCCGCGGTCGAGACGGACCTGGAGGAGGACGGAAGCGGCCTGTTCGCCACCCATGACACTGATGCGGGCGTTGGGCCACATCCAGAGCTGGCGGGGGCCATAGGCGCGGCCGCACATGGCGTAGTTCCCGGCGCCGAAGCTGCCACCGATAACGACGGTGAACTTCGGGACGTTGGCGCAGGCGACCGCGGTGACCATCTTGGCGCCATCCTTGGCGATGCCCGCATTTTCGTACTGGCGGCCGACCATGAAGCCAGTGATGTTCTGGAGGAAGACGAGCGGTACCTTGCGCTGGGCGCAGAGCTCGACGAAGTGGGCGCCCTTGAGTGCGGACTCGCTGAAGAGGATGCCGTTGTTGGCAACGATGCCGACGGGGTAGCCCATGATGCGGGCGAAGCCGCAGACGAGGGTCGGGCCGTAGCGGGCTTTGAACTCGTGGAAGCGTGAGCCATCGACGAGGCGGGCGATGACTTCGCGGACGTCATAGGACTGGCGAAGGTCGGCAGGGACGATGCCGTAGAGGTCCTTAGGGTCGTGGATGGGATCTTCGGGGGCGGAGACGTCCCACGGCTGGTCGCGGCGGTGGGGGATGTTCTCGATGATGCTGCGGACGATGCGGAGGGCGTCTGCGTCGTCCTCGGCGAAGTGGTCGGCGACGCCGCTGATGCGGGTGTGGACGTCGGCGCCCCCGAGCTCCTCGGCGGTGGCGACCTCGCCGGTGGCGGCCTTCACGAGGGGCGGGCCGCCGAGGAAGATGGTGCCGGTGCCGCGGACGATGACCGTCTCGTCGCTCATGGCCGGGACGTAGGCGCCGCCCGCGGTGCAGGAGCCCATGACGGCGGCGACCTGGTAGACGCCCTTCGCGCTCATGCGGGCCTGGTTGTAGAAGATGCGGCCGAAGTGTCCCTTATCGGGGAAGACGTCGTGCTGGAGGGGGAGGAAGGCGCCGCCGGAGTCCACCAGGTAGATGCAGGGGAGGCGGTTTTCTTCGGCGACTTCCTGGGCGCGGAGGTGCTTCTTCACGGTGAGGGGGTAGTAGGTACCGCCCTTCACGGTGGCGTCGTTGGCGATGACAACGCACTCGCGGCCGTGGACAACGCCAATGCCGGTGACGATGCCAGCGCTCGGGATGTCGTCTTCGTAGACGCCCTCGGCGGCGAGGGGGCTGAGCTCGAGGAACGTGGTGGCAGGGTCGATGAGGCGCTGGATGCGCTCGCGGGCGAGGAGCTTACCGCGTTCGCGGTGGCGGGCGACGTAGTCATCGCCGCCGGCGCGGGCGACACGGTCGAGGCGGGCACGAAGGTCAGCGGCAAGTTCGAGGTTGCGGGCGCGGTTGGCCTTGAAGGTGGGGTCGCGGAGGTCAACGCGTGTCGGGAGCTCGGGCGTGTCGTGCCATTCCATGGGGATTCTCTGAAAGCTTCACATGCACATCGGCATCGGGAAGCAGACGCACATAATCGAGCAGCTTCCGCGCAGGCAGCGTACCGGCACCAGGCTTCTCTATCCTGGCCGGACAGGAACAG
>JAANMV010004262.1_pt1 | contig 11468 bp, 6 predicted proteins | sample 7279661 | NCBI WGS metagenome assembly JAANMV01 (sample SAMN14094540, study PRJNA606508) | bioreactor metagenome | isolation source: A lab-scale SPAN reactor treating ammonium-rich wastewater day 121 | place: Ireland: Galway | collected 2017-05-16 | reverse complement strand
GTCACCGCCTTCCGCGTCTAGCAGGCTGCTGAAAAAGGCCTGGCCGAGCCGGATCCTCGTGCGTACCTTGCGTTGAGCGGAGGCGCGATGCGAGGCGAGGAGACGGAGCAGGAGCAGGTGTTCAGCTACATCTCGGCAGAGAAGCGGGTCCCGATGGATCACCCGCTACGGAAGATCCGGCGGCTGGCGGACGCGGCGTTCGAGCCGCTGTCGGCCGAGTTCGACCAGCTGTATTCGGACAAGGGACGGCCCTCGATCCCGCCTGAGCGCCTGCTTCGTGCCCTTCTGCTGCAGTACCTGTACGGAATCCGTAGTGAGCGCCTGCTGATGGAGCAACTCGACTACAACCTGCTGTTCCGGTGGTTCGTGGGTCTGCAGATCGACGACCCGGTGTGGGTTCCGACGACGTTCACGAAGAACCGCGACCGGCTTCTGAACCGGGACGTTGCGGTGCGGTTTCTGGATTCTGTGGTGGCGTCGGCGCGTGTCGCGGACCTGACGTCGGACGAGCACTTCAGCGTGGATGGGACGCTGATCCAGGCGTGGGCTGGGCAGAAGAGCTTCAAGCGCAAGGACGGGAAGGACGATCCTGGATCGACAGGCGGGCGGAATCCGGAAGTGAACTTCCGCGGCCAGCAGCGCAAGAACGACACGCACGCATCGACGACGGACCCGGAGGCTCGGCAGTATCGGAAGGGCAACGGCCAGGAATCGAAGCTGAGCTACATGGGCCACGTGGTGATCGAGAACCGGAACGGTCTGGTGGTGGGAGCCGATCTGACCCTGGCCACCGGACGAGCGGAGCGAGAGACGGCGCTGTCATTGATGGGCGACGTGCCGAGGTCGAAGCGAGTGACCGTGGGCGGCGATCGCGGTTACGACGTCGCCAGCTTCGTCGCCGCTTTGCGTGAGCAGGACGTTACGCCGCACATCGCGCAGAAAGTCGTGAACAGCGCGATCGATGCCCGCACGACTCGACACCCCGGCTATCGGATCAGCCAGGTGATTCGCAAGATCGTCGAGCACCCGTTCGGCTGGCTCAAGTCTGCGGCTGGGCTGAGGCAGACGAAGCATCGAGGCCGAGCGCGAGTCGGGTGGGATTTCATGTTCGGGATGGCCGCCTACAACCTGGTGCGGATGGCGAACCTGGTGGAGGAGCCGGCATGAGACCCGAACACCAGTACCGGCCGCCCCGACCGGGGCGCAAAGTGAGTCGGGCAGCCCATCATCGGACCGCCCAACTCACCTCAGTGACCTCTGCGCCCCCCTTTTCGGGGTGCTTTTCAGCAGCCTGCTAGCGTTCCTGGACCGGGAGGTCCTCCACGCCGGCCATGAACCCCGCCGACGCCACAGGAGCCCGCTCGAGGTAGGCGTTCCAGTCGCGCGGACGAGGCGAGGCCTGGCCCTTCCCGGCGACGCCGGTCTTCGTGCTGGGCACCCTGGCGACCTTTCGCACCGGAACCTTCAAGCTTCCAGCGTGCCATAGACGCTCGCGCATGGCACGCGTTCTCTCGGGTAGGGCGGCAACCGACGTTGGCGCGGCGCCTTCCGTGCCAGTTGCAGTTGCGGCGCGGGCGGGCGGCGGTCGGGCCTCCGGGGGCTGGCCTCGCTCGCGACGCTCGGCGCGGCGGTGCGCGCGCGCTGTCCACCGATTATGCGAACGCGCCTTCGGCGCGTGACGCGCCGAGGTGGTGCACGCCGCGCACCTGCGAGCGGGCTGCGCACGGCTCGCAGCGGTCAACCGCCGCGCTCTCGCTGCTTCGCGAAGGCCACCCCCTCCGGCCGGCAACCGCCCGCGGTTCCAGTTGTGGCTTCAACCAACCCTCGCGCAGCGAGGCGAGTGGCCGGGCAACTTGTAAGCGTTACTTACAAGTTCGGGCGCCTTGCCCCGGAGTCGCCCAAAGGGTATACGTAGCAATCACTTGAGCGCGGGGGCGTGATGCGGGCGAACGGGGCGACTTCGCAGTGAACAAGGCCGAGGTCAGGGCCGGCGTCGTCGTGCGAGGTCCGGTGTTCCCGGAGCCGGTCGAGATCCTCGTCGTCCAGCCTCTCGGAGCCGACCTCAAGGTCACCGGGGCGGGGAAGAGCACCGGGCAGGTCCACCAGCGCGTGCTGACCGAGGCCCAGCTCGCGCACCTCACAGCGTCGCCCGATACGGAGCCGTTCGACGGCGATCCCGCGCGCTTCCGGCTCGGCGTCGAGGCGCACCGCCTGGCGCTGGCCCACGAGTACGACCCGTACTTCACGCTCTCGATCGCCCGCGTCGACCCGCTGCCGCACCAGCTCGAAGCGGTCTACGACTACTTCCTGAAGCTGCCCCGTATCCGCTTTCTGCTGGCGGACGACCCGGGCGCGGGCAAGACGATCATGGCTGGGCTCCTGCTCAAGGAGCTGAAGATCCGCGGCCTGGTCAGGCGGACGCTGATCATCACGCCCGCCAACCTCTCCTTCCAGTGGCAGCGCGAGCTGAAGGAGAAGTTCCGCGAGCAGTTCGAGGTCGTCAAGAGCGACGTCCTGCGCGCCAACTACGGGATGAACCCGTGGCAGGAACGGCACCAGGTCGTCACCTCGATCTCGTGGGTCTCGCGGATCGAAGACGCCCGGGACAGCCTCCTGCGCAGCCGCTGGGATCTGATCATCGTCGACGAAGCCCACAAGATGGCCGCGTACAGCTCCGACAAGAAGACGCTCGCCTACAAGCTCGGCGAGCAGCTCTCGGAGATGACCGACCACTACCTGCTGATGACGGCGACGCCCCACAAGGGCGACCCCGCCAATTTCTGCCTGTTCCTGGAGCTGCTGGACCACGACGTCTACGGCGACGTGAAGAGCCTCGAAGAGGCCATGCGCCGCAACCACGCGCCGTTCTACCTCCGCCGCACCAAGGAGGCCCTGGTCTCGTTCCCCGATCCCGAGACCGGCTTCGTCAAGAAGCTGTTCACCAAGCGCGACGTCCAGACGGCCAAGTTCCAGCTTGACGGGGAGGAGTACGAGTTCTACGACGCGCTCACCCGCTACGTCGAGGACCAGTCAATCAAGGCCTCGGCTGACGAATCCGCCCGGGGCCGCGCGCTGACATTCACGATGGCGATGCTCCAGCGCCGCTTCGCGTCGAGCATCTACGCCGTCCGCCGCAGCCTGGAGCGAATGCGCGAGAAGCGGCGCAAGGTGCTCGACGACCCGCGCGCGTTCGCGCTCAAGCAGCTCGACATCCCGGACGACCTGGACGACCTGCCCGAGGACGAGCGCGAGGCCTACCTCGAGCAGATCGAGAACGCCACGCTCAGCGTCGATCCCGTCGTCCTGCGCGAGGACATCGCCCAGCTCGGCCGGTTGATCGAGCAGGCCTGCGCGCTGGAGCAGCGCGAGATCGAGTCCAAGCTCGTCCGCCTCCGCGAACTTCTCCAGAAGCACGAAGTCCTCGCCAATCCGACCATGAAGCTCCTGCTGTTCACGGAGCACAAGGACACCCTGGACTACCTGGCCGGCGATGGGCGCGACGGGCGGCCGCTCGGCCGGCTGCGCCAGTGGGGCCTCAAGGTCACCCAGATCCACGGTGGCATGAAGATCGGCGACCGCGACACCCCGGGCACCCGCATCTACGCGGAGCGCGAGTTCCGCGAGGAGGCCCAGGTCCTGGTGGCGACCGAGGCGGCAGGGGAGGGCATCAACCTCCAGTTCTGCTGGTTCATGGTCAACTACGACATCCCCTGGAACCCCGTGCGCCTGGAGCAGCGGATGGGCCGCATCCACCGCTACGGCCAGGAGCACGACTGCGTGATCTTCAACTTCGCGGCCATCAACACCCGCGAGGGCCGGGTGCTGGAGAAGCTGCTGGAACGGCTGCGCCAGATCCGCGAGGAACTCGGCAGCGACCAGGTCTTCGACGTCGTCGGCGAGGTCTTCCCCTCCAACCTGCTCGAGAAGCTGTTCCGCGAGATGTACGTCCAGCGCACGGACGTGCCCGACATCGAGGCCCGCATCGTGCGCGAGGTCGACGCCGACCGCTTCCGCCGCATCACGGACTCGACGCTCGAAGGCCTCGCCAAGAAGGAGCTCAACCTGAGTGCCCTGGTCGGGCGGTCGGCCGAGGCCCGCGAGCGCCGCCTGGTTCCCGAGGTGATCGAGGACTTCTTCAGGGAGGCGGGGCCACTGGCCGGCCTCAGCCCGCGCCCGATCCAGAAGGACAGCCACGTCTACCGCGTCGGCCGCATCCCGCGCACCCTGGCCACCCGTGGCGAGCAACTGGAGCCGCGCTTCGGCCGCCTGGGGCGCGAGTACCCCAGGATCGTCTTCGACAAGGCCTTGCTCCCGACGGAAGTCACCGCCGAGTGGGTGACGCCGGGCCATCCGCTCTTCGAGGCGGTGCGCGACGAGACGGCCGAGCGAGTCACGGACGATCTTCGGCGGGGCGCCCTGTTCCTGGACATCAACGCGCAGAGCCCCTACCGGCTCGACGTCTTCGCGGCGGCGATCCAGGATGGTCGCGGGCGCACGGTCCACCGCCGGCTCTTCACCGTCCACGCAGACGCGGAGGGAACCCTGCGCCTGCGTCAGCCGACCCTGTTTCTCGACCTGACGCCGGCCCCCGAGGGCACCGAAGTTCCGTCCGACGCCGGCTTCCCGGACCGCAACGTCGTCGAGAGCGAGCTGGTCGAAGCGGGCCTGCGCCCGTTCCTGGCCGAGGTCGTCGAGGACCGGAGCCGGGAGCTGGAGACCGTGGCCCGACACGTCGAGATCTCTCTCAACGAGCTGATCCACCGGCAGAACCTGCAACTGGCCGAACTGGTCGGCCGCCGCGAGGCGGGCGTCAACGTCCCCGGCCTGGAAGGCAACATCAAGCAGGCCGAGGACCACCTCGACGAGCTGAACTCACGTCTCGAGGCCCGGCGCGAGGGCCTGGCGATGGAGCGACAGCTCGCCATCGGCGAGATCGTCCACCTGGGCCGCGCCTGGGTTCTGCCTCACCCGGAGCGAAAGTCACCCGCCATCGCCCCGATGGTGCGCGACGACGAGGTCGAGCGCCTGGCGGTGGCCGAGGCCACGCGCTACGAGGAGGCTCGGGGCTGGGTGGTCGAGAGCGTGGAGACCGAGAACCGCGGCTTCGACCTCGTCTCCCGGAAGCCCCACCCCCACGACCCCAAGACATTCACAGATGTCCGCTTCATCGAGGTGAAAGGCCGCTCAGGCGTCGGGGAGGTCGCGCTGACAAGCAACGAGTACAAGACGGCCGAACGCCTGCGCCAGGACTACTGGCTCTACGTGGTCTTCAACTGCGGCACGACCCCGGAACTCCACCCGCTCCAGGACCCGACCCGGCTAGGCTGGAAGCCGGTCGTCCGAATCGCGCACTACCACGTGAGCCCGGCCGAGATTCAGACCCAGGCCAGGGACCCACAGCGAGGGGCTGATTGAAGACGCCATACCCGAAGCGACTTATCGAAGTTGATCTTCCGGTCAAGCGCATCTCGGCCCACTCGCGTCGTGAGAAGTCCATCCGGCACGGGCATATCTCGACGCTACACATCTGGTGGGCGCGGCGGCCGTTGGCAGCCTGTCGCGCTGTCCTGCTGGCATCCCTATGGCCCGACCCCGCTGACGCCCAATGTCCGGAGGCCTTTAGGAAGGCGGCCCGGGTCCACATGTCGCAATGGGCGCGCGACTGCGCGATCAAGGTCAGCGCGGAGTCCTTTGAGCGGATCGTGCGCACGCAGAAGCAGCCCCGACTGCTCGATGACAATCTCTATCTGCGGCAGAGCCTTCTCGACTTCATCGCAGACTACGCAGACTGGGACAATTCCAACGATCCCGACTATTTGGAAACTAGCCGCTCCCTGGTACTGGCTGCCCATAAGGCGCTCGGCGGCGCCGAGGGCATGCGACCGCTTGTAGTAGATCCCTTTTCCGGAGGGGGCGCGATACCGCTTGAGGCGCTGCGGTTAGGCGCGGACGTGTTTGCCTCCGACATAAATCGGGTTGCGGTTCTCATTGAAAGAGCCACGCTCAGCACGATTCCGCAAATGTCGGCCAACTTTGGCGACCAAGTGCGTGGGTGGGGGACACGAGTTCTGGAGGGCGCCCAAGCCCGGGTCGGGTCGCACTACCCCAGTGATGGCGGTAATCCCGTCGCGTACTTCTGGGCCAGGACCGCCACCTGTGAGGGCCCGTCGTGCGGGGCGCTCGTTCCTTTACTCGGCTGGTGCTGGCTTGCGAAGAAAAGGGGCAGGTCGTGGGCACTCATTCCCAGGGTGGACGCACGAAGCAAGCGGATCGATTTCGAAATCCGACGCAATCCGAAGCTGAGCGATGTTCCAAAGGGATTCTGCGCGGGCGGGGCATTGACCTGCCCGGTGTGTGGCTTTACGACGCCAGCCGACCGGGTACGGGATCAGCTCCGCTCAAGGCGGGGTGGGAGCTGGGATGCGCAGCTCCTGGCAGTCGCAGAGTCCGCTTCCGAAGGGCCGAAAACCTATCGCCTGCCAACCGAAACGGACAGAAGAGTCCTGTCCCCCCTGGAGCGCTTTGTTCGGGAAGGCGATACATGGCTACCCGACACGGAACTCCCTCCGAAAGGGACTCTGGGCTTCCGAATCCAGAACTATGGGATGAAGACGTGGTCGGATACCTATTTGCCCCGACAACTGGTCGTGCTCGACGCCCTTGCAACCGAAGCGGCGGAGACACGTCAGAAGCTGATCGCAGCCCATGGTGTGGCCACCGGGGATGCCCTGTACATGGCCCTCACGTTGACCCTCGGAAAGTGCATCGACTATTCGAACACCCTGACGAGGTGGGTGGTCGGGAGCGACACGAAGCCAGGGGAGTTCGTAGGTGCGGCAAACGGGGGTGAGAACAAGCTGAGCATGAAGTGGGATTTCGTGGAGACGAACCCGCTCGCCGACGGTTCAGGCTCTTGGGCTGGAGCGCTGGAGTGGGTGGCCCGTGTCTGCGACCACCTGACCGCGCGCAAGCCTCCGGGAATGGCTACCGTCGCAATGGCGTCGGCCACCGACCTCCCGCTGCCTGACCAGGCTGCAAGCGTTGTCGTCACCGACCCGCCGTACTACGACGCGTTCGCCTACGGCGCGCTCTCGGAGATGTTCTACGTATGGCTCCGGCGCCTTATGTCCCATCGCGAGGAGTTCGCCCCCGTCCATTCGATGACAGCAGAGGAAATCGTCGCGGACACATCGGCCGTGACGGCCTCAGGCAGAGTCAAGGACCGAGACTTCTTCGAGGGCGCAATGAGCGAAGCGCTCGCCAGTGCCCACCGAGTGTGTAGTGACTCTGGGCTCGCCGTCGTGGTGTTCGCTCACAAAGACACTGCTAGTTGGGAGGCGCTCCTTAACGCTTTTGTGTCCGCTCAGTGGACGATCGTTGCGTCGTGGCCAATCGATACCGAACGGGCAGCGCGACCGCGAGCGCTGAGGTCTGCCGCACTCGGCTCATCCATACATATCGTGGCTCGAAAGGGGCCACTCGATGGTGTCGGAGATTGGCGCGACGTGCTAGCCGAACTTCCGCGCCGGATTCGGGAGTGGTTGCCTCGTCTTGCTGCGGAAGGAATTGTTGGCGCCGACGCGATTTTTGCCTGCCTCGGGCCGGCCCTCGGAGTCTTCTCCCGTTACGCCCGCGTTGAGAAGGCATCAGGCGAACGGGTGATGCTGCCGGAGTACCTTGAGCATGTGTGGGCTGCCGTAGCGAGGGAAGCCCTCTCGATGATCTTCGCGGGTGCCGAAACCAGCGGCTTCGAAGAGGACGCGCGTCTTACGGCGATGTGGTTGTGGACGTTGTCCACGGGTGCAGGGACCGATCCCCGGCCCAGCGCGCCCGAGGACGATGATGCAGGGGTTGCTGAAGGCGAGAGGGTCGGATCGCCGAAGGGTACCAAGGGCGGGGGCTTCGCGCTCGAATTTGACGCTGCCCGAAAGATCGCCCAAGGACTCGGCGCCCACCTGGAGGACCTGCAGTCACTGGTTGAGGTCAGCGGGGAGACTGCACGACTTCTGGCGGTTGCAGAGAGGACGCGGGCCCTCTTCGGCAAGGTGGACTCGGCTGTGGAGCGACCGCGGCGTCAGAGAAAGAGCCAGCAGCTGGCCCTGGGATTTGTTGAGCATCTTGAGGAGGCCGAAGTCGAGGTCGGCTGGGGGCCCAAGGGCACGCCGCCCGCAGGTCAGACGGTCCTAGATCGTGTGCATCAATCGATGATTCTCTTTGGGGCCGGGCGGAGTGAAGCCCTGCGGCGGTTCCTCGTTGACGAAGGGGCCGGACGGGATGCACGCTTCTGGGTTCTGGCGCAGGCCCTTGCCGCCCTGTACCCACCCGGTACCGACGAGAGGCGCTGGGTCGAGGGCGTGTTGGCTCGCAAGAAGAGCCTCGGGTTCTAGGGAGAGGGGCTGGTCATGACCGCCATCACGATCGCGTTTCCGGAGAGCACGCTGTCGGCGCTGCGTCAGGCGCCGGAGCAACTCGCGGCTGACGTGCGGCTGGCGGCGGCCATCCACTGGTACCAGCAGGCCCGGATCTCGATGGAGCGGGCCGCGGAGTGCGCTGGGATGAACCGGCTGCAGTTCCTCGAGGAGCTGGCGCGGCGCAAGGTCGACGTGTTCGTGGTGGACGAGGATGACCTGCGCGAGGACTTGCGGCGTGGGTGAGGCCCTCGCGGTCAACGCGTCGCGGCTGATCTTCCTGGCAAAGACCAACCGGCCGGCTGCGACCGGCGTGTACCTGGCGGATGCGGTACTGGACCGCGCTCTCGCCGAGGTGGGGGAGTAGCGCAATGAAGGCCTGGTACAAGGTCGTCACGCCCCGGGAGGACCTGCGCGAGGGACGGCCGCTCGACGCCTCCGAGTTCGCGGTCCACCTCGACCACGTTCGCGAAGGGCGTGCCCCCGCCGACTACCAGGACCCGGCCCGCTTCTTCGAGCGGACTTTCCTGACCCGGACGCTCAGCGATCTCGCGGTGAACACGGCGCGGCGGCTCAACGGCGTCCGCGTCGAGACCTCGGCCGTCTTCAATCTCAGCACGCAGTTCGGCGGCGGCAAGACGCACGCGCTCACGCTTCTCTACCACCTCGCGAAGGCCGGCCCGCGGGCCTCCGCCTTGAAGGGTGTGTCCTCGATCCTCGATCGAGCCGAGGTCAAGGTCATCCCCGAGGCTGCCGTTGCGGTGTTCGTCGGGACCGAGTTCGATTCGCTGACCGGCCGCGGGGGTGAGGGGGGCGCTCCGAAACGGCACACGCCCTGGGGCGAGATCGCGTTCCAGCTCGGGGGCGAGAAGGCGTTCTCGGTGGTCGCCAGGCACGACGCGGACCGGACCGCGCCCGCGAGCGAGGTGATCCGCGAGTTCCTGCCGAAGGATCGGCCCGTCCTGATCCTGATGGACGAGCTGGTCAACTTCATGAGCCGGAACCGCAAGTCCGGGCTGACCGCGCAGCTCTACAGCTTCCTCCACAGCCTGTCCGAGGAGGCCCGCGGTCAGGACCGGGTCGTGCTGGCGGCCTCGCTGCCTTCGCTGGCGGACGAGATGACGCCGGAGGACGAGGCCGACTTCGAGCGGTTCCAGAAGCTCCTGGATCGGCTCGGGAAGCCGATGGTGATGTCGGCCGAGGGCGAGACCACGGAGATCATCCGCCGCCGCCTGTTCGAGTGGGGTGGCCTTCCGGACGAAGCCCGCAAGACTGCGACAGAGTACGCCGACTGGGTGCTCGACCATCGGGAGCAGGTTCCGAAGTGGTTCTCGGTGGACACGGCGCGAGACGCCTTCGCGACCAGTTACCCGTTCCATCCCGCGCTGCTGTCCGTCTTCGTGCGCAAGTGGCGCGCGCTGCCGCGCTTCCAGCAGACGCGAGGGGTCTTGCGCCTGCTCGCCCTGTGGGTCTCGAACGCCTATCAGGCGGGCTACAAGGGCGCTCACCGCGATCCGCTGATCGGGATGGGGAGCGCACCCCTCGACGACACGCTCTTCCGCGTCGCCGCGTTCGAGCAGCTCGGGAGCGGACAGCTCGAGCCGGCCGTCACCACCGACATCTGCGGCAACGAGGGCGCTCACGCCAGCACTCTGGACGCGGCGGCGACGGCGACGATCAAGAAGGCCCGGCTGCACCAGAAGGTCGCTACCGCGATCTTCTTCGAGTCGAACGGCGGCCAGGCCCGCGCCGAGGCCACGCTGCCGGAGATCCGCCTGGCCGTGGCCGAGCCGGACCTGGACATCGGCAACGTCGAGACCGCGCTCGAAAGCCTCACGGAGACCTGCTACTACCTGACGGCGGACCGCAACCGCTACCGCTTCAGCCTGACGCCGAACCTGAACAAGCTGCTGGCGGACCGCCGCGCGAGCGTGCAGGCGGAGCGCGTGGCGGAGCGGGTCCGGAAGGAAGTCCAGAAGATCTTCACCGCCGGCTCCGGCGTCGAGCGCGTCTTCTTCCCGGCAAAGAGCGGCGAGATCCCGGACCGTCCCGCGGTGACGCTGGTGGTCGTCTCGCCCGACCAGGAGGTCGGCGACCGCGATACGCGCCAGTTCATCGAACAGGCCACCCGCGAGCACGGCACCACCGGCCGAACCTTCAAGAGCGCGCTTCTCTGGGCGGTGCCCGAGAACACCAACGCGCTGCGCGAGGAGGCCCGCAAGGTCCTCGCCTGGGAGGAGATCGACGACGAAAGCGACGGCCTGAAGCTGGACGAGATCCAACGCCGGCATCTCGGCGAGAACGTCAAGAAGTCCCAGCGCGACCTGCGCGAGACGGTCTGGCGGACCTACAAGAACGTCCTGCTTCTCGGTAAGGATGGGGCTCTCAAGACCGTTGACCTGGGCCTGGTCCACTCCAGCGCGGCGGAGACCATGGTCGTCCTGATCCTGAACCGCCTCAAGGAACAGGGCGACGTCGAGGAAGGCATCAGCGCCCCGTTCCTCGTCCGCAACTGGCCACCGGCATTCGAGGAGTGGAGTACCCGCGGGGTGCGCGACGCGTGCTACGCCTCCCCCCAGTTCCCGCGCCTGCTCGACCCGGCGGCCATCAAACGCACGATCTCGAAGGGAGTGGAGGCCGGCCAGATCGCCTACGTAGGCAAGAAGCCGGGTGGCGGCTACGAACCCTTCATCTGGCATGGGGCTGCGATCAAGGCGATCCGGTCGGAGGAGGTGGAGATCTCGGACGAGGTCTTCATCATCCGCCGCGAAACGGCCGAGGCCTTCGCGTCAGGCGTCGCGACGAAGCCGCCCGAACCCAAGGCGGCCGGGCAGGCCGCCGCGGGCGGTGCGGTAGCGAGGGGCGATGACGGTGGCCAACCCCAGCCCACGGCCCCGGTCACCCCTCCGCCCGACCCCGCGGACCGGCGCGTCGCGAGGATCGTGTGGGAGGGCGACGTCCCCCCTCAGAAGTGGATGAACTTCTACACGAAAGTGCTGGCCAGGTTTGCGACCAAGGGTGGCCTTTCGGTCTCCCTGCAAGTCTTCGTGGAGCCCCCGG